>JAEIGA010011700.1_pt1 | contig 13315 bp, 6 predicted proteins | sample 9270691 | NCBI WGS metagenome assembly JAEIGA01 (sample SAMN17057246, study PRJNA624740) | gut metagenome | biome: biome; isolation source: fecal sample | host: Bos grunniens | place: China: Xizang | collected 2019
AAACTTACTTAATGCTCAGCCTTCAGTAAGAGGTAAAGTCACAGACGTCGACGGGCTGCCACTGCCGGGTGTCGCAGTCCTTGTCAGCGGTACATCCAATGGTACCATGACTGACGAAGAAGGAAATTATTTCCTCTCTGGACTCAAGACTGGTGATGTCATCATCTTCTCGAGTCTCGGTCTCGGTGAACAGACATTCACATGCGACGGCAATATGTCTATGTTGAATGTCACGTTGATGGAGGACAGTACGTTCCTTGAGGAAACTATTGTCGTAGGTTACGGTACCCAGAAGAAGTCGTCAATGACCAGTGCCGTTTCTGCAATCAAGGGTGACGATCTCCTCAAGGCCCCTTCAACAAATGTCTCACAGCTCCTCGCGGGTCGTCTCACCGGCGTGTCTTCAGTGCAGGAATCAGGTGAGCCAGGTCTCGATCAGGCCGCAATCCGTATCCGTGGCGCACAGGGCAGCGCTAAATATGTTGTGGACGGTTTCCCTGTAGATAATATCAATGACATTGACCCTTATGACATCGAGAGCATCTCAGTACTGAAGGATGGAGCATCTGCTGCAGTATATGGACTTCAGGCTGCGAACGGTGTCATCATCATCACCACCAAGAAGGGTCAGGCAAGCAAGCCTAAGATCACATACAATGCTACATTCGGTGCTTCGCTGAACGCCAACTTCCCTGAATTCATGGACGGTCCGGAGTTCGCTTATTACTATAATGTGGCTGACATGATGGATAAGCTCGCCTCAGGCGCTATTGCAACCGCTCAGGACTATGTGCCTTATTTCACGGAAGAGCAGGTTGCATTGATGCAGAATGGCGATCCTACAGACGGATGGGACAATGTCAACTACATAGACCTTGTGTTCGGAACAGGTTTCACTCAGAAGCACAATGTCACTGTCCAGGGAGGAAATGAAAAGTCACGCTATTTCGCTTCCTTCGGATACCTCGGTCAGGAAGGTAACATCGATAACTTCAACTACAACAGATATAACGTACGTACCAACATCGAGTCCGAACTTGCACAGAACTTCAAGTTCAACCTCGGACTCTCAGGAGTCATGACAAACCGTCATACACCTGCATTCACTTCAGGTGGTACTGATGCGAACTCTTATGTGGGAGAGGCGGGATGGCTTTCTGTCGCGAACCAGACTATCCAGATGCATCCGTATCTGCCGGTCAAGTACAACGATATGTACACTGCTTCCATCAAGAAGAACACATCACTTCCTCAGTCTCCTCTGGCAGCTATCTATGAGTCAGGTTACAAGAAGACGAGAGGAATCGATGTCTCTGCAAATATGGCTCTCTCTTATGATGCTCCATTCCTCAAGGGACTTCAGTTCAAGGTGTCAGGTGCATTTGATTACGGTGCTTCCATGAACAAGAACCTTAACACTCCTTACTATATCATGGGATATACAGCCAAGGATGGATGGAAGGAATATGCAGATCCACGTGGTACAGGTAATGGTGTGAACCTCGGAGAAGGAACTTCATACTACCAGAGACTTACCGGTCAGGCAAGTATTTCTTATGCGAACTCTTTCGGCCTGCATAATCTCGAGCTCCTCGCGTTGGGAGAAATGATTGACTACAGGAGCAACAATCACTCGGCATATGCCAAGCTGATTCCTTTTGCCAATCTTCCGGAGCTGAGCTACGGCCAGCCAGCTAGCAGCCCGATTTCGGGATCAAGCAACGCATGGCGTTCAGCCGGTTATGTGTTCCGTGCACGATATAACTGGGATGAGAGATATCTTGCTGAGTTTACAGGTCGTTACGACGGTTCATACAAGTTTGCCCGTATGGCCAAGACACGTTGGGGCTTCTTCCCTTCAGCCTCCATAGCATGGAGAATGTCCAAGGAGCCTTGGATGGCCGACGTGGATATTATTGATGACTTCAAGATCAGAGGTTCGGTAGCATTGCTTGGTAATGACAGTGCAAGTGCCTATATGTACCTCAATTCATACAGCAAGTACTGGAGCGACGTTGTTTATCCTTCATACGGCAAAGGCAACATAATCAAGCCGGCCTACGGAGATATGGGTATCGCAAATACAGATCTGACCTGGGAGAAGAATCTTTCATATAACTTCGGATTTGACCTGAGCATGTGGAATGAGAAACTCGGTATGGAAGTGGATGCCTTCTACAACTATATCTATGATATGCTCTCTGCACAGGGCTCTGACTATCCGCCTTCAATGGGAGGGTACTACCAGTCTGTCGTCAACAAGAATGCATATGACACAAGAGGTATTGATGTGCTCGTGTCGCATAAGAATGTATTCTATGCGGGTGGCAAGCCGTTCTATTATGGAATCAGCGGTACTGTGACATTCGCAAGGACACGCTGGCTCGTTTATCCGGATGCTCCTAATATTCCTGAGATCCACAAGGTTGTCGGAAGACCTCTCGGAGCTGTGATGGTGTGGGAGGCTGACGGATTGTACACTTCTGAAGAGGAAATCGATTACTCTGCCTGGTATGGTACACGTCCTAATGTCGGCGACATCAAGTATGTGGACAAGAACGGTGACGGAAAGATTGATGGTGATGACAAGGGATTCATCGGAAGAACCAACCGTCCTGAACTTACTTTCGGTCTCAACCTCAACTTCGCCTGGAACGGCTTTGACTTCAACGCACAGTTCACAGGTGGTTCTCTCTTCGATGTTTCATTGACCGGTACATATTACAACGGCTATGATGACAACACTATCTGGACACAGACCTTCAAGGAAAATGCAAACTCTCCTCTCTTCCTCGTAGAGAATGCATATAGCGTATATAATCCTGACGGAACATTCCCGCGCCTTACATTGGGAGCTACCGGACATGGCGGAGACAATGGTCTTGCATCTACTTTCTGGCTCAAGGACGGAACGTATGTACGTCTGAAGTCGGCTCAGCTCGGATATACCATCCCTCAGAAATGGACAGAGAAGGTAAATATCGAGACCCTGAGATTCTTCATCGAAGGTCAGAACATCTTTACAATCGACGGACTTCCTGAAGGAATCGACCCTGAGTCACCAGGTGTGAACAACGGTTATTATCCTCAGCAGAAGCTGCTCATGGGAGGTATCACTTTAACATTCTAAGGAGGGTATCATTATGAAGAATATTTTTAAGACAATCTTGGCAGCAATGGTGATAAGCCTCTCTTCCTGCAACTTCCTCGATATGACTCCGACCGACCGTGTGTCGGCAAAGGTCATGTGGGAGTCGACAGAGCATGCTGAATACCATGTCAACTATCTTTATACATACATTTACGATGTGCTGATGTCGCAGTGCTCTGCAGGACTGACAGAGGCTCTTACTGACCAGCTTAAGTATGGCTCGTACAACTACAACGCCATGTGTTATATCCCAAGTGAAATCGCTTATGGTGATGACACAACGTTAAGTCCGGGATATGTTGATGCATATCTGGGATACTGGGGCACATGGTATCAGGGCATCATGAAGACCAATAATGCTCTCAGCAATCTTAAGCTGTATGGCATGATGAGCGATGAAGACAAGGCTCGTCTCTCTGCTGAAATCCGTTTTATCAGGGCATATCTTTATTTCGACTTGATGAAGCGTTACAAAGAGGTCATCATCTATGATGAGGATATGACCAAATACGCTAAGGACAAACCGCTCAATACTGAAGAAGAGGGCTGGGAATTCATTTATCAGGATCTTTTGGCTGCTGCACAGTCCCTTCCTGACAGGGCCCAGTCTGGCGGACGTCTTGACAAGGGAATGGCTTGGGCGTTCATGTCACGTGCCATGCTTTATGCCGAAAGATGGGAAGATGTGAAGACTGCAGCTGAAGAAGTGGAGAAACTCGGATATACACTTGAGAAAAATTATGCTGATGCATATCAGAAGGGTATCGGGGCCGGTAATGTAGAGGCAATCCTCCAATATTCTTTCGACAGGACAAATGACATTACACACAGCTATGACTTCTATTATACTCCGGGTGGTGACTACACCATTCATGGAGAAGCAGGTGGCGGATACGGTACTCCTACTCAGGAAATGGTCGAGTCATATGAGTTGAAGACAGGTGGATTCCCTGACTGGGAACTCTGGCATGATTCGACTACAGAGACCCCTCCATATGCTGAACTTGAGCCTCGTTTCCACGCTACCATTCTCTACAATGGCGCTCCATGGAAAGGCCGTAAGGTCGAGCCGTTTGTGAGAGGTGCCGACGGCTGGATGGAATGGAACACTGAACGTGAGCCTAAGGGAAGGACCTGCACAGGTTACTATCTTCGCAAGATGGTTGATGAAAACCATGATGTGATAGCGCATTCAGGAGGTGTGCAGCCTCTTACAGTTATCCGTTATGCAGAGGTGCTCCTCAATAAGGCGGAGGCATGTTATCATATTGATGGTCAGGCTGCAGCTGCAAATGATGCAATTGGAAAGATCCGTAAGCGTGTCGGTCTTCCTTTCGACGGTGGTCTTACAGGTCAGGATCTGTGGAAGGCCATCAGACAGGAAAGAAAGGTGGAACTGGCATATGAAGGACATTGGTATTGGGATCTTCGCAGGTGGAAGGTTGCTGACCAGCCATATTCTGAAGGTGGACTTTCAAGATATCAGGTACACGGTCTGAAGATCGAAAAGAATACAAATGGTACTGCAGATGATGTGACAGATGATTATTTCACTTACACATATGTATCTGTTGATGATCAGGACAGGTACTTCCTGCCTAAGATGTATCAGTTCCCTCTGCCTGAAAGCGAGCTTTCGAGCAACGGTGCAATCGGCCCAACAGGCCAATTTGACGGATGGAAATAAATAATGCTGCTAAAATGAAAAGAATTTATACAATTTTGACTGTTTCAGTTCTGGCTCTTCTGGCATCATGTCAGGAGCCTGTGTTCATAGAACCTAAGGTTGAGGGACATCAGGATATCATCAGCCTGACTGCATACTTCACCAAAGGCAAATACGTAGAGAAGGAAGCCGGTAAGCTTAAAGTTGCAGAAGGTGAGAATCCTGACCGTTATGTAATTCCGATATACTACTACTATCCGGAGAAGTCAGATGATGAGACGACCCTTCATTTGAACAGAATGAGGGTCAGGGCTGAGCTTGCTCCGAATTGCAAGATCGAGCCTTCATTGACAGTATTGGACCTTATGCAGGAAAATAAGTTCACATACACTGATGCCAAAGGAGAAAGCAAGGAAATCATTATCACAGGAGAAAGAGTACCTTTCAAGACTGCTCAGTTCCTGAGTTTTGACCTGGTCGACGCACCTGAAAATGGAAGGACTGTCGTGACCGGCTTTGTGGATAATGTCGATAAAATCATTTATCTCTTCACTATCGACGATCTCAGCAATCTGTACCTGAAGGCTAAACCTTGGTATCATGGTTCAATCAAGGACTATAAAGAGCTCAGCGAGAAGCCTGGTGACTGGAATACTGACCGTATAGTGACAGCAATCGCTCATGATGGTGAGACTATGCAGGATTATCAGGTGCTTAAGCGCGAGCCTTCGAAGATCAGGTATGGATTCAATACCCCTAAGCTCAATGAAGAGGATTTAGGTTATTGGGGTATGTTCAGTATCGACCCATATGTAGAACTTGGTTCCTATGGCGTTCCTCATTATGATGATGCAGTTTCGGCAACTCTCGCATATGTTGATGGCTATCTTGTCTTGAACCATATCGATATTCCAGGTGATGGGTATGGTGATGGAAAAACATATGAACCTATCTATCTTGATGCTATGGATGGCTCATATAAGGGAAAGGTGAATGTCGGGACAATGACCAATGTGGGCGCAGTTACAAATGATGAAGGCGGTAACCTTTTGTTATGCAACTGGTTGGATGAAGAAAACAAGGGTACGTTCGAAATTTACAGAACCAGAAAGGTGGAAGATGCACCTACATTATTCTATTCATTCGAAAGCACAGTCGGCTATCAGATCGGATCAAAGATCAAAGTATGTGGAAATATCGATACTGATGCCGTGATTGTGGCTCCATATGACGGAGTTGACGGTGCTGAATCGGGCTCGTTCCTGAATATCATCGTGAAGAACGGTGCGGTAGAGAGTGCAGAGGTCATCGATATGTTGTCTGCTGAAGGTGTACAGTGGGGTCTTGCTCCTATGAGTAATGCCGGTGTTGTCGCTGCAAATTCAGCAGGTGACAACGGATGGTTCTATGGTCAGCATCACTATGCTGGTATTGATGGACTCCGTTGGATCCGTCCAGACCTGAAGTTGGGCAAAACACTTGAATCTAACCTTGGAAACAATGCATGGCTGATCAGAGCCGGATGTCTGGATACTAAGAATTTCAATGGTGCAACCTATATGGCTCATCTTGCCCTACATTATTTCCCTGCATGGGAGGAGCATCCGAGTCTGTGGGTGTATGATATAGCCGATCCGGCAACAGTTACCGGTACCTATCAGGAATCTTCAGCCATAGTTGCTTATGACAGTTGGATAACACAGTATAATAATGCCAGTGCGTACCAAGATACCAGATCATGTGGAGATGTGGTAATGGCAGAATCAGCAGACGGGTTGAGACTCTTTATCTACTGTTATGACCATTATGCAAATCTGTTGTGCGGTTATGCAGCCGACTGTGTCAAGAGAAAATAATCTCTGAAATGATGTTCATTAGAAATATATTCTTTGTTCTTTCACTTCTTTGCATGATTTCATGCGAGGAAGTGAAAGATTATCCATGGAATCCTGATTGGAATCAGTCTGAGTCAGAAACTCCTGGAGAACAGGAGCAGCCTGAAGAACCTGGAACACCCGAGCAGCCTGAACAGCCGGAGACACCGGAGGAACCCCAGGAGCCCGAGATACCGGAGGAACCGGAGGAACCGGAGCAGCCTGAGGAGCCGGAGGTTCCTGTTGAGCCGGAAGATCCTGTGATACCGGACACTCCTGATGCACCTGTTCAGGACGCGGCTGAGTGGATGGATATAACTGAACAGTTCGGCGAACTGCCGTCTTATATCAGTGTCAGAATCAGTCCTTCAACGCTTGAAGGTAAGAAGGCTGTTGCATATGTTGCAGTAGCAGATATGACTCAGGCTCAGTGGGATATCTGGAGTGTCAGGATAAAGGACGGAGGTCTCACCGAGGAAACGACAGACGCTTTCAGAACTCCTTCAGAAGTGTATGAGACAGAGGTCTGTCCGATAATCATCAATGGAGGTTATTTCTATTACTCAGGAAGCAGGCGCTTTACAGCCAGCCTTGCAGTCAGAAATTCGGAAGCCCTTGCCTATAACATCGGATACGAGTATGATGATAACGGCAAGATGCGCTATCCGGCGAGAGCTGTATTCCGTGAATCGGCTGATGGAATATTCGATGCCTGCTGGACATATGTTATCTGGGACAAGACCAACTATATGTATTCTGTCCCTAATGATGATCCTACTAAGCAACCATCTGCAACCCACCCTGCTGTAGCGGAAATGTTTGAAGCAAAAACTGCTATTGGAGGTGGTCCTGTACTTATCAAGGATGGCCTCTTTGTAGATTCTTATGTTGAGGAAATGTTTTATGGCATAGGCCCTGATACGAACCAGCCGCGAACAGCCGTCGGGATTACATCAGATGATAAGATGATATTCTTTGTCTGCGAGGGACGTGAGAAGACTGCTGGAGTATATGGATTGACTACAGCCGATGTCGCAAATGTTCTTCTCGACCTTGGATGCGTCGAGGCTATAAACCTTGACGGAGGAGGATCGAGCTGTATGCTTGTCAATGGACAGGAAACCATAAGGGTTTCTGATGGTAGCCAGAGGTCTGTCGCAAGTACTTTAATGCTTAAATAAGAAATTTCAATGTTAAGAACAATACTTTCGATCTTAGCTTTTATAATCTTCATTTCTTGTGACGAAGTGAAGGAATATCCGTGGAATCCCGATTGGAACCAGTCAGAGCAAGAAACTCCGGAAACCCCTGATACTCCGGATGAACCTGATACTCCGGATGAACCTGAGGAACCGGAAGACCCGGAAAATCCTGATGAACCTGAAGTCCCAGTAGAACCGGAGGAGCCTGTAGAACCTGAGGAACCTGTTGGGAAGGCACGTCTTGTCTGGATTGATGCTGCTGCAAACTTCAACGATTATGCAAACAGTTCGGCCAAGATAAAACTGGATATGCGTAAGATTAAGAATACCGGTTTTACCGGTGTTATAGTGGATGTACGCCCGACTAATACCGGTGTCCTGTTCAACTCAGATACCGAGCATGCCCTTACAAGAGTTGATGCTTGGGTCAATGGCTACAATTGGATTGAGCGTACAGCAAGTTTCGATTATCTTCAGGCATTCATTGATGCCGGAAAGGAAGTCGGTCTGGATGTCTATGCCAGCATCAACACGATGGTGGCCGGATGCTATTGTGCATATGGACTTGGAGAGGATGGTATCATCTACAAGGAGGATCCGTCCAAGAAGTCATGGGTGTCAGTAATCAATACCAAGGAGGGCCTGATTCCTGCATATGAGCTTGACGGGTTGACTGCGGAAAGGCTCAAGGAACTCGGATTAAGTGAATGGCGTGGTACTGGCGCCAGGTTCTTCAACCCTGCCAATGACCAGGTAGTTGATTATCTTCTTGACCTCCTTGCCGATCTTGCCGAATATGACCTGAACGGTATCATTCTTGACCGTTGTCGATATGATGATACAGGACTTGGCAGTGATTTCTCAGAGGTGTCACGCGAAAAGTTTGAGGCTTTCATTGGTGAAGAAGTTACAGACTGGCCAGGCGATATATTCGCTCCTGGAGTAGCCTCTCTCTCAGGTAGTGTAACAGCTATCCAGAAGAAATGGATGGCGTTCAGGGCTAAGATGATACATGACTTCATAGAGAAGGCGTCGGTGAGAGTACACTCTGTCAATCCCGATATCCGTTTTGGTGCCTATGTCGGAGCATGGTACAGCTCTTATTATGAGTCAGGAGTCAATTGGGCAAGTCCTAAGTATGATACTGCTGCTCGTTATAGTTGGGCAACTGCTGATTATAAGGATTACGGTTATGCCGATCATTGTGATATTATGATTATCGGTGCATATGCTTCAACCAATTCCATATATGGCAACGGTGAGTGGAGCATGCAGGGTTTCTGCAAGAAGGCTGATGCATTGTTTGCAGATGATGTCCCATATGTGGGAGGGCCTGATATAGGTAATTCATCTGGTTTTGAAAACGGCGGTCAGGGAGCTTTGATGCCGGATATTGTCAATGCCTGCATCAATTCATGTTCTGAGGGTATGTTCTTCTTTGACTTGTGCCATATCAAGATGTATGACTATTGGGATGACATCAAGATAGCTTTTGATCAATACTTGGAAACATTATAAATCTTTATACTAACCATTTTATTAAATCATTATGAAAAAAATTGCTCTATTTCTTGCAATGGCAGTAGCTGCTCTTGCATGTACACCTGAGGAGACAGTTACTCCTGAACTCAAGGTGTTGACTGAAGCTTCTGAGCTGGTAGCTCCACAGGCTGAATCTCAGGTCTACATCGACTTCGAGACAAATGTTGCCTGGACTGCAACTATTGAGGCTAATGATTGGTCAGTACTTTCTCCAAATCCTGCTACAGGTGAAGCCGGTACACACAAACTGACTGTTACTTGCCTTGCAAACGGTACAAATGACAGCCGTACTGTAAAGGTGACCATCACTGCACAGGACCAGGTAAAGGATGTTGTCATTACTCAGGCTCAGAAGGATGCCCTTACTGTAGGAGAGAAGACTTTCACTGTTCCTGCCGAGGGTGGTAATGTTGAATTCACAGTTGCTCATAATGTTGAGTTCACAGCTACAACTGAGGCTGACTGGCTTACCAGAGTAGAGACAAAGGCAATGGAGGAGACCAAGGTGGTATTCAAGGCAGCTGAAAACACCGGAGTTGAGAGAACAGCCACAATCGTTGTGTCTGATGGTACTCTTTCAGAGAATATTACTGTAACTCAGGCTGCCTGGGTGCCTCAGTTCGAGGTGTCACCTGCTGAAGATCAGTGGCTTGCTGTAGAGGGTGGCTCTGTTGAATTTACAGTTGCAGCTAATATTGAGTACACAGTTGAACTTGATGAAAACGATTGGCTCACAATGACTGAGGCTGATGGTGTCTACACTTTCACTGCGGCTGCAAATGCTGATTTTACATATAGGTCAGTTGCTGTATATGTTACACCTGCAGATGAGGCATATGTTGAATATGCCAGGACAATCAATATGTTCCAGAATGGTAGGGTGTCTAAGCTTTGGGGCAAGACTGTAGCTGACTTCGAAGGATACAATGCAGCACAGAATGTTCGTCTTGCTAAGTACGGCGAGTATGTCCTTCTTGCAAATACTACAAAGGTATATATGCTTGATCCTGCAACTGGCCAGGTTGTAAATACTATTAATATGCCGGAAGGAGTCATTGCTAATAATGTTCTTGTAGATGATGCTGGAAACTTCATGATAGCAGCTGATGCTGCATACGGTGCAACAACAACTCTTTATCTTGTACCTGATCCAACTAATCCTGTGCCTGAGGTATTGCTTTCATTTGATACAAACAATTACTATTGTGTAGAAACAGGAAACTTCCGTGTAAAGGGTAATGTAAAGGATGATGCAGTCGTTACTGCTACAGTAGCTGATGGTGGTGCCGGAGCTGTTATCTTCTGGGAGTTCGTTGATGGAAAATTGACAGAATATCCTACAGAGTGGGGTCCTAGAGATTGGAATTTTGCAGTAGGACCATATTCTGGTTGGGCAGTCTCAACTACTTGTGCTGCGCCTGTTGGTACTTCAGTAGCTGATGGATTCTTCATGATCGGTTATAATGGTGACTATAACCTCAAGTACAAGGCTGGTGAAGCAGATTGGGTTACCTCTTATGTAACAGGTTCAACATGGATGGAGAACTATAATTGTATAGCTACTACAGAGTGGAATGGTGACAAGTATGCAGCAATCGTAATGGGTTGCCATTTTGATTATGATGCAGCAGACGTAGTGCTCCTTAACGTCAATGATCCGGCAGCTGCTCAGTATGTTTATAAGCATCAGGGTGACGGTGACGTCGCTTGGGATTGGGATGCTGGTGTAAATCCAAGCTGGACTGGCCTCGGTACTTATAGTGACGTACTTCTTGTTCCTACAGAAGATGCTCTTCTTATGCTTTATGCTGATACTAACTATGGCGCAATCGCTTGTATTTCTATAAAGTAACCAGATAATCTTACAATACTTACAGGAGGTTCTCGGACCTCCTGTATTTATTATAAAAAATTAAAAATATAGTGATATTTAAAATAAAATTTTTAAATTCGCGTGAATAATAAAATAAGGTGATTGACCATGGATTTCAAGAAACTTGCAGCTCAGTATAAGAGTGAACTTCTGGATAATGTTCTGCCTTTCTGGCTTGAAAAATCTCAGGACCTTGAGTACGGCGGATATTTCAGCTGCCTCGACCGTGACGGAAGCGTGTTCGATACGGACAAGTTTGTGTGGCTTCAGGGCAGGGAAGTGTGGATGTTCGCCATGCTTTACAACAAGGTGGAGAAAAAACAGGAATGGCTTGACTGTGCTGTTCAGGGTGCGGAGTTCCTGAAGAAGTATGCGCATGACGGCAATTATGACTTCTATTTCTCTGTGACCCGTGAGGGAAAGCCGATCATTCAGCCGTACAATATCTTCTCCAATACATTTGCATGTATGGCTTTCGCCCAGCTTGCTGAGGCGACTGGCAGCGAGGAGTACAAGGAGATTGCTCTGAAGACATTCCAGAGAATACTTGACCGTCGCAATGACCCTAAGGGACGTTGGGAGAAGTCATATCCTGGAACGCGTCCTATGAAGGGTTTCGCACTCCCTATGATCATCTGCAATATGGCTCTTGAGGTTGAGAACATTCTCCCTGACAAGTCATTGCTTGATCAGACCATCGACGAGTGCCTCAGCGAGATTCTCAATGTATTCTATTACCCTGAGCTGGGTGTGATGCTTGAGAATGTGGCTCCGGACGGAACCCCTGTCGACTGCTTTGAAGGCCGTGAGATCAATCCTGGCCACGACCTCGAGGCTTTGTGGTTCATGATGAACCTCGGTATCCGCAGAAACGACAAGTCCCTCATCGACAAGTGCGTCGAGATCGCTCTCAGCGTAGTAGAGTTCGGATGGGACAAGGAGTACGGCGGAATATTCTATTTCCAGGACATCAAGAATGCCCCTATGCAGAAGCTCGAGTGGGACCAGAAGCTCTGGTGGGTACATCTCGAGTCTGCAATATGCTTCATCAAGGCATACCAGCTGACAGGTAACGAGCAGTGTCTTGAGTGGTTCAAGAGGATTCATGACTATATGTGGGCTCACTTCAAGGATCAGGAGTATCCTGAGTGGTATGGATATCTCAATAGAAGAGGTGAGGTCCTCCTCACCCTCAAAGGGGGAAAATGGAAGGGTTGCTTCCATGTTCCAAGAGGACTCTACCAGATATGGCAGATACTTGAAACTTTATAGCCTGATAAGAAATGAGCCTCGGATGCGATTGCATCTGAGGCTCATTCTATAATGTGGCGCTTGTTATCTGCTGATTGTCTTGGTGTAGACTCTTCCGAAGCGGTCGGTTACGCGGACTTCCATAACTTTCGCACCCTCTGAGATTCTTGCGCGGAACATATTCTCTGTCGGTGCTGCATATACCCATGTCCTCTTGAGGCTTGAAGGATCTTTGTATAGCTCCTTGGCAAGAGGGTCCTGGGCCTTGAAACGTTCCATCTCGCACACACAGACTCCGTCCTCGAAGTATTCTACCTTCCATGCCGGGTCATAGTCCCATACGTTCGCGATGATTTCTCCCGGATAATCTGCAAGATCTGTATAGACTTTCATCTGGTAGTCAAGAGGATGGCCGCAGCCTTTGTATATCCACTCTATGTCGGATCCGTCCATGTCGAACACCTTGAATCCTGCAGGGGAGCCGTCGATGCAGACTTCGCCGCACCACCATGCTCCGCAGAGGCCGGCGATATTGATTTCTGCAAGATTTTCATTGATCTGCTCATAGTCTGCAGTATGCATGTGTCCAGAAAGAATCAGGGCGTTGTATGGTCTCAGCATGCTGTAAAGCCCTTTCTTGTTGGCAGTGTCATCCAGCATCTTCTCGAAGATCCATCTGTCCCTGTCATCTTTGCTCAATGTGGTAGGGATGTGCATGCCGACTACCACTGTACTTCCTGCCGGAACATATGACAG
>JAEIGA010011701.1_pt1 | contig 13315 bp, 23 predicted proteins | sample 9270691 | NCBI WGS metagenome assembly JAEIGA01 (sample SAMN17057246, study PRJNA624740) | gut metagenome | biome: biome; isolation source: fecal sample | host: Bos grunniens | place: China: Xizang | collected 2019
AGCAGGACAAAGCCCTGCAGGCTCTCAGCAAGCATCACGAGGAGGACATGGCCAGCATCAAGGAAGAGCAGACCCTGCTCATGTTCGGTGTGCTGGCTTGCCTGAGAGGCTTGAGAGAGCAAGGATGTAACGGCTCAGTGACAGAGACCATCAGTAAATACGAGAAATACCTAAATCAAAAAGCCCATCAGTGATCAAAAGCGCCACCTCTACCCTGAGGCGGCGCTCTTATATAAAAGGAGGTAGAACCAAATGCACGAGATCCTGAGCAAACTCCTTACCGTCAAAAGCCTCGTCACTGTGGCCCTGACCATCGTATTCTGCGCTCTGAGCGTAACAGGTGCCATCACCGGCGAGCAGTTTCTTACCATTTTTACGGTCGTGATCTCCTTCTACTTCGGGACTCAGTACGAAAAGAAGCAGAAGACCCCGACCACAGAGGAGAGTGGACAGAGTGAATCTGCATAAGCTGATTTTCACCAAGAATGACTGCTACAAGGCAGGAAAGAAGATCAAGCCGAAGGGCATCATGGTGCACAGCACTGGGGCCAATAACCCCATGCTGAATAGGTTTGTCGGCCCTGATGATGGTCTGCTGGGCAAGAACAAATACGGCAATCACTGGAATCAGCCCATGGATCGTAAGATCTGCTGCCATGCCTTCATCGGCAAGCTGGCCGACGGCACTGTAGCCACCTATCAGGTATTGCCCTGGAATCACAGAGGATGGCACGGTGCAAGTGGCTCGAAGGGCTCCTGCAACGATACGCATATCGGCTTTGAGATCTGTGAGGACGGTCTGACTAGTGCGGACTACTTCGGCAAGATCTACCGAGAGGCAATCGAGCTCTGCGCCATGCTCTGCAAGGAGTATGGTCTGACCGAGAAGGACATCATCGACCACCGTGAGGGCCATGCCCTCGGCATCGCATCCAACCACGGCGACGTCAAACATTGGTTCGGCAAGCACGGCAAGTCCATGGACACCTTCCGTGCAGAGGTTAAGAAGCTGCTGGAGGTCAAGGCAGAGCCGGAGCCGCAGCCTGACCCGGAAAAGCCCACGACCCTCTACAGGGTGCAGGTCGGTGCGTTCCGTGAGAAGGGTAATGCCGAGGCATTCCTGCGCAAGCTGAAGGCAGCAGGCTTCTCCGATGCCTTTGTTGTTCAGGTCGATAACGGCCTGATGAGGGTGCAGGTCGGTGCGTTTGCTGTTAAGGCCAACGCAGAGCAGCGCCTGAAGGCAGCACAGGCTAAGGGCTTCGACGGTTTCATCACCACCAAGAGCAGTAAAGCATAACATTAAAAGAGGACGATCCGTAAAAGGTTCGTCCTCTCTTTTTTTTATTTGATTGAGAAAAATATGACCAAGCCGAGCATAGCGATCAAAGCGATGAGCATGAGCATCTTGTCACGTTTCAAGTCTGCAATCTGGCCGAGATAATTCTCTTTAATTGCAGCGAGGTGTGTGGCATGGCTGGCCTGTAATGTTGATATGTGATTGGCATGAGTGGTCTGCAAGATTTCGATTTCTTCCTTGTAGACCTCCCAGATCTGCAAGGCCTGCGGTGCAGCGGTCTGAGGCTTCTCTTCTGACGCCAGAGGGACGATAACGCCCTCACTGAGCACCTCAAGGATCCGCTCGGCGATGTCTGCCGGGGGCGAAACCTTGCCATTAAGGTATCGGGAGGCAGAGCTCTCCGAGATATTGCACTTGACCGCCAGCTCGGCGAGGGTGAGGGTGCTCCTGTCCCACAGGGGTTTTACCTGCATCAAAAAGGGCATCTAATCACTTCTTTCATATCTGCAAGCGGAAACGTCAATTCTGCAAGCCCAATTTTACCAAACCGCATAAGCCGCTATAGACTTGCATGGGGTTTCATGCGATATTATAGCCACAAAATAAACGAATGGGGGCTTGGTATATGGACGATGGCATTCTGGCACTCCTGCAGGAATCAGCTATCGAGCTGATCAAGAAATGCAAGGACGAGGGTCTGCTTGACTTGGTGTGTAAGTTGTTTCTGGAGGTCGGCACCGCTGCCGAGTGTGAGGGGGAGAATGTCAGCATTATACCATAATTTACTCTATATGTAAAGAAGCCGAGGATCACTCCTCGGCTTTTGTGTACTCTATTATATCCCCCGGCTGGCAGTCCAGCAGACCGCACAGGGCGCTGAGGTTCTCCCAAGCCACGCCCTCGCCGTTTCTCAGCTTCTGGATCGTGGACTCCCCGAGCAGCTTCTCCTTGCGCAGCCTGTAAGTGGTGTACCCCTTTGCGCTCAACTGAGCGAGTACATCGATCTTATATTTCAGTCCCACAGAATCGCCTCCTTCTATGGTATATTATACACGAAAATATACACCGTTTCAAGTGTACATATTGCACAAAAACATACACCGACATCGGTGTATTTGGTCAATAGACATATACACCGCTAATGGTGTATAATGCAAGTGTAATCAATGATGATTGCACTGACCGACCGACACACACCGAAAGGGGTAACACCATGAAGAATGAGATCATCGCCGGCTTTAACAAGGAAGTTTGGATCCCCGACACCGAAAAGCGGATCGCAGAATGGGAAGACTTTGCGAAGTCAATCTTCTGTGATGTGGAAGAAGACAAGGAATCTGCGAGGCGCTTCGCAAACGAATTGCGTGATTTTCTCGAAGCCTTGAAATCAGACACCGTCACCCGTGAGCAATATGAGCGCATCAGGTTGATCATATGACAAGACAGCCGAAACACCCGAAAGGGTGTCACCGTGAACCGCCCCACACAGTCTGATGATGGCAGGGCAGAAAGGGAAATACAATGGCAAGCATTAGAGAGACCGTCCGCTGGTACGGCGATGAAATCCGAGACGGCATCGCATGGGTGGCTGTGTGGAAGCAGGGACGCTCCTGGGAGGCTGAGTCCTTCTACTGCGAGGACGGCAGCTACGAGGAGGGCTACACCTTCAGCAGCGAGGACATGGAGCGCATGAGCGAAATCCTCAAGATCGACCACAAGGCCATCATGATCAACGGCTATTACACCAACTGCGGCGTATACACGGATGACGGAGCCGCCACCATCGCCGATATGATCGGGGGCATCGAGTGGAATTACTACAACCGATATAACCAGCTCTTCGGCTTTTACGATGGCTGGGTGATCAAGTAAGGGAGGCGCCGACATGAGCATCTTTATGATCTTTATCCCCGCCGCCCTGCTCACTGGCTTGTATGAAAGCATCCCTAAGCCTGATCGCAAGATCAGGCACGAGCGCCACAGGAACAAGAAACGTATCGTATGGTGAAACAAAAAGAGCCCAGAGCTTGATGCTCCGGGCTTTTCTGTATATGTACATCATGCGTATGTCTGTGAGCCTGCATACGCATGATGCACATATAGGGTAAATAAAAATCAGAGCTTCAGGGTGATGGCTATATCGAACGTATTAACGCCCCAGTTTTCCCTTTTGTTGGCTCCTTGGTTAGGCAGTCCTTTATATTCTATCCTGTCGATGATCGCTTTGGCGATCTTATTTTTTTCTTCTGGTGTGGCCGCTGGATCCTTGAGCGCCTCGATGGCCTGCTTCAGTGAGACGACCCTCTCGGCATAGTCCACGCTCTTCGGCATCGTCGCTCTGGTCTTATAGATAGCCTCCCGGCAGGCGTCGGATTTCTCCTGAAGTCTCGCCATACGCTCCTCGAATACATCCGCAGAGTAAACCCCTGTCTCAAGAAAATCAAACAGTCGTTCCCTCTGGGTACGATAGCCGTCCATCTCAGCCTCCAGTCGCTCGAGCTGCTTCTCTTGAATCTTCCGGGCGTTTCCGTCGTCGTTCTTGACTTTCATCTCCAGCGCTGGCAGCTCGGAGTGCTCCAGAGCGTACACGACCGCATCCAGTAACTGCGGCACCTGTACGGACTTGTAGCACCTCGGCCTCGTCCGGCACTCATATCGGTCGGTAGCCTTTTTATATGAGTGGATGAGCATTGCCCGACCGCATTTCTCACACTTCAGCATACCGCTGAGGGGGTTATTCAAGGCGTAGGTGTGTTTAACCCTTGGGTTTCTCGCCACGAGCTCCTGCGCCTTCTGCCATGTTTCCATATCAATGATTGGATCGTGCAGGCCGTCGGCGATGATGACATCCTCATCGGGCTGGGTGAGCCTCTTCACAGTGACGACACCATTCTCGAGCACCTGCGTCTGCTTGATCTTATTAAAAAATACTTTGCCGATATAATGCATGTTCCGTACCATGTGGCGAATCGTGTCTTTTTTCCATGCAGCACATCTCGGTGCTGGTATGCCCATGTCGTTTAGCCTCTGAGCGATGAGGCCCGGAGTCATGCCCTCTTTGGTGTATAGGTCGAACACCAGCCGCACGACATCGGCCTCAGCCTCGATGATCTCGAGGGTCGGGTCGTCCTCTTTCATGACCTTTCCATATCCATACGGCGGAGTATTCCCGATGTAGCAGCCCCTTTTGACTGCAGCGATCCGACCCCTCAGGAGAATCTCCTTTGTATACTCAAGGTAATCGTTCCCTCGCATGAGCTCGTCCTGGAAAAACTTCCGCTCCATCTTCTTCGTCAGGTCGTAGGTCATCATCGGAGTGCCCACGAGGGTATTGCTAAAACGGAACGCACTGACCACCCGAGCACAGTCGGCAAGGTCTCCACGGGATAATCTGGAGGGTTCCACGACCAGCACCCCAGCCACCTGAGGATCCTCGATCCGTGCCAGAATCTTCTTTATCTCCTCACGGTCGTCGATGGATTCGCCGGACACAACCTCTCTATAAATATCCTCCTCTGGGATCTCGTGGCCGAACTCCTTCCGAGCGTACTCCTGCAGGATCTGCTCATGCTTGATCAGCACCGCCTCGATGGTCTGGTTCGGATCGTCCTGCCTTGATTTTCTCAGATACATCAGCCATATCAGTTTTTTTAATGTCGAGCCTGTCATTTTTTACCCTCTCCCTGTTCACAAATTTGTCAAAGATTTTCCCACGGGGGGATTTTATAAACCGCTCTCGCATAGTATTATATAGCAGAACATATGGTCGTAAGGAGGATCACCTATGCAAGAGCACCAAGTTAATCAGATTATAGACATGCTCCACAGATGCAAAGATGCGGATCTGATCGATCTCATCCTAAAATTACTCCTTGATAGCGGCCAGTAGCTGCTTAACGGCCCTATACTGGCCTTCGTTCAGATTGGCGAGATCCGCCACCGTTTCAAAGAAATCAGCATCCGTTCTCATTTTAACGATCAGCTTTGCAAGCTGGTCGTTCCTTTTGCTTTCAGGAGTTCTAGCCATAGGCACATCGTAGCCGAGCAGCCAAGCCTCAGAGACATTAAGCGCAGCCGATAGTTTGTATATGGCTTTTTGCTTTGGCTCATATTTCCCGGACAGGTAGCTGCTTATAGAGCCTCGATCCAACCCGGTTTCTCGTACTAAGTCTGCCTGTCTCTTTCCTGCAGCCGCCATTGCTTTACGAAGCCGCACTGCAATGCTTTCCAAATTAGTCAACACATTCACCCCCTCGCCTGTCTGCATACAAATAATACCACATAAATTGAGCGAAATCAACATATTTTAGCATTTGACAAAAAATTTATATAGAAAACTCAATTTCCCTATTGACAAAACTCAAAGGTGGATTTATAATGTCATCGTTGAGTTTTCTCAACAAATTCCAGAGCGGAAGGAGGGTCGAGGTTTGAAGCGAAATTTGGAATATGCTCTGCTGCGTGGGCGCATCCGTGCCTGCTTTGGTACGCAGGCGCACTTTGCCCAGGCTATGGATATGTCAGAATGCGCTCTTAGTCAGAAGTTAAACGGCCGCAGCGAATGGACTGCGGGCGAAATCCGTAAGACCTGCCAGCTTCTGGAGATCCCGGGGAGTGACATCGAGCTCTATTTTTTTACCTGAAAAGTTGAGAAATCTCAACAAATAACCGAAAGGAGAACGCTGTGGAAGATTGGAAACCACTTAATTCCGAAAGGCTTTACTGGGTTAGTTCCGAAGGGCGTGTGTGGGCAGAGCCCCATGCAACCCAGAACGGGCGAATTTATACAGGCAGATTTGTGAAGTCTTACACAAGCCACAGGGATGGGTATGTTCGATTCAATTATAGAACCCGAGAAGGCCACGGCTGCATGACACTTCACCGAGCAGTCGCACAGCTATTTATCCCAAACCCAGAAGGCAAGCCCGAGATCAACCATATAAACGGGAACAAGCAAGACAACCGACGGGTAAATCTGGAGTGGGTAACTCCTAGTGAAAATCAAGCCCATGCGCTGGCTACGGGTCTTAGGAAGTTAAACGTACCCTCACAATCTAAAAGGGTCGGGCGATTCACGGCAGACGGAATCCTTGAGTCGGAATACCCTAGTGTAGCCGAAGCGCATCGACTAACCCGCATCCCTGCTTGGGCCCTCTACCGAGCCTGCGATAGCGGAAAACCCCTACACGGATACACATGGCGAAGTATTTGATACGGCCAAGCATAACCCCGAAAGGAGAGACCCCGATGGACTGGAAGACCTCAGAGAGCCGCCCCGGCTACCAAGAGAAGCACCTCAGGCATGGCCCCGCAACGATCACGGTCTACCGGCCCATCCTGACCCCCCAAGAGCGTGAAGCGCAGGAGAGAGCCCTCTCTGCTGCGTTGAGCCCGGTCATGGCGAAGTATATCCGCCGGACTGAGAGATAGAAAGGAGTTAACCCCATGAACATCAAGATTGAAGCAGATAAGACCCTTCTGAACCTGCTGGAGCGTTTAGCCACTGCGCTGGAGCGTTTTAACGACCTCCCCGAGGAGGCCCCCGAAGTCCCCACCGAGTCCATGCCGACTCCCGAACCTGTACAGGCTGAGAAGCCCGAACCCAAGCCTGAACCGGCTCCCGAACCTGAGCAGCCTGTCGTAACCATCGACCAGATCCGTAAGATGGTGGTCACCCTGTCCGCTATGGGTCAGGAGAAAAAGGACGCAGTCCGTGACATCATCACCGCCTACGGTCGCAACGTCTCTGCGGTACCGCAGGAGAAGTACGCCGAGGTACTGGCCAAGCTGACCGCACTGCAGGAGGGATAAACGATGAGCATCTGGTGGGCACTGTTTTTCATGGGCCTCGGCGGCATCATCGTCGAGCTGGCCGAGATCAAGGCCTGGAACCGCTACAAGCAGGGCAAGCGAGAAGGCGAAGGTTTTCGCCGGAAAGGAGAATAACACATGAGCGACGCTGTAATCATTACCATTATAATCTGCCTGACTTTCATCGCTCTGTCCGTGGTGAACAGGTACGAAAAGAACACCAACGATTATGACGACGAGGAGAGACCGTAAATGAGTAAGACCCCGAACCACAGCAGCCGAGCCCACGCTCTGCTGAGTGCCTCCAGCGCAGCTCGCTGGCTGGCATGTCCACCCTCAGCCGTAGCCGCTGAGGCCTACCCCAAGCAGACCACCGACTACGCCCAAGAGGGCACTCTGGCCCATGAGGTGGCGGAGTGGGTCGCCAGCGGACAGTCTAAGACGACTAGCCTCGCCAAGGGTCAGGACGACGGCATAACCCCCGAGATGCTCGACTGCGCCAGAGGTTACGCCGATTACATTCAGGAGCTCAAGGCCTCCGACGATGCAGTTATCCTGCTGGAGCGGAGGGTGGACTTCTCCCCTTGGGTGCCTGACGGTTTCGGTACCTGCGACTGCATCATCCTCCAGGGCGAGACGATGGAGGTCGTCGACTACAAATACGGCAAAGGCGTCTCGGTCTCTGCTGAGAGAAACCCCCAGATGATGCTTTACGCACTCGGCGCTCTGAACGACTACGGCCTCGCCTACGACGTGCAGACCGTCCGCATGCACATCTACCAGCCCCGGATCAACAACATCAGCACCTACGAGATGAGCGTGGAGGAGCTGATCCACTGGGGCGATAACCACGTCAAGCCTACCGCCGAGCAGGCCGCAAAGGGTAAGGGCAAGCATAAGCCCGGCGAACACTGCCGTTTCTGCCCCCACGCTGGTCGCTGCCGAGAGCTTACCAAGCTCTGCACCGAGTACGTCGGGAAGATGAAGGTCACCTGTCTGGCCCCGTGGGAGGTCGCCGAGGTGCTCCAGATGGAGCCTACCATCACCCTCTGGCTCAAGCGAGTAAAGGAGCAGGCCCTGACCACCATGATGGATGGCGGAGAGATCCCCGGCTATAAGGTGGTCGCAGGTCGTGGCTCCAGAGGCTGGGCTGATGAGCTTGAGGTCGCTGCCGAGCTGGAGAAGCACGGCATCACCCGAGACCAGTATACCGAGACCAAGATCCTGAGCGTGGCGCAGATGGAGAAGGCCCTCGGCAAGAAGAGATTTTCCGAGCTGATCGGCGGCCACGTTCTGAGCGTGGCAGGATCACCGACTATTGCAACCATCACCGATAAGCGCCCCGCCTATGATCGGGACGCAGATATCAAGAAAGCATTTGAGGAGGAATAAACAACATGGCAACCAAGATCACCACCGGCAAAGTCCGTTTTTCTTACGTCACCCTCGCACAGCCCAAGGCATCCGAAGAAGGAGCCGAACCCAAGTATAGCCTCGTGCTGCTGATCCCCAAGAGCGACACCGCAACCCTTAATAAGATCAAGGCAGCAATCGCCGAGGCCGCCGATGCCTTCCGTGCCCGTAATGGTGCAGCCTCCCTGCCTGCCCAGCCTATGACTCCCCTGCATGACGGAGATGGTACCAAGCCCAACAGCGGCGAGCCTTACGGCGCAGAGTGCAAGGGCTGCTACGTCATGAATGCCAGCAGCAAGATCAAGCCCCTTATGCTTGACAGCTTCGGCAACGAGATCGACCCGCTCGAGATCTACTCCGGCTGCTACGGCCGTGCTGTGATCAACTTCTACGGATACAGCAACCGCCGCAAGGGCGTAGGCTGTGGCCTGCTGGGCGTGAAGAAGCTGCACGACGGTGAGCCTCTCGGCGGTACCATGGCAAGCGCCGACGACTTCGACGATGACTTCGAGGATGATGATCTCCTTGGCTAATGAAATTTGGAGAGACATCCCTGGCTACGAAGGACGATATCAGGCGAGCAACCTCGGTAGGATCCGAGGTCTCGACCGATATGTGAGATGTGGCACAAACGGCAGGGGCACCCGACTCATAAAGGGCAGGGCGCTCCACCCAGCCGGGCAGCAGAGTGATCCGCACCTGCGTGTGGTGCTCGGTAAGGGCGCAAACGGCACTCTGGTACATGTCCATGTGGCGGCGGCATTCCTCGGCCCTCGACCTGATGGCTGTGATGTTCGACACCTCGACGGAAATCCACTGAACAACCGAGTCGATAATTTGGCCTACGGCTCCCGAACGGAGAACATCTTGGATGTTTACCGCATAGGACGACCGTGGCGAGCCCTAACGGTTGACCAAGTCCGAGACATCCGTCTCAGGCTATCGGCCGGAGAGAAGGGTCGAGCCTTGGCTAAGGAGTACGGCGTGGGTGAGGCTTGCATCTCTGCAATCAAAACCGGGAGGACTTACTCATGGCTGAAATGAAGCGGACTCTTTTTCTGGACACTGAGACCTACAGCAGTGTGGACATCCGCACTGCTGGGCTCTACCCATATGTGGAAAGTGACGATTTTGAGATCCTGCTAGTCGCCTATGCTTGGGACGACGACCCTGTCCGTGACATCGATCTGACCGACCCACTTGATGAAGATGCCCACGCAGAGATGCAGGACGTGATCGCCGGACTGCTCGACCCTGAGGTACTCAAGGTAGCGCATAATAATGCATTTGAAAGAGCCGCCTTCCGTAAGCACACAAATTTTTACATGCCCCCCGAAGAGTGGGACGACACCATGATCCTCGCCGCCATGAACGGCCTGCCGATGAGTCTGGGAGATGCAGGTGCTGCGCTCCAGATCGAGCAGCAGAAGATCAAAGAAGGCACCGCTCTGATCAACTATTTTTGCAAGCCCTGCAAGCCGACTATCTCCAACGGCGGAAGGACTCGCAACATGCCCGACCATGCACCTGATAAGTGGGAGCGCTTTAGAGGCTACTGCCGCCGAGACGTGGAGGCCATGAGGCTGATCTACAGAAGGCTGCAGCATTTCCACATCCCTAACTGGGAGCGGCGTGTGTGGGCACTGGATGCCCGTATAAATGAGCGAGGCGTCCTGATCGACCGAGAGCTCGCTGAGAGTGCTATCAAGGTGGACAAGGCATTTCACACCGAGCACACCAAAGAGCTGAAGCAGCTCACAGGGCTCGATAATCCCAACAGTGTTGCACAACTCAAGGGCTGGCTGGAGACCGTAGGCGTGAGCGTGGACAGCCTCAACAAGGCAACCGTCTCAGACCTCAAGGCAAGCCTTCCCGACCCGACCACCCGCAGAGTGCTGGAGCTCCGGCAGCAGCTCGGAAAAACCAGCACCAAGAAGTACATCACCATGACCGCCGCCGCAGGTAAGGACGACCGAGTCCGTGGTCTCCTCCAGTATTACGGAGCAGGCAGGACAGGCCGCTGGGCTGGCAGGCTGGTGCAGGTGCAGAACCTACCGCAGAACCACCTCGACGATATCGGTCTGGTCAGGGAGCTGGTCAGAGCGCAGGATCTGGCGACCCTCGAAATGACGTTCGACAGTGTGCCTGATGTCCTGAGCCAGCTCATCCGCACGGCGTTCATCGCCAAGCCGGGGCACACTTTCCTCGTCTCTGACTACGCCGCCATCGAGGCCCGAGTGATCGCCTACCTCGCTGGTGAGCAGTGGAGAATGGATGTATTCGCCCAAGGCGGTGACATTTACTGCAGTTCAGCCTCCCAGATGTTTAAGGTGCCTGTCGTCAAGCACGGCATCAATGGCCACCTGAGGCAGAAGGGCAAGATCGCAGAGCTCGCCTGCGGCTATGGTGGAGGCGTCGGTGCCCTGAAGGCGTTCGGTGCTGACAAGATGGGCCTCTCTGAGGAGGAGATGCAGGACATCGTCAACCAGTGGCGACTGGCCTCTCCTACGATCCCGAAGTTCTGGCGAGACACCGAAGCAGCAGCCAAGGCAGCACTGCAGAACCCCGGCAGGCGGTACAAGATCCAGAGCTGTGATGTGTATTACTGGCGAGACGCTGACGCCCTGCGCTGTAAGCTGCCCAGCGGTCGCATCCTCTCCTACTGGGGAGCACGACTTGACAACGACGGCAGCATATGCTTCATGGGTCAGAACCAGACCACCCGCAAGTGGGAGAAGACCGAGACCTGGGGCGGTAAGCTGGTCGAGAACATCGTCCAGGCCGTAGCCCGTGACTGTCTGGCAGTCGCACTCCTGAGGCTCGATAAGGCAGGCTATAGGATCACCTTCCACGTCCACGATGAGATCATCGCAGAGGCACCCAAGGGTAGCCGCTGGGAGGACATGGCGGAGATCATGGGTCAGCCGATACCGTGGGCCGAGGGTCTGCTCCTCAGAGGCGACGGCTACGCAACCGACTTTTATATGAAGGATTGATACATATGCGAGTCAATTACATAGATAACGTGGACTGTTTGGAGGGTATTAAGGCGATACCTGACGGGTCTGTGGATCTGATCCTCACTGACCCCCCATACGGGACTACTGCCTGCAAGTGGGACACGGTCGTCCCCTTTGATAAACTGTGGCCTGAGTATAAGCGTGTTCTGAAAAAGGGAGCCGCTTGCGTCGTTTTCGGGACGGAGCCGTTCTCCACTTTGCTGAGGATGAGCAATCTGGCAAACTTTAAGCACGACTGGGTGTGGGAAAAAGAGCAGGGCGCTAACTTCATGAACGTAAAATTTCAGCCCTACAAGGTGCACGAAAATGTTTCAGTGTTCTTTTGCGACCGAGATCACTATCACCCCCAGATGACACTCGGGAAGCCGTACATATCTGGTAAGGGTACGAGTGGAGACATAACTGGGAACGTGATCAAGACCCAGACAAAGAACAACGGAACCCGGTACCCGAGGAGTATTCTCAGATATAACACAGACAAGGCCAAAGGTTCGCTGCACCCGACGCAGAAACCGATCGCTCTCATTGAGTACCTGGTGCAAACATATTCAAACCCCGGGGATCTAGTTTTAGACCCGTTCATGGGTAGTGGCACGACAGGAATCGCTTGCATCAACACCGGACGTCGGTTTATCGGAATGGAGCTGGATGAACAGTACTTCGCCATTGCGCAAAATCGAATTCGTGATGCTGCAGAACGTGTGAAAGTAGTGGGAAGTGCATGAACAGGGAGACATCACTTCAAAACAGAATCATCGTTGCCCTCTGCCAAAATGGCTGCGTGGCACGAAACCATACTGTCGGTCAGTTTTACACCAAGTACGGGGCTTTGGTGAACATTGGACATCAAGGCGAAGCGGATATCTGGGGGCATCGAATATCGGACGGAAAAGCATTTTACATAGAAGTCAAATTGCCTGGGGAAGAACCTCGGGACGATCAGCAACAATTCTTGGATGCTATGGCGGCTGCCGGTGCGATAACCGGCTGCGCTCATAGTGTGGAGGAAGCCTTAACAATAGTATGTGGATGATTGATAGGGGACGTATATATGGATGAAGATAATATTTGGTATGCAGAGCCAATTGAATATATAAGGAAGTGCCTTGGCTGTGAAAAGCCCGAATGCACGAACTGTCTTGAGCGCCGGGAACGAAAGCTTTCTCAGAATAAGAGAGTCGTGCAGTATAGCGCAGACAGACTAACACTCATTGCGGTGTACGATTCGGTGCCGATTGCTAGCGACAAACTGAACATTCATCCGAGTGGTATTTACGGCTGCTTGAAGAAAACGCGCAAAACAGCAGGCGGCTTTAGTTGGCTTTGGGAGGAGGAAACTCACCATGGCCAAAGAGGAAGCGAAATATCTTCGTTGCGGTAAATGCGGTAGGGTACGGCATACATGCGCGATTGGACCTTGTATGCACCCTGCGGTAAACCGCGAATATGGAAAACAAATATGCATGTATTGCTGCGGTAGTTGCAGATTCCACATACGGCTTACAGCTCGTGAGCATGGTATCAGTGGCATAAAGTGTGGCTACGAGTAAATCGCAAGGAGTGAGACCGTATGTACGATACAACGCTCATAAAACAAAGAATAACCTGTGTGGCCGTGGCGCAGCACTGCGGTCTACCTATCCGAAAATCGGGCGACCGGTGTGTTTCACCGCTTCGCCCCGGTGCCAGTAATAAAACATCGTTCTGTGTAGACGATGATTTCTGGTACGACTTTGGCGGCGGCAGGGGAGGAGACTGCATCGATCTTCTCGCA
>JAEIGA010011702.1_pt1 | contig 13314 bp, 9 predicted proteins | sample 9270691 | NCBI WGS metagenome assembly JAEIGA01 (sample SAMN17057246, study PRJNA624740) | gut metagenome | biome: biome; isolation source: fecal sample | host: Bos grunniens | place: China: Xizang | collected 2019
AGCCTCGTTGAAGGCCTTGACCGTTGCGGCAGGATTTGCACCCATCGAAACGTAAGCGACATAGACGTTCTTGTACTGCATCTGCATGAGACCGAGGTTCTTCTTGGACTGAACCTTACCGGAAGCTGCAAACTTAGCGATCGCACCGGTAGGCGTGGCCTTGGAAGCCTGACCGCCAGTGTTGGAGTAGACTTCGGTATCCATAACGAGAACCTTGACGTTCTTACCAGAGGCGAGAACATGGTCGAGACCACCGTAACCGATATCGTAAGCCCAGCCGTCACCGCCGAGAATCCAGACAGACTTGCGGACGAGATTGTCAGCAACGGAGAGAAGCTGACGTCCGACAGCGCAAGTGCAAGGACCTTCCTTGCCAGAGCAGCAGCCTGCCTTGAGAGCAGCCTTAAGCTCTGCAACAGCAGCGCGCATCTCTTCGACGCCCTGACCGTTCTCATCGTACTGGTTAATGGACTTGATCTTCGTCAAGATTGCCTTGATGGACTCAGGAGCCTCTTCCTTGGCGAGAACCTTGTCGACGAGCTCCATCGCAAAGCCGTAGAGCTTGTCGGCGGAAACGCGCATACCCAGACCGAACTGAGCGTTGTCTTCGAAGAGCGAGTTCGACCACGCAGGACCGCGGCCATCGGCACGCTGGCAGTACGGAGTCGTGGGGAGGTTGCCGCCGTAAATCGACGAGCAGCCCGTCGCGTTCGCGATGAGAAGACGATCGCCGCAAAGCTGAGTGAGGAGCTTGACGTAAGGAGTTTCACCGCAACCTGCGCAAGCGCCGGAGAACTCAAAGAGAGGACGCTTGAGCTGGCTGTCGAGAAGCATCTTCGTGTTGAGCTTTGCAGGATCAACCTCAGGGAGACCCAAGAAGAACTTCCAGTTCTCAGCCTCAGTCTTACGAAGAGGAATCTGCTCAACCATCTTAAGAGCACCCTTGGCCTTCATCGGGCACTTGACTACGCAAAGCTCGCAGCCCATGCAGTCTTCAGGAGCGATCTGGATGGTGACCTTCTCACCGAACTTCTGAGTAAGCTTGCCAGCATCAACCGACTTAAACGTCTCAGGAGCACCCTCGAGAGAAGCGGCCGGATAAACCTTCATGCGGATTGCCGCGTGAGGGCAGATTGCCAAGCAGTTACCGCACTGGATACAGGAGGTAGGATCCCAAGCAGGAATGAACGCGGCAACATTGCGCTTTTCCCACTGAGTCGTTGCGGTAGGCCAAGTACCATCATCAGGAATAGCCGAAACGGGAAGATCGTTACCCTTCTGCGCAATCATCTTGGCAGTGACGTTCTTGATGAAGTCGGGAGCCTCGGCTGCGACAGCATCAGGCATCTTCAGCTTGCCGGCGGGAGCGGAAGGATAATTGACTTCCTCAATCGCGGCGGAAGCTGCCTCAATGCACTTCCAGTTCATCTCGACGACTTCCTGACCCTTCTTGGCGTAAGCCTTCTCGGCGTAGTCCTTGAGAACCTGGATAGGATCGAGCACCGTGCCGTCGGCCTTCTTAAGAGTAATACCGGAGAGCTTAAAGAACGCAGTCTGAAGAACGGTGTTCGTGCGTGTGCCCATGCCGTTTTCGCGAGCAATCTTTGCCGCGTCGATGACATAGAACTTAAGCTTCTTGTCGATGATAGCCTGCTCAACTTCATCGGGCATGTGATCCCAGATCTCAGCAGCCGTGTAAGGCGAAGCGAGGAGGAATACGCTGCCGGGCTTGGCGGCCTTGAGCATATCGTACTTCTCGAGGTACGGGAAGCAGTGGCAGGCCGTGAAGTCGGCGGAGTTGATGAAGTAAGGCGAGCGGATCATGTCGCTACCGAAGCGGAGGTGCGAGATCGTAACGCCGCCGGACTTCTTAGAGTCGTACTCAAAGTAACCCTGAGCATAGTTCTCAGTGTAGTTACCGATAATCTTGATGGAGTTCTTGTTCGCGCCCACAGTGCCGTCAGCGCCGAGACCCCAGAACATGCACTCCTTGCGATCGCCCTTAGGAACGACGAAATCGGAGTCGCCAAGAATGTAGCGGCCCATGACATCGTCGACGATGCCGACGACGAAATGGTCAACGGGCTTCTCGGCCGTCATGTTCGCATAGATGTTCGCGCACATCTGAGGCGTGAAATCCTTCGAACCGATACCGTAGCGGCCTGCGAGAACCTTCGGATAAGCGTAGGAAATGATGCCATCCTGCTTTGCCTGACCGATCGCGGCGCAGACATCGAGATAAAGAGGATCGTTGGCGCCAGGCTCTTTCGTACGATCGAGAACGGTGATGCACTTGACCGTAGCGGGAATGGCGGCGACGAAATCCTTCATCGAGAAAGGACGATAGAGGTGCACCTTGATAAGGCCGACCTTCTTTCCTTCCTTGACGAGAGCTTCAACCGTCTCGTGGAGCGTATCGCAGCCAGAGCCCATCGCGATGACGACGTACTCGGCATCAGCGGCGCCGACATAGTCGTAAAGCTTGTATGCGCGGCCCGTGAGCTTGGCGAGCTTGTCCATATACTTCTGGACGATTGCGGGAGTTGCGACATAGTACTTCTCGCAGCTTTCACGACCCTGGAAGTTGATGTCAGGGTTCTGCGCCGTACCGCGCATCGTGGGATGCTCAGGGTCAAGAGCGCGCCTGCGGAAATCTTCAACGTACTCCTCTTCGATCATCTCGCGGATCTGCTCCATCGAGATTTCGTCGATCTTCTGAACTTCGTGGGAAGTGCGGAAGCCGTCGAAGAAGTGAAGGAACGGAACCTTCGCCTCGAGCGTTGCGGCGTGCGCAACCATCGCCATATCGTGCGACTCCTGAACGGAGTTGGAGCAGAGCATCGCAAAACCAGTCTGACGGCAAGCCATAACGTCACCATGGTCACCGAAAATGCAGAGGCCCTGGCAAGCGAGCGAGCGGGCGGAAACGTGGAAGACCGAAGGAGCAAGCTCGCCGGCGATCTTGTACATGTTAGGAATCATGAGGAGCAAGCCCTGCGACGCGGTAAATGTCGTCGTGAGCGAGCCCGTCGTCAAGGAACCGTGAACGGCACCGGCGGCGCCGCCTTCAGATTCCATCTCAACGATCGAGGGGATCGAGCCCCAGATGTTGGTCTTCGCGAGGGAGGCGAGTTCGTCGCACGTCTCGGCCATCGGCGATGACGGAGTGATCGGATAAATCGCGGCTACTTCGGAGCACGCGAACGCAATTTGGGCGGCGGCTGTATTGCCGTCAACCATAATCTTCTTTGCCATGTTTCCTTTTTCCTTCACTGATTTTACAGTATAACGAAATCAATGTTGCGTATTATACCAAAAATTCACCCTAATGGGGGTGTCTGCTCGTTACGACGGAATTTATCATTCGACCCAGCTATGACGATAGCAACTTCGCCCTTCACCTTCGCCCCTTCATACTCTTTTACAAGATCAGACAAATACCCACGACTGACGCGTTCATGCATTTTCGTAAGCTCAACGCACACGGCCGCCTCGCGGTCTCCCAAGACATCAAGCGCCGCTTTTAACGTTGCAGCGACACGGAACGGAGACTCGTAACAGATAAGAGTGTGCGCGCTTTGCGCATCAAGCGCGAACCAGTTGCGCAAAGCCCCGGGGCCACGCGGAGGGAAACCTCTGAAAGTATATGAGGAGGTCGGAAGCGCGCTCATTAAAAGAGCGACATCAACGGCACAAGCGCCGGGAATGATGTCATATTGAAGATTTTTCTTAGCACAAGCGCGCAAAAGTCTGTAGCCTGGGTCGGAAATACCAGGATACCCGCCATCTGAACAGAGAACAACTTCAAACCCCTGCTCAAGTAGATCAATCACCCTCTTCTCAATACGCTCTTCATTTCCTTGGCGATACGAAAACATTTCAGCAGGGCGACGAATCTCGAAGTTTGAAAGAAGTTGCCATGTACGCCTAGTATCTTCGCAGGCAATAGCATGAGCATTGCGGAAAACTTCAAGAGCGCGAGAAGAAATGTCGCCAAGGTTTCCAATAGGGGTTGCAACTACATGGAGCATAAGCTTTTTCTCCCTTAAAAAAATAACTTCGAGGAACTCATATTCCTTCGAAGTGGTGCTCGGGGCGGGACTCGAACCCGCAAGGATCTCTCCACATGCACCTCAAGCATGCGTGTCTGCCAATTTCACCACCCGAGCATGGGTTGTAAAACAGTGCGTAGTATATCATATTCTCCGATGTGCGCGCAAGGGGGAAAATAAAAAAATTGAAAATAGAGATTAGTCGCTAGTGGTTAGTGATTAGTCGTTAGGAGTTAGGATTCGCGGTAGCGGTAGAAAGGAAGTAAGAAATGTTTGAATGTTAGAATGTTCGAATGTTTGAATAAAATAATCACTCTCTTCCCTCTAAACTCTAAACTCTAAACTTTCTAAACCTTCTCAACCACCATTCCAACATTCCAACATTCCAACATTCTAACATTAACCTTCACACCTCTTCCCTATTCCCTATTCCCTTTTCTAGAGGCTTGGATTCATATTATGATATAATACACGGCAAATTTTCAAAACAAGAAAGGTCTATCATGGACGAAATGAAAAAGCTTATTATCATGCCTTGCTTGGACATGATAAACGGACGCGTCGTCAAGGGCGTCAATTTTGTAGACATCAAGGATGCGGGCGATCCCGTCGAATGTTGCAAGGCCTACTGCGCTGCAGGTGCCGATGAGATTGCCATGCTCGACATCACTGCTACTGTAGAAGGCCGCAAGACGATGCTTGAAACTGTCCGCAAAGTCGCAGATGCAGTAACAGTCCCCTTCACGATGGGAGGCGGCATATCATCTGTAAAGGCAGCTGCGGAAGTATTTGAAAGCGGTGCCGACAAGATTTCCACTTCCTCTGCCGTTTTCCGTAATCCCGACATGATCGGCGAGCTCGTGAAAAATTTTGGCGCCGATAAAATCACAGTCGCAATCGATGTAGCTCAAAACGCCGAAATGCCGTCCGGATACGAAGTTTTCATTGACGGCGGGCGCACTGCCACTGGAGCCGACGCCATCGAATGGACGAAAAAAGTTGCGGATTACGGCGTAAAAACAATTCTGCCAACGTCAAAATCGACTGACGGCGTACGCACGGGATACGACCTGCCGCTTATCCGCAATATCCGCGCCGTGACAGATGCGGACATCGTCGCATCCGGCGGTGCGGGAACAATGGAACACTTTGCCGAGGCCGCAGAAGCCGGCGCAAACATTCTTCTCGCTGCGAGTGTGTTCCACTTTAGAGTAATTGAAATTCCCGCGCTCAAAGCATTCTTAAAAGAACGCGGCTTCAATGTAAGATAAAAAAGTCAGCCTAAAAACTCGCTCATAGTAGGTTCTGTACCGTGTGAAATACCGCGGCGCAGAACCACTTGTTTTACGGTCATAAAGAGAATTCTTAGATCGAGCAGAAATGACCAGTTGTCGACATACTCTACATCATAGCGGAATTTATCTTCCCAATCAAGCTGATTTCTCCCGTGAACCTGCGCCCAGCCAGTAATCCCAGGGAGCACTTCATGCCGCCTCATCTGAAAAGACGAATAACGCGGAAGATATTCAACTGGCAAGGGGCGCGGACCTACTAACGACATATCGCCCTTTAGGACATTCCAAAGCTGCGGAATTTCATCAAGTGATGTTGAACGGAGAAAACATCCGAAACGCGTAAGCCTTTCGCTGTCATTTCCAATCCCGTTTTTCATAGTTCTAAATTTGACGAAATTGAAAGGCTTACCGTTGCGCCCTGCTCTTTTTTGAGTGAAAAAAACCGGCCGTCCGAGAAAGATTAAAACGAGAAGCGCCGTCAAAAACGCTATCGGCAAAAAAAACGGCAGAAAAAGAAGTACTGTTACGACATCTAAAAGCCGCTTCATAAGCAACGCTCTACTAAAGACGCAAGTTCTGGTGATTTAGTAAATAGCTCCTGAGAAGAGAGCCCTTCCATCTCATGAGGAAAAACAAGCCACTGAGAGCCTGGATCAATTACGAAATAATCAGGCTTAACTTCAGTCGTGTTTTTGGCGGACTTAAAATAGACGCACGCTATTTTCGCATCAGCGCCACAGCATTTTGCCCGTTCAAGAACTGCAACGGCCGTCTTTCCCGTATCGAAGACATCATCTACAAAAAGAACTTTGGAGCCTTTTTTCAAGAGAGAGAAAAATTCATCGGCTAACGAAAAGACGACTTCTCCGTCATTAAGCCCTATCGCCGTATAAGAAGAGCACTTCAAAGGATAATGTTCTACATCCCATCCTGTCGAACGCAAAAACTCATGAACAGAAACTGCGACAGAGGCTCCTCCACGCCAAAGGCCCACAATAACATCAGGCCTCCAGCCTCCAGAACGAATCTTCGCAGCCAGTTGCCACTGATTGCGAAGATATTCATTTGCGTCTAAGAAAATTTTCTCCATTTTCTCTTTGCTCCAGAGCGTCAGAAGAACCACTTGGCGCAGGCAAGAAGCCCTTGCTTCCATGGAACGCGATGCGAAACGCCCGACTTTCCGGAAAACTCGGAAAGATGCTCCACATACCATTCGTAGTTGCGGATAAGCGCATCTTTGTTTGAGTATCTCGGCTTATAATCAAGAAGCTTTTCAGCCTTTTCAATCGATACAAAACTGTCCTTCGAGGCAGTCTCATACACCCACGGATAAAGCGGCGAAAGATGAAGCTTTTCAAGGATGCGCAATATAGCGATAAGCGGTTTTACCGGCATCGGGCGGATCTTTTTACCATACCCCGCCTTATCGAGAACAGCCTGATAATCCTCCTTCATCGTGGAGAACTCTTTCGCGCCGATATTAAACTCCGTTGCGACAACATCCTTCGGATACGTCATCGCATTCCAGATTGCATGATCGAGATCATCAACATCCATCAGCTGATAGCGGTTCTCGCCGCTGCCGATCATAGGAAAGCCGTGCCCTGTATATGCCCAATCGTAGAAAAGCGCAAACACACCAAGCCTTTCGGGGCCGATAAAACTTTTTGGACGGATAATTGAAACGGGATACCCTTCCTTTATCGCTTCGCGGCAGATGTTCTCGGCGTCAATCTTAGCCTGCCCGTAAGGACCGACGCCAACAAGAGGATCCGTCTCGTAAATCGGGTGTTTCACAGGCACGCCGTAAACAGCCGTAGAGGAAATCTGAATCATCCTGTCGAGCTTGAATTTACGCGCGGCGTTAAGTACATTACGGCACCCGTCGACCTCAGTAGTAAAAATATCCTCTTCGCTGTAAAGCGGAAGTGCCGCAGCGCAATGGACTACCACATCGCAACCTTCCGTAACCTTTTCAACTGCCGGAATATCGCGAACATCGCCCAAAGTGAATTTGAGCCACGGCTCATTCTTTTCGGGATAATCGAAATCTGCTATATCAAGAACGCGAATCTCTTCAACGCCCTTCGTGCGAAGAAACCTGATAAGATTTATGCCGAGAAAACCCGACCCGCCTGTAACTAAAACTTTCATAACTCGTATTATACCAAATATCGGCGATGGAATTAAAACTCCACCTTCTTCCAAGAAAGAGCGGGAATAACGCCCTCGCAGGAAACATCACGCGTTTTCAAAGCGAACTTTTCCTCATTGCGCGACCAATTGACCAATATTACCGCCCTCTTGCCCGAAGGACACTTCCAGATGCTGTAAAAGACGACGGGCAGCTCATGCGTCGCAACGGAATACTCGCCCTTCTTTGAATAAGTTCCGCGGTTAAGAAACTCCACATTCTTTATTGAGCAATCCATCTTCCCGGGATGAAGCATCTCGCCTTTCAAAAGGAAATCACGATTGGCATGATAGAACCTCGCCGTATCGATCATAAAGGCGTAAAGTTTGGCGCAACTCGGATTTGAAGCATCCTCTATGCGGAAGTTATGCGCACATGGCTGCGCGCCCCAAATGACGCCGCGGCTGAGCTCAACAGGAAACTGATCGGGAAAAAGCGTCGGCCAATCCTTCTCGTCTGTCCACTTTTCCGAATCAGGCCATTTAGGGTCCCAAGCGGGAATACCCGACATTGTCGCAAAATTGCCAAAGAGAACTACGGCTCCATGGTAAACTGCAGGAAAAACAGGAACTTTTTCAAAATCAACTTTCCCGCCTCCGTTGAAACGCTCGTAGCTCGGAGACGTAAGAATGAACGAATCGAAAATATCCATATACGATTCATTGCAGTCTTCACTCGAAAGATGCACTCCCGGATTTTCGCTTTGCACCTTCCGCAAATACTTCCTGAAGTTTCGCACCATGTGGTCGCCTCCGCCAGGCGCGTGCGTGTGATTTGTGGCCCAACAGCAGCCGTATGCGCCGTTACCTATCTGATCGAGATACTGCCCTTGAAACCCGCATGGGACGACGCTCCTAACAGCCTTGCGGATATGCTGCTGAAATTTCTCGGAGTCGCCGCACATCTCCGCAAGGCGATGCTTTGAAAACCTATTCCATGCAGTGGCAACGAATTTTCCTTTTCTATTGATTTTCCCGCAACGCTCACCTCCGTCCTTCCATGTAGGGTCGTCCATATCCCAGCTCAATCCGTTGATATACGTCTGCGCGTATATGCCGAGAGAATTAAGCTTCTTTACTGCCTTGCGGAAACTCTCCACACCTTCGCGCGGCGGCCAGTAATTCGGATAAGATGTGTCGTAAGGAATATCGTGCCACCAATACCAGTCGAGAGCCACAGGAACGCCGCTGTCGGCGGCAAACTTCTCAATCGGCGGAATTACGATGTCGCTCGTGCGGCGATTCCAAAACCAAAAGCCGACATTCTCAAGCTGTCCAAAATTCCTTGCCCTCGCATCCTTGAGATATTGCTCGTCGGCAACAACTTTCTTATAAATCTCGGCCGCCTCAAACCATCCGCCCCTAAAAGGAATTACCATACTTTTAAAAGGAAGATTGCGCGAAAACTTTTCGCCCTTAACAGGCACATAGCCAGACTCAAGAATTATTTCTTTCGCCCCATCACCCTTCGCCTTGGCCGAAAGAAATGAGGCGTGGAAACGGGCACCCTTTTGTATAATCGCGTACGAATCACCAAACTCATTGAGAAGCGCAAGCATGCGGTACGTCATTCCCCAGCCAGGCCTGCAGCGCACGATGACTTTTCCGTCGGTGATTTTCTCCCAATCGTACGATTTGATTTCACCAACGCTGTGAGGAATCAGCATCTTCGCATTACCGCGGCGTTCAACCGCGAGAGACGCGCTCCAATTGCCGTTTTCGAGGCATTTCACCTCGCCAAGCGGAATTTCAGCCGCACAAAGCGTGCATGCGAGAGGCAACATAAGCGCCGCCGCCGATACTTTTACGATGTTCATTTTTTTCCTTTATTTTAAACTGAACGCTCTGCAAGCGCCACCCATCTTTCCACCGCTTCTTCAAGCTCAACTTGCGCTTCTTTATACCTTTCGATGGCAGATTTACTACCCGAAACCATTTCTTCTTCCAAATCCTTAATCTCTTTCTCGAGAGCATCAATTTTGTCTGGGAGCATTTCTAACTCGCGCTTCTCCTTATACGAGAGGCGGTTAGACTCATGAGAGGATTTCTTCTCTCCCTGCTCGTGAGCCTTCTCGGACGCAGATGCCGCTTTACGAGCCTGAGCAACGCTTTTCTCGTAATCAGAATACCCGCCTGGGCGACAGACGACGGCGCCATCTCCCTCCAACGCAAAAGTGGAAGTTACCACCTGATCTAAAAATTCACGATCGTGAGAAACAAGCAGAAGCGTACCGCCGTATTCAATAAGGCAATCTTCCAAAAGCTCAAGCGTTTCGATATCGAGATCGTTCGTCGGCTCATCCATCACCAGAAGATTAGACGGCTTTAAAAAAAGCTTGGCAAGCATCAGCCGCGCCTTCTCGCCTCCCGAAAGCGCCCTTACAGGCGTGCGCGCGCGCTCGGGAGAAAAAAGAAAATCGGAAAGATAGGAATAAACGTGCGTCCTCACTCCGCCTACGACGACTTCATCACGATCGGTCGCGATATTTTCAACTACTGAAAGCTCGCCGTTAAGCTCGCCGCGAAGCTGATCGAGAAATTGAATCTCCACATTCGTTCCGCGTTCGACAGATCCCTCCGTGGGCTCCATGCGGCCTGAAAGAAGATTTAGAAGCGTTGTCTTTCCTGCGCCGTTTCCGCCGACTATACCTATTCGCTCGCCGCGAAGAATATCAAAGGTAAAATTCGAAACTATCTTGCGTGAATCAGGCGAATAGGAAAAAGTAAGATTTCGGCATTTGATAACTTTCATTCCTCCGGGGGCAGCCGTATCAAGGCGCATCGAAACATTCTCGCTTTTTACGCGACGCGAGGCAAATTCGGCGCGCAATTTCTCAAGCCTCGCCACCCTTCCTTCATTGCGCGTCGTGCGCGCCTTTACGCCGCGCCGAATCCACGCCTCCTCCTTTTCAAGAAACTTCGCTTTCTTCCGCCACATCGTCTCTTCGTCGGAAAGAAGCTCCGCCTTTCTCTTCAAAAACGTCTGATAATCGCAATCCCAACCTGAAAGATTTCCGCGGTCAAGATCAAAGATTCCTTTTGCAAAACTTTTTAAGAATCTACGATCGTGCGTGACTGCTATAACAGCCATTTCGCGCTGTCGCCTTATCATTGCCTCAAGCCATTCTATCGCTTGAACATCAAGATGATTTGTAGGCTCATCAAGAAGAAGCACATCGGGCTTTGAGAGAAACGCATCCTCAAGAGCCTTCTTTCTGATTTCGCCGCCGCTTCTTCCTTTGCAATCGCCTGCACTCTCGACAGACTGCCCCACATAAACGACCTTTACACCAGAAGAATAAACGACATCGCCAGAATCGGCTTTTACGATTCCAGCGATGACTTTGAGAAGTGTAGATTTCCCTTCTCCGTTGCGGCCTGTGAGTGCCGCGCGAAGCCCTTTTTCAACTACAAAGGAAACTTCATCAAGGACGGGCGGTCCTCCGAACGCGACTGAAACATTTTCGAGCGAAAGGAGTATACCGCCCACGGCGAGAATTATCAGTCTTTATACGTGACTACGCCGACGCCCTTGCGTATGACGCCGATAACGGAAAACTGCTGACGATTTGCCTGCAGTATCTTCTCCGCGCGAGCAAGTTCCTTCTTAGGAATAATAAGGACATAACCGATGCCCATGTTGAACACACGGTACATTTCATCGCGGTCAACACGCCCCTGATTCTGGATGAAATTGAAAATTGTCGGCACCGTCCAAGTTGAGCGGTCGATTTCAGCGTTGACGCACTTAGGCAAAACGCGCGGAATGTTGTCGGAAAATCCACCGCCCGTGATGTGAGCCATTCCGTTGATTTTCACCTTCTTGTCGAGAAGTGCCGTAACAGGCTTCAAAAAGCTCTTGTGAACTGCGAGAAGCGCCTCACCAAAAGTTTGATTTGTGCCTGGAAGTTTATCCTTCCAGGAAAGCTGACACTGATCGAAAATGACTTTACGCGCAAGCGAAAAGCCGTTAGTCTGCAAACCACCGGAATGAAGGCCTACAATGACGTCTCCTGCGCGGATGGATTTGCCCGTGATGAGAGACTTTTTCTGAACGCAGCCTACGATCGTACCGACGAGATCGTACTCGCCGACAGGATAAAGGCCGGGCATTTCAGCCGTCTCGCCACCGAGAAGAGCCATGTGGTTTTCCTTGCAAGCTTTGCAGAGGCCGGAAACTACACTTTTGAAGACGACAGGATTAACTTTAGCCGTGCCGATGTAATCCATAAAGAACAGAGGCTTGGCACCCTGAACGAGGATATCGTTGACGCAGTGGTTAACGATATCCTGTCCGACGGTGTCGTGCTTGTTCATTATGGCGGCAACTTTGAGCTTAGTGCCCACGCCGTCTGCCGACGCGACAAGGATCTGATCCTTGCCTGCCGGAGTTTTAAAAAGACCCCCGAACGCGCCGATGTTACCCAGCACGTTCGCGGTCTTGGTAGCGGCAACCATCTGCTTGATGGAACCTACCGCGCTCATTTTGACGTCAATATCGACGCCGGCCTGCGCATACGCAGACTTAGCCGCTGCCTTGCTCATTTTATTACATCTTTCCTTTAGAACCGAGAACCTTCTCGATCTTGTGAATGTACATCTTCTTCATATTGTCACGCGCAGGGGTGAGATACTGACGCGGATCGAAGTGACCGGGATTCTCTGCGAAATGCTTGCGGATTGCCGCAGTCATAGCGAGACGAGAATCGGAGTCGATGTTGATTTTGCAAACGGCGCTCTTTGCCGCCTTGCGAAGCTGAGCTTCAGGAATGCCGACGGCGTCAGGAAGCTTGCCGCCGAACTTGTTGATCGTGTCAACTTCATCCTGCGGAACAGAGGAAGAGCCGTGAAGGACGATCGGGAAACCAGGAAGCTTCTTCTCGATTGCCTTGAGAATATCGAAAGCGAGCGGCGGCGGAACGAGCTTGCCGGTCTTCTTATCGACCGTGCACTGCTCACGCGTGAACTTGTATGCGCCGTGGCTAGTGCCGATGGAGATAGCGAGAGAATCGCAACCCGTCTTCGTGGCGAACTCAATAACCTCTTCAGGCTTCGTGTAGTGCGACTCAGCAGCGGAGACTTCATCTTCAACGCCTGCGAGAACGCCGAGCTCCGCTTCGACCGTAACATCATGCTTGTGGGCGTAAGCGACGACCTTCTTCGTGAGTTTGATGTTCTCTTTGAAATCGAGGTGCGAACCGTCGATCATGACGGACGAGAAACCGCTGTCGATGCAGCTCTTGCAAGTTTCGAAGCTATCACCGTGGTCGAGATGGAGAACGATCTGAGGCTTCTTGCAACCGAGCTCCTTGGCGTATTCGACTGCGCCCTGAGCCATGTAGCGAAGAATGGTGGGATTAGCATACTTGCGGGCACCCTTCGAGACCTGCATAATGACGGGAGACTTAGTCTCAACCGCTGCCTGGACGATGGCCTGCATCTGCTCCATTGTGTTAAAGTTGAACGCAGGGATGGCATATCCTCCCTTAACCGCCTTGGCAAACATCTTTTTCGTGTTGACCAATCCGAGTGACTTATAACTGACCATTTTGGCTTTCTCCTTGTAAATTACCCGTATACGGGGATTTCAGTGTAGTATAACAAAAACGAGCGCGTAAGGCAAACCGCTTGCCCCTGGAGTTTACCCATTTTTTGAACTCTGGCGACACTCAGCCTAAAACGACTAAAAAAATGCGACATCCTTTTGACGGTTTTCGGTAGAATACCGATTGCACAAAAAACAACCAAAAGGAATGTCGCACCATGAATGATAC
>JAEIGA010011703.1_pt1 | contig 13314 bp, 13 predicted proteins | sample 9270691 | NCBI WGS metagenome assembly JAEIGA01 (sample SAMN17057246, study PRJNA624740) | gut metagenome | biome: biome; isolation source: fecal sample | host: Bos grunniens | place: China: Xizang | collected 2019
CACCGCACAGCTGGAGCCTGTACCGTTCCCGCGACCGCGTTTCAATTCGCAGACACGCGCAACGTTCAATCAGCCGCGATATACGGCGTTCAAAGAACAACTCGGCTGGTGCGCACGAGCGGCAATGAACGGGCTGGCTCCGCTGGACGGCAAAATCAAAATCACCGCCGACTTTTACCGAACACGACCGAAGGACACGGCGTCCCGAAACTGGGGAGATCTTGACAACCACGTTAAAGCCGTGCTCGACGCGCTGAACGGAATTTGCTTCGTCGACGACCGACAAGTCACCGAAATTCACGCGCATAAATTCTTCGGCGAACCGCACATTGAAATCGAACTGGAGGAACTCAGCCATGTGGAAAATTGACGACAACGGCAATGCTTACAACCCCGACACGGGCGAAAAAATTTGGTGCTTCAAAGAACACGGAAACTGGTTCATTCACCGAACAGAATTCGTCAAAACCAAAAAATGGCGCGGCTATGAAGAAAAACCTTTTGCGACATTCCCCAAAAGCTATTCTGAAGAATATGCACGCGAATCACTTTTTCGCCACGTCGACACTTTGAACTTGCACGCGATGTTCCCGAACATGTCGGTAAAAGAAGAACGGCTGGAATTGGAAGCCCGCGCCCGTGACCGAAAGAAACTGAAAATGTTTTCGCTGTTTTAACAGGTCGGGACGAGGAAACTAATCATGTGGAAAATTGATTCGGACGGTCAAAGCGCGCACTTCATCGGCGACAATTCAAAAGTCGCACTGGTAATCAAGCCGTCGTACACCGTCACGCTTTGGGAAGTCGTACCAAACGACAATCCGATTTACAAAATCAAATGGCAGGACACGCCGCTTGAAACTTTCGACACCGAAGAAGCGGCACGCGCTTATATAAAAATGCTCGTCGAACAAGCGAATACGGAGGATATTGAAAATGCTGATTCGATTTAATCACGGGCGTTGGATCAACCTCGAAATGAATGACGTGTGCTCAATCACAATCGTGCACACCAAAATCAAACCTGAAGACAACGCACTATTCATTGTCGACGTTAAAACGCTCGACGACACCGAAACATCCGACTTCTTTAACACATTCGAGGAAGCAGAAAAATTCGTAACCGACATCGTCGACCGGCTCAACACGGAGGCTAGCAATGAAAAACTGGTTTGAGTGCACGCTTTTAGTTGTGGTCATGGCTGTTGTTATGACGGACGCCACAAACGTTAGCGAACTTGGTGAACAAGCTTATCAATATTACATCAGAGGCGCATTCGGCGTCGGCATGCTTGCGATGCTCATTCTGTATTTCAACGAACGCCGTTAGGAGGCGACTGAAAATGCACGTCAGTCAATGGTTGAAAATCCCGCTTGACGATTTGGATAAGTGGACGGCGGCGGAAGTTCACCGTTTCATTGAACGCAAGCTTGACGAACAAGCCCGAATCAAGGGACAAATCGCCCGCGACTTACGTCGTGTCGGCGAAATGGCATTCCTTGACCCGACCGCTTACGACAAACTTAAATCGAAATATCGCAGACAAAGCCGGAAGAAACTTGCGATATTGGAGCTGATCCGACAAGAAAACTTATGCAAAAAATAATTTAGAAGGAGCGATAGCGTTGCAAAACATTAAACTCAGAGCTTATCAACAAAATTTTATTGACGCTGTCAGGGCAGAATTTGTCAACAATCACAAACGAGTTGTCGGCGTCGCTCCTTGTGGCGCAGGCAAAACCATTATGACCGGTTGGATGATTCGCGAAGCCGCACGAAAAGGCAAACGCTCAATCTTTTTCGTGCACAGAGGCGAGCTGATTGAACAGACTGCAAAAACTTTCGACGACCTTGAAATTCCTTACGGTATTATTGCCTCAGGATATAAAATGAACCTCAACGAATATGTTCAAATCGCCAGCGTTCAAACCCTCGCCAAAAGAATTGAAAAAATCCCGACGCCCGATTTTCTGATTTGCGACGAGTGCCATCATATTTTAGCCAACACGTATAAAAAAATTCTTGACGCATTTCCGCGAGCGTTTTTGCTCGGCGTCACCGCCACGCCCCAGCGCATAGGCGGAATTAACTTAGGCGACATTTTTGAATCCATGGTTGAAAGTATTTCGGTCAACGAACTCATTAAATTAGGCAACTTGACACCGTTTAAATATTTCGCGCCCGAAATCGGTGTTAACCTCTCAAGCGTTCGCGAACAATTTGGCGAATTCGTCACGGAAGAAATTGAACAAATTATGGCGGACAAACGCATTATCGGCGGTATCGTCGAAAATTATCGCAAGCTTGCAGACGGTAAACAGGCTATTTGTTATTGCGTCAACGTCAAACATTCAAAATCCGTTGCCGACGCCTTCAACAGTGTAGGAATTTCGGCGCGGCTATTGACACGGAAAAAAAAAAAACTATAATAATTCACGAGCGCTCAAATCGTCAAAAATTTCCGCAAGGAGCTGATTTTATGGCAACACTCGGATTGTCCCGTTACGGCGTCAGCGTCAAATGGAAGCCCCAGAACCAAGACGCCACTGTCGGCAAGACTTACAACGGGCTTAACTTTCAGAGCGATGTCGCTTCAATCAAGGCGGCAAAAGCTTATGAATTTGTCGACGACCTCGAGTCAATCGGCACAAACTGGGGCTTAACATTCACAAACATTGATCTTAATCAGTCGAACAGAGTAACACAGTGAGGTGACGAGCAATGGCAACTAGTGCAACTTACGCAGAAACCAACGAATCTCGCCTGGTGTTCCATCTGGTCGACGAAGGCGGCACCGCGCGCACAACGCGCACAATCGCATTACCGCAGGTGCCCGACAGTCAATCAATCGAAGACGCGCTGTCGGCGTTCGAAACTTTCGCGACAAAGTACACTGCGGCGACGGCGAGCGACAACAACATTTTCGTTCAGCCAGCAAACTGGCGCGACGACACGGGCAGCACCCTTGGCAGCGTCGAAGACCCGTGGACGACCGAAAGCATTGATTTTGAGGTTTATCAGACGCAAAAGACGACCTACACCGTCGCGCCTGATGACCCCGAACCGTGAAACGAAAAACAAGCCCTCCCCATTGAAATTGATTACTTGAACCTCTACGAAAATCTCGGTTACTACGAAACGCCACCGAACACAAATCGGCATTGGCGCGAAGACCTCGAAGACTACTACAAATCCGTCCTGTGAAATTTCCTTAGAAAAGGAATTGCAAAAAGCCCGCTCCGTGTGTTAAGATTGGTTTGCGACATCAACCAAAACAACACAGAGACGGGCTTTTGTATAACTTTTTTAGCAGTATAGCCCTTTTCGGTGTTGGTTGTCAACTTGTCAGCAACTGTTTTTGTTATAAACGGCTTAAAATGCAGCCGAGAAAGGAAGGCGAAGGACATGCAGACATTTGTCGAGTTAGAAAATATGCTCGCGGACGTTTTGGGCGGCAGGGCAAATGATTACGGATTCGGCAAAAATCCGGCAGTCGGCGAAAAAAAATCTTCAGCGGAAAAGGCGGCACCACCTCAAACAAAATCGAAAACGAGCGAGAAAGATGCCGAACGCGACGAAGCCAAACTGAAACAAATCGCCGACGACATTGCTCAATCCAAACGCCATTTTACGGAATTACCCGAACGCGACAAACGAGGATTGACGGACGAAACTTTTCAGCGCGTAAATATGTTTTATCTGCCGAAATGGCGACATCCGAGCGCGCCGAATACTCAACCGACTCCGCGTTTTATCGCACGTCTCGGAAATGACACCGATTCGCCGTCATACAACGCTATTTTGACTCCGAGCGGGCGGCAACGTTTCAAAAATTCCGACCGCTGGGAACATCGAAAGACTTTGGCGGCGGGCGAAAAATTTTTGTTTTACCCGAAAGCTTTGGAGGAAAACACTTTCTTTTTAACCGAAGGCGAGATTGACGCCGCGTCGATTATGCAGGCTACAAAATGGCGTGTTAAGGCTTGTGCTTTGGGCGGCGCGGGAATTTTCAAAGACCTCATTCGGCGTCTTGCCGAATTGCCGACCGAACGGCGCGAAAAACTTCACATCTTGATTCTTTTCGACAAAGACCCCGAATCAAAAACCGGACAGAGCAGTTCTGCCAAATTGCAAAAAAGTTTGTCGGTCATGGGCATTGCAGGCTTGCCCGTTTTTATCGACGACTTCATCACCGCCAACCAAAAAGATTCATTCGCAAAACTTAACAAGAAAAAAATCGACCCTAACGATTTTCTTCAGCAGTTCGGCGACAAAGCTCTTGACGATTTAATCACCAAAATTCTCGACCATACCCGCGCAGATTTTTCAACTTTGCAGGACGAGATTCGGCAATTAAATTTGTTCCGTAAAGAACAGGACAAGCAGCCGACCGCTCAAGAATCGCAATCGACGACACCAAAAGACAAAACGGGCTACGATCCAAAAGACAACACGAGCTACGATCTGTTTCGGGCAAAAATAATGCTTGACACAATCGACCCCGCCGCTTTGGCTTACCCGGACTGGTTTGCAGTCAATTCCGCTTGCAAAAATATCGGCATTGATTATTCCGTTGTCGACGCCTTCAATCGCAGAGACTCAAAAGGCTACAACTCAACCGAAAATCAGTCCAGTTGGAATAACGCGCACGACAAATCTTTTAACATTAAGACATTGCACGGAATAGCGCAACGCTTTGGATACCGTGAAGCCGACGCACGTCGCCAATGGTATGAACTTCACCCAGAATTGCGTCCGTCGAAACGACTTCGCAGCATTGCGGAGGATACCCGGCGCGAACTCGACGACGCTGTCGTTTGGCTTGAAACTTTATCGGCAGAAGATTTTTCTGCCGACGACGCCTATAATCCCGACAACATTCACGCTGTCGCCCTTGCCCAGACATACGGATTCGCCGCCGCCTCGGAAAAATTTTTCTCCGTCATCAAAACCGCCAAAGCTCAGGCACAAATCCGACTTAAAGAAGCCGAGAGCGAATTTACCGCGTCGCCCGACATTGACGAACTTGCCGAACTTAGCGCGCTTGCCAATTTGCATTTGGAAACCTTGCGCAAAAATGTCACACGCGAAGTTCAAGCTTTGGCTCGCGCTCAGAAAGATTTTGCCAAACAGCAAGCCGAAGAAGAAAACAAACAAAAGGCAATCCGGGCGAAATCCGAACGTCAGGCACGCTTTGAAGAAAATATCAAAAAGCTTGTCGAACTTCGCGCCGAATATCAGAAAAACCCTTCGTCTACACTTGCAAAACAAATACGGACGATAATTTTCAATTCCTGCGACGTGACGACCGACCGTTACACCGGCGAAGTCAAACAAGTCAAGACTACCACCGAAAACGCCGACTTGATTTTTACTTTCGACCCGTATCTTGACGGAACAATCGGCTTTGACGAATTTCAGCAAGCCGACGTTTACTTAAAGAAAATGCCCTGGCACAAGACGGATCAATATATCGGCAAAGCCATCAAAGAACGCGACATTGCGCAAATTCGCTACTACCTCAGCAAGTACTACCGCGAATTCGGCTCTGTTCAAAAAGTCGACGACGCTGTCATTCGCTATTCCGACAAATACAGTTTCCACCCGGTCAAAGATTATTTCAACAACTTGCCCAAATGGGACGGAATTCCCAGAGCCGAAAAAATCTTCATTGACTTTTTGGGCGTCATGGATACATCTTTCGCACGCGAAATTACTTTGAATTGGTTGCGTGCCGCAGTCGCCCGAATTTTTCACCCCGGTTGCGAGTATCAAATTGCACCGATACTTCACGGCAACCAAGGTATCGGCAAAGGTTTTATCCTCAAACGTTTGGGCGGCGCATGGTATGGCGCAATCAGCGAGAACGTCGACGACAGCCACGCAGTCGACAGCATTCAAAACATTTGGCTCGGCGAATTCAAAGAAATGAAAGGCTTGCGCAAAGCCGACGTGAATTCAATCAAAGGTTTTATCGACACAGCCGAGGACAATCGCCGCCCGCCTTACGGTCGCCGCGCAGAATTTTTTGCGCGGCATTGCGTTTTTGCCATCACCGTCAACGACGACCAATTTTTGAGCGACGTGACAGGTAATCGCCGCTTCCCCGTCCTTGAGTGCACACGTCCTCCGGGACAATACGTCAAGGGATTGACGAACGAATATATTTCGCAAATTTGGGCGGAAGTCTATCAGCAATATTGCGAACTTCGCGACAGTCATCGGGAACTCCCCGAAAAAGAATTCGTGAAGATTCTGGAAGAGCATTTGGAACTTTCAGCCGAGACAAAGAATCAAGTCGAAAACGTTGCGAAAAAATTCATGCGTGACGACGGATTGACCGGAGAAATCGAAGCTTTTATCAACACCAAAATTCCGCCCGCCGTTATCTGGAATTTGCTGAGCAAAGAAGAACGCCGCAAATTTATCGCCGACGGGCAAATCGCCGTCGACCAAGCCGAACTCAATTTTGCACGCAGAGCCCGCGGCGGTCGTGAAGCAGATATTCAAAAAGACATTGACGAAATCGACCGTATTCTTAACGGCAAAAAAGGCGTCATCAGAAAAACATTCCAGTTCAAAGGCGAACCGCCGCAAGAACGATTCATACTTTTCGGCGTCGAATACAGACAGCACATCTGCGCGGCGGAAATTCTCAATGAAGCATTTGCCCCCAACGACAAGCGAAAATCCATGTTCCGCATTCATGAAATTCTTGCCACACTCCCGGGTTGGGCGATAGGTCGAAGTACACCGCGAGATCCCGCCTACGGTAATCAAAGAAAAGTTTTCTACCGCACAGCTCAGCCGGAAGAACCGACGACCGACAACATGCCCGATACCCCCGACACCCCCGACATAACCGACACAACCCCGACACGTAACGACAATTCGGGCAACCACACCGAGAGCACCGACACACACGACATCTTTCGCGACAACCCCCACTCAACCGAACAGCAATCAAATGAGCTCAGCAACAACCAACAGCAAAATCCATTCGACGACAATAACTTTTTGGAAGAACAAATAGACTTAAGCAATCTGCCGTTTTGATTGACCGTTTTCTAAAATTATAAGGCAATTTTTGTCAGGTTTTATTGTGCCCAAAATCAATTGTGGCACGTCAAAAAATTAACAAACGACCTCTCTTTATTTTCTATACCCAAAAATACAGCCGCCATCACCGGCGATTGTTATATTGGCGAGCTTGTCGCCTTAGTTTTGTGTTGCCTTTTTTTGGTTTGGATACTCAGAGCCCCTCAGAGCGGCAGTCAAAATCTTTTTCGACACAAGTTGAGTCATGCCCAAACCAACCACATGACACACCTAAAACCGCATTCTAATGCGGCTTTTTTCTTTCTGTGTCATCTGCGTCACCTGTGTCATGTGATTTTCTTTAAGCACAAACGACATAGTAAAAAAAAGAATATATGCCCCAAAGTTGATTATGCTATCATAAACGATTTTAGGGTATCTATTCTTTTTTTTTGAAATCGAATTCGCCTTAATGTAAATCCGTGACGCACATGACACAAAAGTACAGGGAGCTAGATTTAATGCGGTTTTAGGTGTGTCATGTGGTTGGTTTGGGCATGACTCAACTTGTGTCGAAAAAGATTTTGACCGTCGACGCACAACCAAAATTTTATTTCCTCAAACCGCTCAGAGTCACGAACGCAGTTTTCGCCGACATGTCGATTGTTCCGGCAACAAAAATCGTGCAGAAATTTTTGCCGAATGATATAATGCAGACAAAATTGACGGAGGGAAGGCGCATGACACAAAAAGAATTTCTTCAGCAGGCGGGCAATACTCATTTGGCGGTTGAGAGCCGGCTGGAACAGATTGCACGACTTCAATCGTTGACGACAAAGGCAACAACCGTGATGAACGGCGTTCCGACAGCCGGAACGTCGGCAGGTTCAGTTATCGAAACGCGTATCGGCGAAGTGCAGGAACAATCAGCGTTGCTCGCCGAAGAAATTTCGCGCATGGTCGACGCTCGTAACGAAGTCGCCGAAGCAATAGCCCGCGTCACAAATCCCGACGAACGTTGCCTGCTCGAACTGCGTTATCTCTGTCATTATTCATGGGAACAAATCGCGAAAATTTTGACGTTCAGCGTCGACCATGTTTTCACTTTGCACCGTCAGGCGTTGAAAAACTTAACAGTAAATAACAGTTGATAACAGTTGAAAAAAAATGTATGATACACTCGACATAAGAATGAAAAAAACAAGGCGTCTGCCAAAAGGCAGGCGTATTAAATAAAGGCTCAAAATTACGGGCGTCGCGTATGCAAAAAATTACGGGCGTCGCCGTATTCACATCCTTGCTAGGGGATAAAAATTTTTGAGTCGGAACTGTCGGCGGGGATTCGTAGTCCCTGCCGATTTAAATTTCCACGTATTTGATTTGGTGACGGTTATGCTCATGAAAATTTGTAAATGCGGGCGGCGGTTGCCGCAGGGCGAAACCTGCCCGTGTCAGAAAAAGCGGCACAAACTTTATGACGCGGCTCGTCGCGACGAAGACAAGAAAAAATTTTACGCGTCACTTCGCTGGAAAAAAATAGTTGCCGCTGTCAAGGCACGGGCAAACGGGTTGGACGAATACGCGCTGGCGACCGCCGGCGTCATTGCTGTCGGCTCGACAGTTCATCACATCTATCCTGTGGACGAGCGACCCGACTTGAAAACGTCATTGGAAAATCTAATCTTCGTGTCGGCACGAACGCACAATAAAATTCATGCCGAGTACAATCGCGACGCCGAATCGAAGGCAGCAATGCAGAAAACTTTGATGACGATACGTCAAGGCACGGGGGTAGTTGAAATTGTTTCTAAACCGCAGGGGTAGAACCGCAAGGACCCTTTTTCTTCGCACAAATGCCAAAAATGACGGGCTAAAAGTGGCGTCGTGGCGCGGTTTGTTAAAGGAGTGATAAAAATGGCAGGAAGACCCAGAAAAGTTGTCGACATTTCAACGGGGAAAGTCGGCAAGCAAGAACGGTTGAACAGAAAATTTCAAGAAGAAAAAATCAAGCTCGACCGTGAAACGTTGGAAGTCGGCGCGCCGGCGTGGTTAAACGACGATGCCGCCGCAGAATATAATCGCGTCGTTGCCGAGGCGAAAAAAATAAACCTGTTTGACAATCTGGACCTTGCGTTTTTGGCGATTTACGCGGACAGCTACAGCAACTACGTCAAGGCATCGCAGAAAATTCGTGAACTCGGATTGTCAACCGAAGTTAATGGTAAAGTGTATCCGTCACAGTTCGTCTTAATCGCGGAGAAAATGGCGACGCAAATATTAAAGTGTTCGACAAAATTGGGACTTGCCGTCACGGACAGATTGAAATTAATCGTCCCGACGCAGGAAGAAAAATCCGTCAACAAGTATCTGAAGTATTTAGGATGAGCCGATGGACAGGACAACTGACTATGCGAAACTAATTGTCAACGGCGGGAAGTTGTGCGGGCGTGCCGAGTATCTCGCTTGCAAGCGTCACTTGGATGACATGAGCCGAAAAAATTTCCCGTATAAATTTGACGCGCAGATTGCCGAGAATCACATCGCGCTTGCCAACGAACTCACAATCGGCGAAGGCAACAATCCACGTCGGCTGAAAACTCGCGGCTTTCAAGACTTCATCATCGGAAGCTTGTTCGGCTGGCGAAAGAAAAAATCAAGCGTTCGTCGGTTCCGCGAAGCGTATATTCAAATGGCGCGGCAAAACGGCAAGTCTTTCATTGCGGGCGAAATGTGCAATGACTTCGCGACGTTCAGCGGCTACCAGTACGGACGAATTTTTTGCGCGGCAACGAAAATGGACCAGGCAAAAATCGTGTTCGATGAGGTCGTCAAATTTATTGAATCAGATTCTTGCCTGAATGAAATGTACAAAATTCGCAAATACGACAGCACAATTACTTCATTGGCAACGGGCACGACAATCAAGGCGATTGGTCGCGACACAAAAACCGCCGACGGTTTTCGGAGTATCCTGAGCGTGGCAGACGAGTTGCACGCACATCCGAATAATCAAATGTACAAGCTCCTAATCGACGGACAAATCAACGTCGACAACAGTTTGATGTTGGCAATCACGACGGCAGGATTTTCGATTAACAGTTTCTGCCATGAGCATTATCAGTTCTGCAAAAAAGTTTTGGCGGGCGCGATTGAAAAAGATTCGCTCTTTATTTTCATTACGGAGCTTGACGAAGGCGACGACATTTGGAATCCCGAAAATTGGGCGAAGGCAAATCCGCTTTTGCTGTGGAATGAAGACAACACGCTCAACAAAGAAATGCTTGCGCGGATGGCGGACAAAGCTATCGACGCAAAAGAAAAGCAGGGCAATGAACTGGTAAACTTTTTGACGAAGTCGCTCAATCAGTGGGTGACGTTTTCGGGCGGCTCGTGGCTCGACGCTGAAAAGTGGCGTGCGTGTGCTTGCGACACAAAACTTGATAATCTGCGCGGGCGTGAATGTTATCTCGGAATCGATTTAAGTTCCGGCGGTGATTTAACTTCAATTGCATTGGTGTTTCCGCCGCCGTCGGACGACGATAAAATTTACGTGTGGAGCGTGTCCTTCATGCCTGAACTTCGGGTTGAGGAACACGAGAAAACCGACGACGCGCCATATCGACTTTGGGCAACCAGCGGGCAACTGATACTGACATCGGGAATGTACGGTCGAAAGACGGATTATCTTCAAATTCTCGCGACGCTGAACGATTTAATAGCCGAACACGATTTGAAAATTATCGGTTGCGGTTACGACGTTCACAACATCGCGGGGATTTTGGCGGAGCTGGAAACAATTTTGCCTTGTGATTTGACGGAGGTTTCACAATCTGCGCGGAGCCTGAGCGACGCGACGCAAGATTTTAAGCTGTCGGTTGAAGCGGGATTAATCCGTTACGACCGACAAAATTCTTTACTCACATGGTCAATGGTCAACGCAATCTTAAGCACGCCGAATTCTTTCGGGGAAGTGAAAATCGACAAGGCGACGCAAGTAAACAGAATCGACCCGTGCGACGCAATTATCGACGCGTACAAACTTTATTTCGAGGACAAAAATTTCCGCCGCTCGGAAGGCGAAGAAGCACTGGCAGCGTGGCTAAACGTCACGGGCAGAAAATAAAAATCAGCCGTTCCAATCGGGGCGGCTTTTTTAGTGGAGTAGACAATATGCACTATCAAGTTTTTAATGCGGACTGCCTCGAAGGCATGAAGAAAATTCCCGACGGCTCCGTTGACTGTATCATTACAGATTTGCCTTACGGGATAACGTCGTCGTCGTGGGATAAACGAATTCCGTTTGAACCGATGTGGAAACAGTTTAATCGTGTGACAAAACGAAATTCGGCGGTTGCACTATTTGCCAACGGAAAATTCCTGATTGAGCTTGCGGCGTCGAACCTGCGCGACTACCATTATAAATGGGTCTGGCGTAAAAATTTAGGTGTCGGCTTTTTAAACGCAAAGAAAATGCCGCTCAAAATACATGAAGACATTTTGATTTTCTATCGACAGTTGCCGACGTTTAATCCGCAGTTCACGCAAGGCAAGCCATATGTTTGTAAAGGGTATACAGGCTCACCGAATTATCAAACCTTCAAAAACGGTAAACGTTGGTTGTGTAAAGAAAATTTTTCTGGCGAACGTTATCCGAGCGATGTTCAAGAATTTAAATTACCGTTTGCGGGCGGCGCAGGTGACAAGTCACACCCGACTCAAAAGCCGATAGATTTACTCGAATACCTAATCAAGACGTATACGAACGAAGACGAAACTGTTTTGGATGCGACGATGGGGAGCGGCAGTACAGGCGTCGCGTGCGTCAACACGGGCAGAAATTTTATCGGCTTCGAGACCGAGAAAAATTTTTACGACATCGCGTTAAAGCGCATTTCAACTGCAATGGACAAACAATCACAGGCGTTATTTTAAATGGAATTACCTTGGCTATTGGTGTTTCCGCCGATCAACGCAAACACCAATAGCCAAGCCAATTCCACTGACGGGAGGTGAAGAAATGAGCTGGTTAGATCGTGCGAAAAGCAAAGTGGTTTCCTTGCGGCGGGCATGGAACGAAGGCGAACAGAAAATTTCCATGCGAACGATATTAGATGCGTTCAGTAAATCTTACAACGCGGAACTCGGTGCGGATTTGTCAGAAGTAACCTATTTCACGTGCCTGAAAATTTTATCGGAGAGCGTCGGAAAAATCCCCGTGTATCTCATGGACAAAGATAAACGCCGCGTCACGAATCATGACGCGTGCCCGCTTTTGCAGGTATCGCCGAATTTAATTCAGACGCCCGCGCAGATGTTCACGTATTTTGAATACTGCCGCAACCACTACGGCAACGCCTATGCTTATCTCGACAACAGAACCAGCGCAGGGATTGAACGTATCGTACCACTCGACCCGCGCCGCGTGCAGATTTGGATAGATAACGTCGGCGATATTTTTTCACGCCCGTATTTTTATTTCTACACCGACGAACGGACGGGACAAAGTTTTTATTTCGAGCCGGAAAGAATTCTTCACTTCAAGTCATGGATAACCGAAGACAACGGATTAGCAGGAAAGTCAATCCGAGAAATATTGGCGACAACTTTCAGCGGGCTAAAGGCAAGCTCAAAATTTTTGTCCGATTTACATCAGCATGGACTTATCGCAAATGCTGTAGTCAAGTTCACAGGCGACTTGAAACGCGAAAGTCAAGATTTACTACTGAACGAAATCGAAAAGCAAGCTCGCGACAACAATCGACGGATGATAACGTTGCCGATGGGATTTGATATTCAGCGGCTCGACCTGTCACTTGCCGACAGCCAATTTTACGAATTAAAAAAATATTCGGCACTACAAATAGCGGCTGCGTTTGGGATACAGCCAATGTATCTCAATGACCTTGAGAAAAGCTCATATGCGAATGCGGCCGCCCAAAACTTGAACTTTTACACGTCAACGTTGCTTTATATCCTGAGCGGCTATGAACAGGAAATGAATCGTAAAATACTCAACCGCAAGGAACTTTCAGACGGACTCGGATTTAAATTCAACGTCGCGACAATTCTGCGCGGCGACATTTCTCAACAGGCAGATATTATTCAGAAATTGGCAAGTTGCGGCGTCTACTCTGTCAATGAAGCGCGACGGCTCCTTGACCGTGCCCCGTGTGAAAACGGCGACGTGCATTTCGTCAACGGCAGTTACGTCAAGTTGCAGGATATTGGTAAAGCTTACGCGGGCAAAGGAGGTGACAATTTTGCTGACGATAAAA
>JAEIGA010011704.1_pt1 | contig 13314 bp, 11 predicted proteins | sample 9270691 | NCBI WGS metagenome assembly JAEIGA01 (sample SAMN17057246, study PRJNA624740) | gut metagenome | biome: biome; isolation source: fecal sample | host: Bos grunniens | place: China: Xizang | collected 2019
CTTTAAGGTGCTCTATAGCAGTGTTTTATCTGATGATATGACCCTTTCTCATGCTGAATCTCAGCTTGAGATCTCATGTGAGGCTACGAGAGATCTGTATCTTTATATGCTTGGTATCGTATCTCCATTGACAGCTGTGGCCAAGGAGAGGATAGAGGCGGCTAAGTCGAAGTTCAACCCGACAGAGGAGGAACGCAATCCGAATATGAAATTTGCAGAGAATGCGCTTGCATCTCTTCTTGAGAAGGATCCGGATTTCAACAAGCTTTTCTCTAAGAAGAAACTTTCATGGCAGCAGTATGACCTTTTCCTCAAGAAGGTGATGTCTTCGGTGATGACAAAGGATTACTACGCTGAATATATGGCATCCGAGACAAGGAGCCTGGCAGAGGATTGTCGTCTTTTTACAAGAATTTTTGAAGAGGAATTCGTTGACAGCGAAGATCTTGAAAAGATTCTCGAGGATAAGTCCATTTACTGGAATGATGATCTTGCATATTCTCTTACATGGTGCTGTAAGACATTGAAGTCCCTTTCTGAGGGTGAAAGATGGCAGCTTCCTCCGCTTTATCAGAGCGAGACCATGACAGGATCTGAAGTAGAGAGTGATAAGCTTTTCGTAAGAAAGCTTCTCCAGTCGTCATTTGCAGCATATGAAAGATATTCGGCAATGGTAGCCGAGAATGTAAGCGGTTGGGAAAAGGACCGTCTCTTCTCTAGCGATGTAGTGCTTATTGCCATGGGCCTTGCTGAGGCTGTGACATTCCCTACTATCCCGGTGAAGGTAACCATTAACGAGTATGTCGAGATTTCAAAGTTTTATGGTACACCGAAGAGCCGTGCGTTTGTCAACGGACTTCTTGACAGACTCGTGCAGACTCTTGCTGACGAGGGAAAGATCAACAAGACAGGCAAGGGCTTGCTATAATATCTCATTTGTATATTAACACTTTAATTTGAAAATAATATGTTTACATTTTTACAGACAACAGGTGCTACACAGCCAGCTGGTGGCGGAATGTCAATGTGGATAATGCTTGCGCTTATCTTTGTGGTTATGTGGTTCTTCATGATCCGTCCGCAGAGAAAGCAGCAGAAGGAACTTCAGAATTTCCGCGACTCACTCAAGAAGGGTGACAAGGTTGTTACTGTAGGTGGTATCTATGGTACAGTAGATGAAATCAAGGAGGGAAGTGTTCTTATCATTGTTGACAAGGATGTGAAGATCCGTGTGAGCAAGAATGCTCTTGTAAAGGACTTCACTGAGCCGGTTCAGTAATCGGATATACTTGCAGTAGATGAGAAGATTGTGTGATAGGCTTCTTAGCTCATTGAATATCAGCGGGAGGGATTTGGCAGTTTTTCTGCTTTCTCTCCTGTTGGCATTTAGTATCTGGCTTATACACAACCTCTCTCTTAAATACAATGCTTACCTTGATGTCTCGATCAAGGCCAGTTGCAATATAGAGGGACATTCCGCAGTATCTTCGAACAAGGAGGATGTAGTAGCCAGATGTCGTGCTACCGGATACAATGTCATCCGATCTGGCATCAGGAAAAACTCAAAGGTTGTAGAGGTGACTTTCAACCCGTCGTCGCTGAGACAGAAGGAGGAGGACCTTTTCTATATCATTTCCTCAGACCTTCAGGAGTATTCTCATCTGATTTTCGGTGACGGAGTTACAGTCGAATATTTCGCTTCTGATACATTGTTCTTCAAGTTCCCGAAGGAGATAACGAAGCGTGTCCCCGTCATACCTGTAAATACGATTTCTTATAAACCTCAGTATATTAATGAGGGACTGTTTCAGGTAAGTCCGGATTCGGTCAATGTATATGCTGATTCTCATGTACTCGATCACATTGATGCAGTATACACAAAGCCGGTAAAATATTCTCATCTTTCCTCAGGAGTAAAAGGAGAAGTTGCCCTTGAACCACTCGAAGGCGTGCGTTTCTCAGAGGAAAAGGTACGTTATTCGCTGGATGTATCCAGATATGTGGAGCTTGTGGGAACATTCCCGGTAAATGTGACAAATGTCCCATCAGACAAGAAGATGTCTGTATATCCGTCAAAGGTCAATGTATTCATCAAAAGTATATTTCCTGTCGTAGGAAATCCTTTGGAAGAAGTTGTACTGAAGGTGGATTACAATGAATTCAATAATTCAGTAAGCGGAAAATGTGTCGTACATATGTTCAATCGTTCTGATGATATCATTGACTATGATGTATATCCTCCAGTGGTTGAATGTGTCGTTGAGGAGGCTAGATAGATGGTTCTTATTGTGACAGGAGGCATAGGAAGCGGAAAATCTGAGGTTTGCAGGATACTTCGGGACAGTTTCGGGTATCGTGTATATGAAGCGGACGGAAAGGCAAAGGAACTCTATTCCAGGTATCCGGATCTTCTCGAATCAATCGAAGAGGCATTAGATTGCAGTATCAGGAATGAGCATGGGGAATTTGTTCCATCTCTTATGGCCGACAGGATATTCACGGACAAGAAGTCGTTGGCAGAAGTCGAAAACATTCTGTTTCCATATCTGCTGAAGGATTTTGATGAATTCTGTAAAGCTGCTTCCGGTCCTGTGATAATGGAGTCCGCTACAGTGTTGGAGAAATCTCAGTTTGATGGAATCGGAGATGCTGTGATTCTTGTAGATGCTCCATATGAGCTTCGTTTGGAGCGCGCATCTTCAAGGGATTCTTCTCCGAAAGAGAAAATTGCAGCAAGGATGGCCAACCAGAACCTGATGAATGCTTTTTCTGATGGATCGATTCATTCATATCCGGAAGACAGCGCATGGGGTAAAGCATTGAAAAGAGTGAATCTTATAATAAAAAACGATGGGTCAACACATAAACTTGAGGCAGACGTGAGAGATGCAGTCAAGGTGCTTGAGGCTGACCATGATACGAATATTAATAATTAAAAATATAAGCAAATGAAAACAGATCTTTCAAAGATTCTGGCTGTTTCAGGCCAGAGCGGTTTGTATCTTTATATCGCGCAGACCAGATCAGGCGCAGTTGTCGAGTCTCTTTCAGATAAGAAGAGAAGCAGTGTAAGTGTAAGCAGCAAGATTACATCAATGGCTGATATCTCTATCTATACAGATGATGAGGAGGTTAAGCTCCAGCAGGTATTTGAAAATATGAAGCAGGTACTTGGAGATGCTGATGCTCCGTCTGCAAAGTCAAAGCCAGAGGAATTGAAGGCTTTGTTTGAGAAGGCTCTTCCTGCATATGACAGAGACCGTTTCTATGTATCTCACATGAAGAAGGTCGTTGAGTGGTATAATGCGCTCAAGAACTATGCATCACTTGACTTCGTTGATCTCGATGCAGAGGCTGAAGCAGCTGATCAGGAGTAATATATAATGAAGAAGCTTCAGACATTGACTTTGGGATGCTCCAAGAACAAGGTTGATACGGAGCATATTCTTTCCCAGGTTGCAGGTCATTATGACATTGTAGCCGAGGGAGAGGAAACCCCTGTTGATGTGTTGCTTGTCAATACATGCGGTTTTATCGGGGATGCCAAAGAAGAGTCCGTTCAGGCTGTTCTGGAGGCCGTAGAAAGGAAAAGCAGGGGAGAGATAGGAAAGATAGTAGTTTTCGGTTGTCTCTCGCAGCGTTATGCACACGAACTCCCGGAACTGATTCCTGAAGTTGATGCATGGTATGGGGCACGAGACTTCGATCCTGTAATCGCTGAACTTGGAGTAGAGCCAGACAGGGAAAAGGATTCTCAAAGATACCTGACGACTCCGTCGCATTATGCTTATCTGAAAATATCGGAGGGATGTGACCGTCGTTGTTCATATTGTGCCATACCATTCATCCGTGGTGCGCATAAGTCTGTTCCGATTGAAACTCTTGTCCGTGAAGCTGAAAACCTTGCTGCAGATGGAGTCAAGGAGCTTATCATCATAGCCCAGGATACGACTTATTACGGTCTTGACCTCTATCGTCGCAGGGCATTGGCAGAACTTCTGCAGAAATTGTCAGAGGTTGAAGGTATAGAGTGGATAAGGATTCATTATTCTTATCCGGCAGCATTCCCGGATGATGTGCTTGATCAGATGGCGAATAATCCTAAGGTCTGTCGTTACATGGATATACCTTTGCAGCACATATCTGACAAGGTTCTTGATAAAATGCATCGTAATGTTGATGGTGCATGGACAAGGGAATTGATCCGAAGAATGCGAGAGCGTGTTCCGGGTGTTGCTCTCAGGACGACTATGATTGTGGGACATCCTGGCGAAGGCAAGAAGGATTTTGAAGAACTTCTTGATTTTGTTGAAGAAGCACGTTTCGAGAGGCTTGGTGCATTCCGTTATTCTGAAGAAGAGGGAACATATGGTGCCGAGAACTTCAAAGACAGCATATCTGCAAAGGTAAAGCAGGAAAGGCTTGATGCACTTATGACACTTCAGAGCGATATCTCGCTGACATATAATCAGTCACGTGTCGGATCCGAACTGAAGGTAATTGTAGATGATTTCAACGATGGAGTCTTTGTATGCAGAAGTGAGTTCGAGAGTCCGGAGGTTGATGGCGAGATTCTTGTAAAATATGATTCCTCAGCCGTTGCAGATGTCGACCCTTATTCTCTTATCGGTGAATTTATCAAAGTGAGGGTGATCGGTGCGGATGAATATGACCTTATAGCGGAAATCTTAGAAATCTGAGTATTATGAACAGTAGAATGAAACTATCCTTTTCAGTTCTGGCGTTAACTATGTTCGTGGCTTGCGCACCAAGTAAGTATACGATGCATCTGGAGACAAGATATCCTTCCAAATCTGGTCTGGATCTGGCTGGAAAGAATGTGTCCGTCATATATCTGGAGAACGGAATTGACTACAAGGATGGTTTCAGTGCCTCGATGGCTGAAAGCCTGGCATATAACCTGGAAAAAGATTATGGTACCGGGGAGGGAAGTGTCGGTGTATTCAGGATGTCAAAGTCAGAAGGGGGAAATTATGCATCAAAAGATACTCTCTTTAATCTTCTGATGGATACCGGATCTGATCTTATCTTCCTGATAGATACTGTTCGTTTCGGTGAAATGACCGTCGGAGGCCCTTCGAAAGTGGCTTATGCCAGTGTTCCGGATTCATCTACTCTAAACTTGGGATCGATACCATTCAATCTAAGGCTGTATTCTTATGATGCGATGAATGAGAGCGAGGATGTCAAGAGTTTTGGTGGAACAGCAATAGCTCAGCCTGAAGTATATTCAAATGGTTCTCTTTCTTCAGAGCAACTGAAGAAAGGTGCGTATGAAGCTCTTCCTGCAGAAGGATGGGCAGCTGGTGAGATACTCTCAAAATCTTTCGCATCTCAGTGGAAGGTCGAAGGATACTCGATCATATATTTCGATTCTCCAAAGTGGATTGCTGCCGCAGAAAAGGCAGACCAGCTTGACTGGAAGGGAGCTATGGATGTCTGGTTTGAACTTCTCGACTCTAAGGATGTGCTGAAACGCTCTTCTGCGGCATACAATATCGCATTGTCATGTTATATGCTTGGTGACTATAAACTGGCAGAAGAATGGCTGAATCTTTCAGATAAAGACAGTGAACTTCCTTTATCATCTGCTCTTAGAACCAGGATAGAGGAACGAAAATAATATCTGTCTGATATAAAAGAACAACAGCTGCATGAGGAAATATAATCCTATATGCAGCTGTTGGTCTTTTATAGATCTGTTGACTCTGAAATATTATCCGAGAGTATAACCTTCTCTGTAATTGTATTTCACAAGTCTGTGGTTCATGAGCTCGTCATCACCTACAAATACCTGTTTGTCCGGATCCCATTTGATAGCATGCTGGACTTCAGTAGCGATGTTACCAAGAGTACATGCAGTGCATGTGCTATGACCTACTTCAACTGTAGCATTTGGATCTTTGCGTGATCTCATGCTGTCAATGAATGTCTGATAGTGCTCTGGAGCCTGCTCATAATGTCCACCACCCTCTGGTCTCTTGTATTCAGCTTCAGGAACGTTAGTGTGGTACTGGCTTCTTGTTACCTCGATCCAGCCCTTCTCGCCCTCGAAACGAACACCGTTCTCCTTTGAAAGCTCAAGAGGTTCCTCTGTCATGACTACGCCATTGTCATACTTCCATGTTCTGTACTGAGCTCCGTCAACGCCTGCAGGAATAACCTCGATAGGACCACGACCGTCCATACCGATACCCCATTGTGCGATGTCGATCATATGTGCACCCCAGTCAGTTGTGAAACCACCACCTGTCTCACGGAACCATCTCCATGCACCCCAGCACTGTTCATCCTGTCTTGGATTAAGAGAGATGATCGGGTCCATATCGTTGCTGAAGTGGATATAAAGTGGAAGAGGTCCAAGCCACTTGTCCCAGTCAAGGCCTGCCGGAATCTCGTGACGTGGAAGGTCATATGGTCTAGGTGCAGCACCGAACTGTGCCTTTACAGTCTTCACCTTTCCGATTACACCATCCTGAACCATCTTTACAGCGTGTTTGAATGCAGAGTCAGAGCGCTGCTGGCAGCCTACCTGAAGGATACGTCCGTTGTTACGTACTGCCTTTACAAGCTCCTGGCCTTCGAAGATTGTGAAAGTCATTGGCTTTTCAAGATATACATCCTTGCCGGCATTGAGGGCAGCGATAGCGACAGCTGCATGCCAGTGGTCTGGAGTAGTCACGATAACTGCGTGAATGTCCGGGTCTGCTACGATTGCTTCATAAGAGTCATAGATCTTTACTGGATCAGCAGTCTTACCCTGCTCGGTATACCATTGTGCGACATCCTGAACATAACGGGTACATTTGTCTGCGTATACGTCAGCACAACCGACAATCTTTACACCTTCAATCTGTGTGAAGCCTCTTGATACATGGCGGCACTGCTGTCCAAGTCCGACTGCAGCGACTCTGATCTCTCCGTCGCCGAAAGGATTTGTCTTGTATTGTGGCTTCTTGTTTGTCTTGCCGGCTCCAATGCAGCTGCCAAGCACTACTGTGCCGGCAATACCGAGAGCCGATGTCTTGAGGAAGTCTCTTCTGTTAATAGCCATAATGTATTGGTTTATTGGTTAATATGTGGATTTATTTGTTAGCTTCAGATGTTGCTATGAGGTCCAGAGCCTCTGCGAGTATCGAAATAGGATTCTTTACTTCCTTACCGGTAGACATCTCTATCTGCCATTTGCATGTCTCGCAATCACATGCCACATAATCAGGCTTCAGTTTTGCGATCTGGTCGAACAGTGGCTTTCCGATAGCTTGTGACACCTCATAGTTTTCCTTCTTGAAACCATAGGTGCCGGCTATACCGCAGCAATTGCTGTCAAGTACGGTAAGTTCCACTCCTGGTATCATCTTGATCAGCTCTGTCGAGAAAATTCCCCATCCAAGTCTTTCCATATGACATGGGGTATGGTATGCAACCTTAGCCTTGTAGCCTTTCTTGAATACGAGCTTTACCTTGTCCTGATCTAGGAGCTTGTAAATGAATCTTGTGGCAAGTTCGATGTAGTCTCTTACGTCGCCGTTTTTTACGCCAAGAAGATGAGGATATTCATCTCGCATGGTGAAGGTACAGCTTGAAGATGTGCTGATGACTGGCATCTGTCTTTCGTAGACAGACTTTCTCATGCTTTCGATATTGTTTACAGCATTTCTCTTAGCTTGATCGATCATACCGTTTGAAATGAGAGCGGTACCGCAGCATTTTTCGTTTTCAAGCAGATGAACTCCATATCCGAGGGCATTCATTACGCTTACAAGATCTTTTCCTAGCTGTGGATAGTTATAGTTTACATAACATCCATGGAACATGCTGACATGTCTTGGGAATGAATTCTGGAATGCGGCAACATTCTTCTTGTACCATTTCTCAAATGTCTTGGATGCATATTTAGGGAATGTCCTGTGCTTGTCAACCTTGAGGACGGCATCCATGACAACCTTAGTAGGCTTAAGACCAAGTGTAAAATTGACAACAGGTGCTACTGTAGTAGCTATGCTGCCCATGAAGTCTGTGTTGGCCAGAATCATGTCACGGAGCTTCGGAGAACCATCGCTGTACTTGATTCTTGCAGCTTGAATGATATCACCGATACGTACTCCTGAAGGGCATGCTACCTCGCAGCGCTTGCAGTTGAGGCAATACTTAAGCGTATTATCAAAGAAAATACCTTTCTTAAGACGCAGACGCTCTCCATCAGGGCCCGCCTGCTTAGGGCCTGGGTATAAAGGATTGACAGGTACAACAGGGCAGTATACTGTACACACAGTACATTTGATGCACTGCTCGAAATTGTTCTCACTTATGTTCTTTTCTTGCATTTTCATGTCTGAATCCTCCTAATTTTCCAGAATTTTGTCAGCTGCAGCCAAAGCAGAAATAATGGCCGTTCCGCCACCGCTACTTTCGTAGAGGGCATTGGAACCTCCTAACAAAGAACCTATCGCATATAGATTGGATACGGTCCTTCCATCAATGGACACATTGAGGTCTGAGTTGACCTTAGCTCCAAAAGAAATATAATTCTGCTTTTTCCAGAAATCTGTGTTGAACCATTCGCCTCTCTTTTCCTGATATGTGACGTCTATACCGAATATCGGCTCGTATACCTTCTGTGGAGTTGCGATTAGGCCCTTGCTGAAGAAACTTCCTGTAGCAAGAACGAAATGGTCGGCGTGGACAATGATGTCTCCGAAATTGACAGTGCTTATGCTGTCAACATTGCCATCTTCATCGTATGTCGCATTGACAACAGAATCTCCGAGGAAGAATCGACCGCCAGCACTCTCGAATTCACTTCTTAACTTCATCTGCGACCTGATTCCAGGAACAGATGGCGGCATTGTCGGCGCAAAGATTGTCTTATGGCCGATTGTCTGTCTGATCTTTTCAATGACAGCCTGATCCTTGAGACCGAATACTGCAGGTATTACGACCGCATCTTCGTTCTTTATCAGACCCTTTATCTGCTCTGCAGCTTTCTCCCAGATTCCGTCCCTGTCCATGACACGGGCGATATTGGTAGATCTCATTTCGCTTGGATTCTTGCGTAGTCTCTCAAGTTCTTCAAGTTTGATTGATGCTATTCTGCATCTTGCACCGCGTTTCTCAAATGACTCTGCAAGGAACTTGGTGTTGAAGTCAAGGTATCCTAGGATATTTACTATGAGGATATTATCTCCTACCTTGCTGTCAACCTCCTCAAGCGCTGTAAAGTCTGATATAGTAAGCCATGAAGGCTTGCGCTCTCCTGTAGGAGTAATTCTCCATGTATTCTTTGCGCAATCTCCACTTACCTCTATGCCGCAGCTGTTAATGAATTCCGGAGCCTCCTTTGCGTAAGCAATCACCTTGTCGTGGCCGATTACAGAATATGGGTGCTCCGCGCCAAGTTTTCTTATAGCTTCTGTTGGAGAAGTGACCTCAGTACCGTCAGGCATCCTTCCCAGCAGGTCGAATGTTCCTGATGAAAAGTGCATGGCGCTCTGGCCGGCCGAGATTATGGCACATTTCTTTCCGCTTTTCTGGAGTCTGAGTCCACATATAAGACCCGAAAGACCACCTCCTATTATAACAACATCAAATCTCATAGCCTACTCTCCTTTATTGTTTGAATATTCATCAAGACCGCATACTCCGGTGTAGATCCACTGGGAGTATTCGCTTTCTCTAAGGGTGTCTCCCCAGCAGATCGGATACATTCCCTTCCATCTTTCATTTACGAAACTCTTAAGGTCATTCTTTGCGCGCTCAGTACACTTGTGCTCATCTGCAAGCAGTCCTGCTGCCCTGCATGCACACAACTCGCCCTGACATGTTCCCATTCCGACTCTTGTGCGTCTTCTGAGGTCTACAAGATTGTGTACGTCGAGTTCGTCAATCGCATACTTGACTTCGCCCACTGAAACCTCTTCGCATTCGCATACGAGACTTGCTTCATATTCGTCGCTAAGGTCGATCTGGCTGGCTCTGTTACCATGTCTGCCGACAGTTGCCTTGTGTGGCGTACCTGGTTTTACCCAAGTCTGTTTCGAGATTTCGTCGATCTTTTCCAGTTCCGATCCTGGGAGAGGAACTTCCATTGTGACGCACGACTTGTTAACTGCGAGCTTTTTGCATACAAGGTCAGTTGCCCATTCTGCCATGAGTCTGTATGTCATGAGCTTACCTCCGGTAATGGTAATGAAACCCTTTACACCGTCTCTGGTCTCATGGTCAAGCAGCACGATACCGCGACTGATGTTTCTTCCAGAAGGATCGTCATCAGTTGCTACGAGTGGTCGTACACCTGCATATGCGCGAAGGATACGTGTTGAAGCAAGGCTTGGAGCAAGCTTCTCTCCTTCCTGAAGAAGAATGTCCACTTCGTCAGGAGTAACCTTCATATGGTCGCACTCTTCAAACGGTATTCGGCTTGATGTTGTTCCGATAAGACAGATTGTGTCTCCAGGAACAAGGATATCTGCGTTTGCCGGTTTGCGGCATCTGTTTATCACAACGTTGTTTACTCGATGACCGAAGATGAGCAACGCGCCCTTAGCTGGGAACATGTTGATCTTGACACCTGCCATCTGTGCAATATGCTGTCCCCAGATACCGCATGCGTTTACGGTAATAGGAGCATAATACTGCTCTTTCTGTTTTGTTATGTGGTTGTAAACCTCGATTCCCTTGACTGTGTCTCCCTCCTGTATGAGCTTGGTGACTTCGCTGTACACAAGAACTTTAGCTCCATGTAGCTTGGCATCAATCACATTTGCTGATGTAAGACGGAAAGGATCCACTGCACCATCAGGAACGGTTACGGCACCGATGAGATCCGGATTTGCCGCTGGCTCCATCAACAATGCCTCCTTAGGGTCTATAACCTGTGCGTTAATCCCTGCCTGCTGGCACGATTCTACAAATTTAGCCTGATATGCCAGGTCGTCTTCAGGAAGCGTGATGAAAAGACCCTCAGTCTCCTCGACACAGTGCCTGGCAATCTTTCTTAGTATCATGTTTTCCTTGATGCACTCTTCCGCAGATTCGCGGTCAGTAACGGCATATCTGGCACCACTATGCAAAAGACCGTGGTTTCGTCCTGTAGCACCAGTGGCAATATCATGTCTTTCGACAAGGAGGACTTTAAGTCCTCTTATGGCACAGTCTCGAGCTGTTCCTGCGCCGGTTATTCCACCTCCGACAATGATTACATCAAATTCATTGTCTGTCATGTTATGGGCCATAATTGTTATAGTTTTAGATATCGTACAAATTTAATTATAAATAGTCTAATAATCAAGAGCAAAAGGTTGTGTGTAAGAAAAAAGGTCCGCATATGCGAACCTTTTCATACTCTATGTCTTATGTCAGTCCTTTTTTACCGGATCACATGTCAGTCCCACTCCGAGCTTCTTGAAGATCTTGTGGTCGACTTCGCTCAACATTACTGTTGAATGTACCTGGCATCCATCGAGTTTCGGCAGCTGTTCTAAAGCTTTGCGGCAGTTCTTGTCATGGATACTGAGCATTGATATAGCAACCAGAACCTCATCCGTGTGAAGTCTTGGATTATGTCCGTGAAGGAATGACACCTTTGTCTTCTGAATAGGTGCGATCATCTCTTCAGGTATCAGCTTTATATCATGAGGTATGCCAGCAAGATGTTTTGTCGCATTTAGAATCAGGGCGGCGCTTGGGCCTAGCAGTGAACTGGTTCGTGATGTTATGATGGTTCCGTCCTGAAGCTCTATTGCGGCTGTAGCAACTCCGTACAGATCCTTGCGTTCATGTGCTGCAACGGTTGTCCTGCGGTATTCGGTAGTAAGCTTCGCCTGCTTCATGATGAGTGCGATCTTGTTGACCTCATGCTCATTATTTCCCTTCTGGGCCAGATTGCAGAGTGCATAATAGTATCTGCGGATGATTTCGTCGCGTGCGGCATTGCAGCAGATGTCTTCGTCATTCATGCAGAATCCGATCATGTTCACGCCCATGTCAGTCGGTGATTTGTATGGACTTTCTCCATATATTCCTTCAAACAAGGCGTTCAGTACCGGAAATATCTCAATGTCTCGGTTATAGCTGGAAGAAATCGAGCCGTATGCCTCAAGATGGAACGGGTCGATCATATTGACGTCGTTCAGATCGGCTGTCGCTGCTTCGTATGCTACATTGACCGGATGCTTCAGAGGAAGATTCCATACAGGGAATGTCTCGAATTTCGCATATCCGGCTTTGATGCCCCTTTTGTTCTCGTGGTATAGCTGGCTGAGGCATACAGCCATCTTGCCGCTACCCGGGCCTGGGGCAGTCACAACGACGAGAGGTCTGCTGGTAATTACATAATCGTTCTTTCCGAATCCTTCGTCGGAGTCTATAAGCGCTACGTTGTTTGGATAACCCTCGATTGTGTAATGGTAATACACCTTGATGCCAAGTCGTTCAAGACGCTTTCTGTAAGAATCCGCGCTGGCCTGTCCGTTGTAATGTGTGATCACTACGCTGCTTACGTATAATCCTACATTCTCAAATTCCCCACGTAGACGAAGCACGTCTTCGTCGTAGGTTATACCAAGGTCTCCGCGGACTTTATTTTTTTCGATATCAAGCGCACTGATGACGATTACAATCTCCGCCTCATCCTTCAGCTGCATGAGCATCTGAAGCTTGCTGTCAGGCTGGAAACCTGGAAGCACACGGCTTGCATGATTGTCGTCAAATAATTTACCTCCGAATTCGAGATAAAGCTTATCGCCGAACTGATCGATGCGTTTCTTGATCTGTTCGGACTGTATCCTGAGATACTTACTATTGTCAAAACCCGTTTTCATACGGAATGCAAAGATAGCATTTCTGATGTGACACTGCAAGCACTTTTTCGGCTTTTTTATCGATGTCTTATAACAAAAAAGGAGTGACTTTTCAGTCACTCCCTTGTCTGATAGGCAGAACCATAAGCCGGTTTCTGTTTTAATCTGTCATTTATCTTCGCAACCTACCCCCTGACAAAGAGCGGGCAGCCCTTTTAACCTTGAACGGGTTCTCGGTAATGTCAGTATACATGGTCTTGCTGGTCCTGGTGCCGTCACCGTCATATGTCGCCATACGACGTCGTGAGCTCTTACCTCACGGTTTCACCCTTACCCTTGCGGGCGGTTTGTTTTCTGTTACGGCATTCATAAGATTACTCCCATCTGTGCTTTCCACAGCAGGTCGCCCTATCCAGTCCGGACTGTCCTCAGCCGGCCGAAGCCGACCGCGACAGAAGCGTTCTACCTATATTTCAATGAACTTCTACTTATA
>JAEIGA010011705.1_pt1 | contig 13314 bp, 9 predicted proteins | sample 9270691 | NCBI WGS metagenome assembly JAEIGA01 (sample SAMN17057246, study PRJNA624740) | gut metagenome | biome: biome; isolation source: fecal sample | host: Bos grunniens | place: China: Xizang | collected 2019
GGAGATATAAATAGCGATGAGTAGTTTCTCTCGCTTTCAGGATATTAATCAGAAGAGAGGGATAGCTAACCAAAAAACTAATTCTAGTTTTATTTTTAATGGCTATCCCACTATTTCTATTCTAGGCACTTCTGGTGATGAGATAACTGCAAGTGTAGTTAATCGTCAAGAAAAAGATCTAGCATATATTTACACACATATCGATCAGGAACTTCCTATAGGTAGTGTTTGAAGTGCTAAAGGATTGCGTTGATTAATCTCTGAAGAAATTGTTATTATTAAAGATGTTTCATGGCACAAATATGAGGCAATATTGTGCAATGTAGAAATTAATGGTTTGTGAGGATATTTTCGTAGTCCTGAAGAATCTTATATTAACACAGTATTAAAACAAGATGTTGTGGTACAATCACAACAAAAGCCTATTTTAGTATTGGGAGAAGATATACTACCAATTGGAGAACGCTTTGAAGTGCGCGGTCGTGGATGAATGGTACAAGAAAAAGATAATTTTGATACAACTGGTATTACTTACTATTCTTTACGAGCATCTACTTTAAGTAAAGCAGAAGAAGAAGATGTTGATTTTGAAGTTGAAACAGCTCAACGTCGCAATAATTCTATGAAACTTATTTCAGGCGAAAAAGCTAGTTTCACCACAGAGCAAGGATATTTTTCAACCAATTGTTCTCGTGTAGAGGTTATTAATCGCACAAAGACTCAAATTGATGTAATCATACCTTTTGGCATTAAAGAATTGGAAGTTGTTACGGTATCTAAAGGACATAGAATTACTACTAAGTATGAGGTGGACTATGAGTAAGTTAGAAAATTTTGAAAGAGCAATGTTTGAAATATTAAAAAGAATTAGCTTAAATGAAAATATTCAACGTTTGCTTGTATTAGATGGAAAAGATGCATTAACTACTAATTTTTCACCTCTTTCTTTTCAACAGCTATTAAAAGATCAATATTTATCAGTTTCCCCTTCTCTGGAAAATGGTATTCAAAATATGGAAAGGAATTCTTTTCTTATTGTCACATATGAGGATTTTGATTTTGAAGGCGTTGAGGGAAATATTGTTGCAAAAGGAAGCATTTATATTGGAACACACAATCAACATATTTTATTAAATAACAACAAACATCGTTTGTTACAATTATTAGATTATATATATGACACCCTTAATGGGTTTAAAGCAACTATTTCTGGCGCAGTGTCTATTTTAAGTGCGTTAAGATTAAATTATTCTGAATATGTATCAGGTTTTGATGTTCAATTTGAAATTAGAGAACAGCCTACCAAAAAGGTGGTGTTATAGTTGGAGTTTAAGGTTGATTTTAACATAACACGATTATTTATTGATAAAAAAGTATTATTGTCTATTGATCAGCAAATAATTCCAATTTATTGCCCTGCTATTCGAGAATACTATGTCAATACTGAGTGAAATGCAATATATCATTTGTGGACAACACCAGAAAATGATTTTGATAAACTACCATATCAAGTACAAACGCCATTTGATATAGTTTATATTTTATTATTTGAGTTAGGTAAATATGATCAATTTAGGCAACTAGCAAACTTTTGTGCAGATGCACTACAGTTAATTTTACCAGACATCAGCATTGATTATAGTTATAAAAAGATAATTGTAGGGGGCATTACTATAACAACTGAAATTTGAGATTATGTGATATATATATTAAAATTATCTTGTGGAGAAAAAGCAGAACAACCTCTTGTTTTTGATTCACCAGATGCACGAGCTTTATACAATCAACAAAAAGAAATAAATGCTCGAATTCGTAAAATTAAATCTCAAAATAAAAATACAGATGTTAATGGTGTAATGAAAAACTTATTAGCAATCACTTATAGCTTTCCATCACTAACATTTGAATATTTATTTGATCAAACAATGGCTCAAATTCACTGACTCCAAGAACTAGCCGCAGGAGAGGTGTCTTATAAATTAAATGCGCAAGCAATGGCGGCTGGAAATATGAAAAAGGGCAAAAAGCTCGAATTCTTTATTAAGTAAGAGGTATTAACATGGCATATAAAACAAATCTAAATGCTGGTTCTGCTAATTTTGAAGGCTTAATGGAAAATGGTTTTGGTGTTGTTACTGTAATGAACCCAAAAATCTATGATGCTTTAGACGCAGATGTTTATAGAACAAAAACTGCTTATGAAGTTATTCAATACGTTGAAGGCTTAGGTGAAGAAAAATTATTATGCGAACTAGATACTTTAAAAATTGCTAACGTAACTCAAGAAGGTCCTACTAAGACTATTACTGGGGGACAATTCTCTAACCCACTAGTAAAATTCGGAAAGACAGCTCGTTTAGAAATGCAAGATGCATTAGGTAAAGGCGATGCAATCGAGTATCTTTGCGGCGGTTTCCAAGAATGGAATCCAGGTGTTGTTTCAGCACTTCACTTTGGTGAAGACTTCCAAGGTCCAAAATTAATTATTGGTGACTCTTTCTTTATTGAAAGAAAATCAGGAAAACAAGTTAAAGTTAAAATTATATTCTATCAATTTTTACCAGATTCAATCTTCAATTTAACTCAAGATGCAGAAGGAGATGCTACTGTATTTGATATGAATGGGGATTTATTAACTACTATTATTAAAGTTGGTGATGCATCAGGAAATGGTTATCTTGAACATGGTGTATTCTATTCAATTGTAGACCCAGATCAAGCACCAGTTACAGAACGTACAGTTACTAACACTGCAGCTACAATCAGTGTTCAATATGATACATCTACTGAAGCAGTATATTACTCACAAAATAATGGATTAACTTGGAGTGGATCATTAACTAATTGGGCAAAAGACGATGTTATTTTAGCTAAAGTTGTTAAAGGTGGAGTAATTGTTTACAGCACAACTATTGTTGCTGCAGCAAATAAAGCAACAGCTTAATATTATTAACTAAACATGGGATCTCGAGATTCATATCTCGGGATTTTTTTCACGTCCGCAAAACAATCTTGACAAAATCAAAAACCTTTTATATAATATATTAACTGCTATTAAACTATATATTATACAGGAGGCAATTATGCAAATTATAAAAAAAGATGGACGCATCGAACAATTTGATTTTAATAAAATAAAAGCAGCAGTTGCTAAATCAGCAGCAAGAGTAGAATATGAAATTAGTGAAATTGAATGGAAAGCAATTGAAGGTGAAATTTTAACTTTAACTGTTGTTTGTGATTCAATTACCGTTGCAGAAATGCATGGATTTGTTGAGCGCACTTTAAATAAAATTATCCCAGAAGTTGGTCAAGCATATTCAGACTATCGCAACTACAAACGTGACTATGCAGAAATGATGACAAGCGTATTAAATAGCGCAGATGAACTAAATTATAAAATTGACCGTTCAAATGCAAATACTACTGCGGCATTAATTTCAACTCAACGTAGTTTAATCTTCACTGCATTAAGTAAAGAAATATATAAGAAACTATTCTTATCACGTGAAGAATTACAAGCAATTCGTGATGGTTATATTTACATCCATGATTTAGGTTCTCGTGCACAAACTTACAATTGTTGTTTATTTGACATGGGCGCAGTTTTACAAGGTGGTTTTGAATGGGAACACATTGGTTATAATGAACCAAAAGATGTGCGCACTGCGGGAAATCTTGTATCAGACATTACGCTTAACTGCGCGGCGCAACAATATGGTGGTTTCACAATCCCTGAAATTGACTCTATCTTAGCACCATATGCTCGTAAAACTTATAATAAATACATGCGCGAATATAAAGAAATTGTATATGATAACTTGGGTGACTATGACTATCAAACAGCTCACAAATATTCAATTAAACGCTTATCTCGTGACATTGAACAAGTATTCCAAGGATTTGAACACACCTTCAATACAGTTGCATCATCACGTGGGGATTATCCATTTGTAACTATGACAGGTGGTTGTGAAGAAGATGAATTTGGGCAATTAATTTGGAAGATTGCACTTCAAGTTCGTCGTAAAGGACAGGGTAAACCCGGACATCGTAGACCGGCAATTTTCCCTAAACTTGTATTCTTATATACAGAACAACTTCATGGTCAAGGTCAACCAATGCATTATTTATTTGAAGAAGCAATCAAGACATCTGCAATTGCAATGTATCCAGACTATTTAAGTTTAGATATGCCAGATGAGTCATTAGTAAAAGATGCGGTTGCAATGCACTTTGAACCAGGTATCGCAAAAGTATTCCATAAATATCATAAATTTGGTCAATCAAGATGGTTCTTAGATGAGCATGAAAACGTAAAAGAAAATCCAGAATGGGTTGATTCTATTATAAGCCCGATGGGCTGTCGTGCCTACCTAAGTCCATACTACGAACGTGGTGAACTTGTTCCAGCAGATGAAAATGACAAACCAATATTCCATGGACGTTTCAATGGTGGTGCAATTTCTGTAAACTTACCAATGATTTATATGCAAGCACAGCAAGAAGAAAAAGATTTCTTTGATGTATTGCGTCATTATATGGATATGATTCATCGTATTCACATTAAGACATTTGAATTCCTATCAAAATTAAAAGCAAGCTGCAATCCAGTTGCATTCTGTGAAGGTGGTTTCGGTTATATCAAACCAACAGACAATATTCATGAATTCATTCGTCGTATTACATTCTCATATGGATTCACAGCATTAAACGAACTTCAAGAGTTAGCAACAGGACAATCATTATACGAAGCGCGTCATGACACTAACTCATTAGCCTTCCGCGCAGAGAAATTTATTTCTGACTATGTTGATATGCGCAAACAAGAACGTATTGAAGGTAAAACTCCATATATCGCGGCAATCTATGCCACACCAGCAGAATCACTTTGCGGAACTCAATTAGAACAATTCCGTGCAAAATACGGTGTAATTGAAAAAGTATCCGATCGTGCATACTTTACAAACTCATTCCATATGTGGGTTGGTGAAGATATCACTCCATGGGAAAAACAAGACGCAGAATTTAATTATTTCCACGTAAGTAGTGGTGGTCATATTCAATACTGTCGTTTTGTAAATGGACAAAATTTAAAATATGTTCAACAAACAGTTGAACGTGCAATGAAGTTAGGATATTATTTTGGTGTTAATATTGAAAAGAGCTACTGCGGACATTGCGGCGAAACAGTAGATGATGGTATTACTGAATGTCCTCATTGCGGATCAAGTGATATTACAACTATTAATCGTGTTTGCGGCTATCTTGGTTATTCACGTGTAGATGGAACATCTAAAATGAATGATGCGAAATTGGCTGAAATTGCAGACAGAAAGAGTATGTAATGGCAAACATTGTTAGTATTATTACAAAATGTTTTATATGTCTTTATTGGGTTGTGTTAATTGGTTTCAATATTAGAAATTTTATTAACACACCCAAAGAGGCAAAAAGCCGCAACAGATGGATTTATGCATTAATCGTTGTTAATGCTTTAGTTATATTCTGAACTTTCATCTGTATCTTTGTATAGAAAGGAAAATTTATGAGAATAATTAGAATAGACAAAAACAATCAAGTAAACGGTGATGGTTTACGTTGTGTTATTTGGTTTGCAGGTTGTAATCACAAGTGTCCAGGATGCCACAATCCAGAAACTTGAAGTTTTACTTGCGGACATAAAATAAACTTTAAAGATCTTGTAGAAATTGAGGATCAGCTTCAACATCAAGAAATTTCCGGAATTACATTATCTGGAGGAGATCCTTTATATCAAGAAGAAAATTTGGCTTTGTTTTTGAAGCAAATTAAGCTCAAATTTCCTGATAAGGATGTTTGATGTTATACTGGTTTTGAGTATGAAGAAATCGCGCACATGGAGTGTTTAAATTATATTGATGTATTAATTGATGGTCAATATAAACAAGAATTAAATCCAGGTCCAGGCAAAGTTCTATGGCGTGGATCAACAAATCAGCGCATTATTGACTTGAATAAAACAAGACAATGCGGCGAAATTGTATTATTATATGACTAGAAGGAGAAATCCTTCTTTTTTTAATTTCTAAAGTTGCTATTTTGAATTTTGAATGTTATACTATAAATATAAAACGAGGTGAAAATTATGAAAACTTATAAACTAGGCAATAAAGCCAAGTGTATTATTAGATCTTATTGCGCCGGAAAATTGGGTGCTGAAGATATGCAATATGGAAATCAACCCTATACTGTAATAGAAGATGTTGAAGCAACTGTATATTTTAATGATCAAGATGCTCGTTCTACTACAAATAAAAATGTATTAAGTTTTAATGCAAGCAATGTTTCACGAGTAGTTTTACAAAATGTAGTTTTAACAGAGAAAATTTTAAATTTATTATTTAAATCATATGAAGACGGTCTTAATAATACTACTAAATATCTTCGCTCTGATGAAAATAAAAAACTATACTTTCCTAGTAATCCAGTATATCAAGTATTTATATATGATGATCAAGGTTTAGCTAAAGCTAGCGGAGTTATTTCTACTGATAAATCAGATGAAGCAATTTTAGAGGTTAAACAAGCTAATTATGAATATTTAACTTTCTTTTCATATGTTCCTAAGAACAGTTTATCTTTAAATGAAAACCATAATCATATTTATATTACATTAGACTTAGAGTTACAAGGAAATGAAGATGACGAAACAAAAAATGCGTGAATGCATTTTGAAAGATGTAGCATTGAAGCAGATAAAACATTGTTTTTTAAGCAATCAATTAACAGCATTGGTTTAAATTTCACTGTATTAGATGGTGAAAATTATATTACATTTGAGTAAAGGAGAACATTATGAACAATCAAGAATTAGAAATTAAAGTGAAAGAATTATTAGAGATTCAAAACTTTTTTGATTTTATAGAAGCAGTTAGGGATTTTGAAAAAGATTATAAAAACACTGACTTTTATAAAAAAACCAAACTTCCTGTTTTAGAAATGATTAAGAATGCGAAAGGCTTTTATTTCATTCAGCTAGATGATTTATTTAATAAAATACAAGATAAAATTAATGGATTAAAAATTGATAGCATTTATACTATTTTTGATGAATTATCTAGCATTTTAGCAAAGGAAACACAAGAGACATTATCTGGACTTCATGAGATTACAGATTTTAATAAATTATTTGGTAAATAAAATTTTTACCAGGAGGTAAAATATGGCAAATGATGCAAAAATAAACTTGCAAGTTGAGTTTGCACCACAGATTGAAAATATTAAAAAACACAAAGAAGAACTTAGTGGATTAAAAGACTCTAGTGGCAAGAGTGCTTTAGACAAAAATCCACAGCTGGTGCGTGACCTAGACTTGCTTATTGAAAGCATTGATAAGTTAAGCAAAGTAGCCAATCCAGGACATTCTGAAATATCTGCATTAGTTCAAGCACTTGTAAAGGCGAATGAAATCGTTTTAAAACTATCAAATAGTGCTGGCGTTTTAAGCAAAGAGATGACAACGCTTCTTGCAAAACAACAAGAGCTTACTAAACAGATTGAAGATGAACAGAAAAAATTAGATAAAATTCAAAAAACTGGTAAGTATGATGAAAAAACTAAAACCTTTAAATATAGCAAGGCACATGCTGAAGGTTGAGCAAAAGAGCAAGAAGATTTTATATACAAAAGTGGTGCTCATAAAGGGAAAAAGGCATCTTGAAATAGTATTGAAACTGCAGCAGAGAAGGGTGATTGAAGCAAGTTTGAAGACCCTACAAAAGCACAAGCAACATATCAAGCTTTTATTGATAGCCAAAAAGACCAAGCACAAGCAATTGAAGAATGCACTAGAAATATAGTTGATTTTAATAATGAACTTTCTAAGGTTAATAATTCTATTGCCGATCAGACGAAAATAGATGCCGCCAATAGTCCTGGAACAAAAATTTACACAGAAGCCAGTAGAGATATTACAGATACAAAAATCAAGGGCGCAGAATTACGAACTAGTAAAACAAAATCTGAAGGGGGTTCAGAACCCTCCATTAAAGGAGTTGAATCTTCAGCGGACAAAGCAGCTCATAAACAAGAGTCAACTTTTGCTCGTGTTGCTAAGAAGTTTACAATTTACGCTACTATTGTTAAAACCTTAAAATCAGCAGTAAATGAAGCTAAAGCAACAATAGTTGAGCTAGATAAGGAACTAACTCAACAAGCAATGGTTACTGGAAAAACCAGAGAAGAAACATACGCGCTTGTTGGGGCATATCAAAAATTAGCAACTCAATGTGGGGCTACAACTAAAGAAATTGCAGGCGTAGCAACCGAATACATGAAACAAGGCAAAACCATTGCGGACTCATTAGTTTTAACTGAAGCTGCGGTTTCAGCGGCAAAGGTTGCGGGTGTTAGTACTTCAGACTCTGTTAACTATTTAACAACTGCGTTAAATGGCTTCCAATTAGCAGCAGAAGATGCGATGAAAGTATCAGATAAATTTGCTGCAGTTGCAGCTGCATCTGCGACCGACTATGACGAATTAGCAATTGCGTTATCTAAGGTTGCATCTCAAGCCAACCTTGCAGGTATGTCAATTGACTATACAACTGCATTGTTAACTAAAGGTCTTGAAACCACACGTGAAGCACCAGAAACAATGGGTACTGCGCTTAAGACAATTATCGCACGTATGCGTGAGTTAAGTGACTATGGTGAAACTCTTGGTGGAGACACTGATATCAATAAAGTTGAACAACAATTGTCTTATGTTGGTATTGCTTTGCGTAATCAACAAGGTGAATTAAGATCAACTGAAGAAGTATTAGATGAGCTAGGTCAAAAATGAGATACTTTAAATAAAAACCAACAAGCAGCAGTAGCTAAGGCATTGGCTGGTACACGTCAACAATCACGTTTAATTGCAATGATGACAGATTATGAACGTGTTACTGAATTACAACAAATTTCAGCAAGATCTGCTGGAGCCACAATGGCTCAAATGGAAAAATACTTACATAGTATTGATGCGGCCAGCAATAAAGTACGTGTTGCTTGGGAAAAAATTATTACAACCGTAACTGATAGTGAATTTATTATTAATACTGTTGAATTATTTGCTAGAGTATTAGAAAATTTGAATAGAGTATTAACTGGTGAAGCTGGTTTTGGTGGAGAGTTACTTAAAATCGGTGCAGGACTACTTGTCGTATCAAAACTTTTAGAGGCTGGTAGTAAGAAATATGTTACCAAAACTAATGATGAATTAGCTTTGCGCAAAGAGATTTTAGAAACCGAAAAAAAGATAGATCAAATGAGAAAAGAGGCTTATAAAGATAAGGAATATCAAGCAGCAGCAAAAGAGTCTCTAAAAGGCGATGCAGAATATCAGCGTCTTATGAAAGAAGGAAATGATGATGCGATAAAAAGCGCAGCGGAAGATGTAGGTGCGCAAAAAGAAGAACAACAAAAAGTCGACAAAGAAGTGGAACTGGCTCAAGTTGAATATGATAAGGCGAATGACGAGACAGAGGCCGCAAATAATGAATTGATATTAGCACAAAAAGAAGAACAAGCCGCTGTGCAGGAATATATTAATTTTATTAGAGAGCAGGCTCTACAACGAAAAGATATTGAGCTTGAAAAGGAACAAGCTTTAAATGATGTGATAGCCGCACGTGCGGAACTTGAGGCTGCAATTGAGAGTGGAGATGAAAGACGTATTCAGGAGGCGCGACAAAAAGTTGCATTAGCTGAAGAAGAGGCAAAATTAAAAGAAGAAGCTGCGAATAAAAAACTAGAAGAGCTTTCAAAAGCTAGAGCGGAAAAACAAGAAGAAACAAAAGCGAAAGCGAATGACGCTAAAGAAAAACAAAAAGAAGCAAAAGAAAAAGTTAAGCAAAAAGAAGAAAAACGTGATCAAGCAAAAAATAAATTAGATGCAGCCAAAGATAAACAATTGAAACAAAATGAAAAATTGCGCAAATCTGAAGAAAAACTTAAGAAAGCGCAAGACAGTCGAAACGCTGCAATGAAGTTAGAAAAAGCAGAGATTGATAAGAAGCTAAATAGTACTAAAGAAATGCAACTCGAGCAAACCAAATTAAATCAACTATATTCTGAAAGTAACACGCTTGGTGTTGTAGGCAATACTATTCAACAAGCATTAAATACAACTCGTTTGATTGCCAATGGTCTTTTGGGTGTATGAAATTTTGCTATGACTCTGGGTGTGCTTTTAAGTAAAAAATCAACCGCAGAAGAAAAAGCAAAAGCTAAAGCTACTTTATTTGGAGCCGGTGCAACAGGAACTGCCACAGGAGCACAATGAGGCTTTAATGCTGCAATGTATGCAAACCCAGTTGGAATCTTCGTTTTAGCAATTTTGGCTTTAATTGCCGTACTAGCAACACTAGTTATTGCGTTAACTGTGTTTGGTGACGCTGAGAGTGGAGCCGATAAAGCAGCGAATGCTGTTAATAAACTTTCTGCTGAAATTTATGAGTTAGATCAAAAATCTCAAGCCCTTAATAATGTTGTTGATGAGTTTGATAAGTTAGACCGTAAGATTTTAAAAACAAATGAAGACTTAGCACAAATGCAAACCTTACTAGAGCAAGGCGGAGAATCACTAGATAATACACAAGCCGATGATAAAGATAGTAAAGAGGAAGCTGAAGAGAAATGAGGAGCTGAAGACGCAACTGAACAAAGTTTTTATAACAGTCTTCGAACTGATAGAGAAAAAAGAAATTTCTTAGAAGAGCGCGCTCGAATTGCGCAAGAAGAAGCAGATAGAAAACGAGAGGAACAGCTCGGCATAATTAAAAATATGAGTCTAGGAGATCGTCAAAAACTTTTAACTAGTAATGAAGCCAATATGGTTCAAGCACGTGATGCTTTATATAGTATTAACAATGATAAGGTTTATGATACTATCGATATGCTTAAAGAAACTGTAAAACTAGATGATGAAGTTGCAGCAGCAACTGAGAAACTTACAGAAAAAATACTAGATGAGGTTGATGCATTTACTGCACTTGACTACGCTCAAGATCCCGGTAAAGTTGGAAAAATTGTTGAGGCATTAGCGGGAGCAAGAATTGATGGTATTTCCGTTGGTGAGATTTTAACATCTGATGATTATGATTTAAAAGATAAACTAGACGCGTTTAGACAAGCAAGAGAGTCTTTAGCAGGTGATGTTGATGCTATTAAAGCACTAGAGACTGCCTTTAATGAATTTGAATTGTTTGAAGAGATGACAGAAAGTGCTATTGATTTTATTGACACCGCATCTTTAACATATGATCAAATAAATGAGCTTCATGATATAACACGTCAATTAAATAAAGAATTGAGTGGTACTGGCTTTGAAATCACAGAGAACGCAGATGATGTTTTTAAAAACTTGTTAAATGACCTTTCTACGAATGGTGGAAATGTCGCAGATTCTATTAATGATGTTTTTGGTGAATATCTTAATGAATTAAAATACATGGGAGAAGATTGAACAAAAGCATGAAATCATATTGTAACTAAATTAGATAATATACTAGGAAAAAGTATTTTAGATATTGGTCAAAACATGGATAAGTTAAAGAATAATATTAATGATTTCTATGACAAGGCAAGTTCTTGAGGCGAAATGTCTGAGTCAGAAAAAGCTGAGTTTTTAAATGATAATGCAGAATTATTTAAAGGAGCATCTGGAGACTCTTTACTACAAGCTTTTGAAAGTGGAGATTATAATAGAATTCAAACAGCACTACAAGACAATACGGCGCTTCAAAGTCAAACAGAAGCACAATTAAAAGATGTTAGACAGCAAATTAAAATACAAGAATCCTATAAAGGAGAAGCTCGTAATGAGGCTTGAATTAAACAACTTAAAGATTATGAAAAATATTTAATGAGCGGTGCAGAAATGTATGAAGCATCATTAGAACTGCGAATCGAACAAGAAGAAAAACAATTAGAAATCTATCGTGAATACTTAGAGAAACAACAAGAAGAGCTTCAAGAATCACTTGATAAACGAAAAGAAGCATATGAAGATTATTTTGATGCAATTAATGAGCAACAAAGCGATGAGGATTATCAAGAAACTTTTGATCGTTTAACAGAAAACATTTCTAAATTGTCTACAACCACTGATGCGGCTTCTAAAAAACAAGCAAAAGAATTAGAGCAAGAACTTGAAGAGCTTGAAAAAGAACGCCAACAAGAGCTTCGTGAAAGAGCACAAGAAGCAGTTATTGAAGCAATTGATAAGGAAGTTGAGGATATTAATGAAAAATTTGATAAGCTTCTTAATAATGAAAAATTGCTTTTAGAAGCAATGCAAGGAAATATGAAAGATTCAAATTTCACAACACAATTATTAGCATCTGCTCGTGAGGATGGTAAAACAAACTTACAAATTGAACAATTTGCAAAAGAGTTAGAGAGTGCTTTTGGTAGTTCTATTGATACTACTCATATAAATGAAACTTTAGAACAAGTTATGAATAATGCAACAATTAACGTTGGAGATCAAGTTTTTAATCTTGATAGTGAAGATGGAAATGCAATGTGAGAAACAATTTTGGCCACTTTAATTAAATATGGCTATGGAAGATAGGTGAGAACTATGTCATATAAAACAAATTTAAAAAAGACAGAAACCGTTATAAAAAATGGAATTAGTAAACAAATTCCTGTAGAACGAGCAAGGTTAAAATCTCAACTAGATGATTTCGCCACTTTTCAGTGGCGAGGTCACAATATGTTTGATGATTTTGGGTGTTTCATTATTAATGAAAAGAATGGCAGTTTAAAATTTTATAATGGTCCTAGCTTTACTAATCAATATGCAAAAACACAATTTTCTTCATCATCTGGTGCTGTGTTGGGGGTAGATTTTAAACAACAAACTCTCTCTATGAAAGTTGGATTGTATTGATTTACAATTGAAGAATACCAAGAATTTTTAGACTGTATTGGTCCTTATCAAATCAACTATCTTACTTTTGATTTTGATAGTAAATATGGATATTTAGTAAAATCTAGTAAAATTACAGATTCTATTAAACATGTTATTGGCTCTGATTCAGAGGGGAATAAAAGATATTATACAGAATTAGATTTAGTATGAGAAGTACTTGGTGATGCTTGTGTTAGGTCTAATTTGGCCTATGAATATTTATCACAATCAGGTACTACTCAAAAAGGTGACACTTTTTATACATGATCATTAGATCCCAATGCCGATGATATGACAGACGCATCTTTGTTGGATACACCGCTAATATTTGAGTTACCATGTCGTTTTACTAATAAACAAGCACAATTAAA
>JAEIGA010011706.1_pt1 | contig 13313 bp, 14 predicted proteins | sample 9270691 | NCBI WGS metagenome assembly JAEIGA01 (sample SAMN17057246, study PRJNA624740) | gut metagenome | biome: biome; isolation source: fecal sample | host: Bos grunniens | place: China: Xizang | collected 2019
AATCGTCGCTGTGCATAATGCAATCTACGCCGAGCGAGAGGTCGCCGATGTGGAATGTATTGCCCCAGGCGATCATCTTTGCGAACTGTCCTGGTGCGTACTCCATAAAATTGCAAGTCCATATTGACTCATAGTTATCCCAGTAACCATACCAGCCGAGATTGTAGGAGTAGATATTCTCCTCTTTGGGGGCGTATGAGAATGGAGAATTAGTAATCTGGAAAGCCAACGACGTAGTCTCACTACGATTAGTCCACATAGCTTTCGCGCCCCACTGGTAGCAGCTAAAGCTATTGTAGAACATAGAGTTCATATCGAAATATGAATCAATGTCATAGGCATCGTACTCAAAGCTACCCACCATAAGCACATCCTTACCAGCGGTAAACGTGAATTGCCCAATGTCGTAAGAGAGCGTCAGCCAATCGGTATTGTCGAAAACGGAATCATCCTCGCCGTGCTGTGAAAAGAACTTTTGGCACAACGAGTACGAGAAATGTTTACTTATTTTACCGTCAATGTTGAGATAGAATCCGTCGCCACCAAAACCCGCAAGGTCACCACCTATCACACGGTCATAGCTAAATCGTGAATCGAGCGAAATCTCAGGGATCCAATCCTCCCCATCTTCCAAAGTTGCATCCACCTCGGATGCAGACGTCTGCAATGGCGCACTACTATAAACTTCCTGCGCACTGAGTGCAGAGCCAGCCATGATAATCATGACCCCCAAAAAGGTAAAGAGTTTCTTCATTAAGCAGTAAAAAAGTTAAATTACATAAGAGTATGTTTTTTTGTTAAACTTAAGTTTGCCCGTTAGTGTAAAAATTTGCGGTCACAGGTCTGCGCTCAGCAAACTTACAACCGCAATTAATAAGACAAAAATATATAAAATATTTAATATACAATCACCCAAAGGGTGAATTTTTAGTTTTTTTGTCGAAATTTTATTCACTTACGACAAATCGCCCACCACAGAGGTCGTATCAGTCTGCACTTGGGGCGTAGGTGGTACCTCCACAAACATATCACGATCGGTTGGCCAATTCTCCACTCGGGTCATCGCATTACGGATCATCGAGCCAATGGAGTTGGTGAAGGTTGCACCGCGGTAATGGCTTGTGTTGGTAAGGAAGACATATGAAATTCCATCTTCGCGATGGTCAATATAGGCGCACGTTCCCGACATTGTGCCAGTACGCACCAATGAACCTATATTGGGATGATATTTTGCCCACCCTAAAGCATAATCGCCTTTACGAGTGATATTCTTCATCTCCGCCACGCTCTCCTGTGAGATAATGTCGGGCACACCAGGCTTGCCGTCGATAGATGCCACCAGACGCATCATCTCAACCGATGATGCCACCCAAGCACCAGCCCCCTGTAAACCTCTGATGTTATTGCCGCCATACTCACGCAGACGCAACTCGCCAGAGCCGTCGTAGGATATGATGCGCTCCTCATCGTGACCATAATATTTCACCTCACCTGGATAACGCTCCTCGTAATAATTGCGTGCGATGTGCATATCATAACATCCAGCAGGCCAAAGCACATTGGTTTGCAGATACTCCTCATACTCCATGCCTGAAATCTTCTCAATAATGCGCGAGAGAACCAGATAACCCACATTTGAGTATTGAGCCGAGCCGCCTGGGGCACAGCGCAAACGCATAGAGAGCTGATATGCAATAAGTTCGTCTGCCGTAGGCGTAGTATCCATATCCTCCCACTCCATCACATCTGCTACCCTAAACATCAAATCGCCCTTATAACGGCTAAAGCCTGTTGTATGGTTTAGTAGATGACGAACTGTAATATCTACCACTCGTTTATCCTTGTACTCTGTAAAGTGGTTCAAGATACCCTCTGCTCCAAACACCTTATCATCGAGGCGTAATTTACCCTGATCGCAGAGCTTCATAATTCCTACCGCAGTGATTAGTTTCGACGCCGAAGCGATGCGGTAAATATCACCCACCTCCGCCTCGCGTTCCATCTCTTGATCTGCCCAACCAAAGCCTTTACAATAGATCAGTTGCTCGTTACGCATAACGGCAAGCGAAGCTCCCTTGATATTATAACGAGCCATCCAGCGTTTGATGTAACGCTCCATAGACTCCATAGTTGGCAGATCGGAGATTGCATTACAAAGCGAGTCATTAAGATGATAGCCATAATCCTCCTGCTGTGTCTCTACAACCACATGGTCGGTGGAGAGAATGCGATCCAGATAGATCACACCTCCAATCAACAAGACAATTACGACTAATACTATTTGACGCTTCATATAACTAACCCGATTGGTATATGCCAATCGTTGCAAAATTATAAATTTTATCTCAATCCAATAACTCTTTCTTTAACAAAGTGGATATTTTGAGCTATTTTTCCTACTTTTGTATCGTTTTCAGAAAATAATTTAGTTTTATGAAATATTTTTACACTGTCATTTTTTTATTGTTTTCGTTTTCGGTAGCAGCTCAAGATAAACCAGCAATTCAATTTAAGCCCTATGGCTTTGTGCGTAACTATATTAGTTACGATTCGCGTCAATGTCTGAATTTGATGGGCGAAACATTCAATATAATGCCACTTGATGTGCTACCCAATGAGGATGGGTCGGAGGACTTAAATGCTGTGGATGAGTTGTCATTTGTGGCATTTACTACACGTTTTGGCGTTGATATTAACAGCGGCTTAATTGGCTCAGCAAAGAGTTCAGCCAAGATTGAAGCCGATTTCTGTGGTTATGGGGCAAACAATACCCTATTCCGTATTCGTCAGGCTTTTGTGCGCCTGCAATGGGAGAAGATAACCCTCACCTGTGGACAGACTTGGCATCCTATGGTTATTCAGGTTATGCCTTCGGCTACAGGCTTGGCAACAGGCTCGCCATTTGCGCCATTCAACCGATCTCCACAGTTGAATTTTAGTTGGGATGCAGGCAAGGGTTGGAATTTCACAGCCGCCGCACTCTATCAATTCCCAAATGTTTCAGTGGGTCCCGATGGCGCGAACTATGACTACTCTCGCTGGAGTAAAATCCCAGAATTATATGCTTCGTGGAAGCGTGTGGGGGATTATTTTACATTAGGCGTAGGTGTAGATTTTCTCAGCATTATGCCTCGCAAAAGCAGTATTGCAATTCGCAGTATCACAGATGATAATGGTGTGTCATCTCAACAAGAAGTTAATGTAAATACGAATGATCGTGTAACAGGAATATCATCAGAGATATTTGCCGATTACAAGAATGGTAAATTCAACCTCAAAGGAAAGGTTATCTATGGTGAAAACACCTCACATCTTACAATGGTAAGCGGTTATGGAGCTACGAGCTACGACCCAGCAACGGGTAGCTATGAGTATGCCCCTATTCGCTCACTCTCATCATGGCTCAATGCCACCTACGGCAAGCGTGTTATGGGAGGTCTTTTGTTGGGCTATTCAAAAGGTTTAGGCGCGAAGGAGGATTTTATCTCTGTCGATGACTTCTGGATGCGTGGTGCAAAGAATACAGACTATATATATAGAATTAGTCCATCCATCACCTATACCGTGAAAAACCTTGCTCTGGCATTGGAACTTGACTACACTGCTGTGGGGTATGGTGATGTCGCTATTAACGGTCGCACAGAAGCCCTCCGCCGAGTTGATAATCTGCGAGTTTGCACGATGGTGAAGTATAGCTTCTAAGAGCTGAAAACCTATTTGAAAATCTTTTTTGTCAGCCATCTGCGCACAGGCTCGTCATAGAGCTTGAGTGCGGCGTATGCCATAGCTACACTTACTACAATCACAAGAATTGGTGCAAGAATTGTATCCTCCAACCCGTAATAACGGTTGTTGATCAGCCACATATAGAATAGATACATCACAGGATAATGGATGATGTATAACGGATATGAGATCTCGCCGAGAAATTTATTTACACGCTTTGTAACTCCACTTTCGCTCACGCCAGATGCTCCCAGCCATACAATAGCGGGAAATATTACAGCGATACACGCCACCTCATAAAGGCTATTTACACTAATACGCTCTGCATCACCTAAATAAGGCACTGCAAATACCGCTATCAACATTGCGCTACACATCCAGAATGCGCCCTTAATCTTGCAGGGCTTGAATGTGCGCGCCAGCAACATTCCAACAGTAAAGGGGAAGAGCATACGCACCATACCACCGCAGAAGTTTATCGCATTAAGTGTCCACCCTACTCCTACACTATTATACTCCGAGACATTTCCAACAAAGAACCACGCATGCAGTAGAGCCAAGGCAACAGCCAAACAGGTTAGTCGTTTTGTTGATAATCGACGTATGAAAATTGCATATAAGATATTGCCTATATATTCAAAGAAAAGCGACCACGCAGGACCATTCAGAGAAAACATCTCTCCAAAGCCTCTTACGTCATACCCCACTCCAGGCACCGCTGGGATCATAAAGATCATCATTGCAAGCGCCACCATAACCCAACCAATTGGGGTAGTAGTACCATCCCAACGCAGGCAACCACTTATTATAAATGACAAGGCTCCGACAATCGCTCCCAACACCAACATCGGTTGTAAACGTATCAGACGACGCTTGAAAAAGTCGCCTACGGTCATCCTACCCCATCTGTCATCGTATGCATAAGCAATCACAAATCCCGACAGGATAAAGAAGAAATCCACTGCCGTATGACCGTGATTAAAGGTTGTGATCAAGCCGCTGCCACCGCCGTTTGTAGATTCGGCAAAGGCAAAACCTTCAAAAATATGATATACAATTACAAGCAGAGCTGCCACGCCACGCAAGCCATCCAGCAACTCGTAATGAGGTTTAGTGTCTGAAAAACGCATAGGTTTAGTAGTTATATTTTTGCAAATATATGCAAATTAGGATAGAAAACAAAAAAAACGGCAACCATTTCTGATTGCCGTCCTTTCCGTGATCCCGCCGGGGCTCGATTGCGTTACTTTCAGCTCCGCAATCGTGTACTCTCTTTATTGACACCCTCCCAACCTCCCTGGCAGGGAGGCGTATCTCGGGTTCTCGCCACCAGCGAAACAAAAAAAACGGCAACCATTTCTGATTGCCGTTCTTTCCGTGATCCCGCCGGGGCTCGAACCCGGGACCCCAACATTAAAAGTGTTCGTTGCTCCAAGGCCTTATAAAAGCCTCGCTACAGCTCGACTTTTAAAGGCTACCGACTGAGCTACAGGATCTTATCTAAATCATGTTTCGCGCACATTGTACTCCTAATAAACACCTTTTTTCTCACGGTTTACACGGTGGTTTACACAAGAACAACGCTTTTGAAGAAACCAAGCTTTATTAAACATTATATTTAACAACTTTTGCAATCACTAAATTGCAATGTAAAATTAAATTATTTCCGTCATATTTGCAATAGTATTATCACCATTAAGTGTACCTTATTATGATTCCATTGCTACATCCGTTCCTACAAGGCGTGCATAATCTTCCTCCGTTTCATCACCGCTCAGTCGCTGGATATTGTAGCTCGTCTTCTCACTGACATATTTAGCCCATTTCTTCCATTCTCCTCTATGGTCATATCCTTCGGGCATAGTGTGAAGAAGTTCGTGTAACAATGTGTTGCGTATTGACTTTTCTGTATTTTGCAGGATGTGTCCAGATATTTCAATATAGAAATCATATTCTGTATATGCCTTACGAGCCCCTCTATCATAACAAGAGCCATAACGACAACGAGATCCATTGAGCCTTACCACTGGGCAAATCGAATCCGATATAGGCACTCCCAATTCTTTCATCAGTTCAATGCACTCCGCCAACATCATATTTATCCGAGCATCAGTTTTCGGACCTTTCCACGCATAAGATGCTCTTTTCTTCCTCGGTTTAGGCTGTGGCTTGGGTTCGTAGTCCTCTTTGAATAATCTAAAGAAAAGGCATATAAGGATAATTGCTAAAAAGAATAGCAATATCCTTTGTTGCACTACAATAGAATCTATTGGATATGTCATCTGCAACAGTACCATTTCGTTTATTTTGATTAGGATTATGGGCAAGTCAATGTTTTTAGTCCTCGAATATGCCAAGTTGTTTTACTGCCTCGCAACATTTGGCATATTGAGGCATGTGCTTAACGCTGTCGATTATGTTGTTACTCTGTTCTATGTTCCCTGCTTTTTTATGTACTTTTGCCAATAGTATCGCGGAGTATATTTGTCCCTCTACTTCGCCATGTTTTTTCATAAATGAACACAATTTATCGCCATAGATAATGGCTTTGTCATAGAAGCCAACTTCGATGCAGTTACCAGCTTGCTCAATTAAGATTGGAATATATTCGGGGTGCTTATCTATTATCAATGCCTCCATATGCATAATTGTAAAATCATTCAGATAAATTAGCTCTTTCACTAATTCCTCATAGCTACCTGTTGTTTGGTAACGGAGCCCTCCAATAAGTCTGTGTAACAACAACTCATTATCTACCGTATTGTGTGGGTGAGCATAGAAATTCATAATCTCCCCTTTGAGCAGAGTATATAAATCCTCTATTTCACCATCTTTAACAAGTGCCACACTTTGATTGACGATGGAATCTATGTGCTCAATATTGTGCAATAAATATATTCCAGCTTCGCTTTGAGGATCTGTATGTTTGATTATCAGCCGATATATCTCATTTCGCTCTGCGGCAAGTTGTGGATCCACATCCTGATATAATTTAAGAATGTTAATCGCATATTCCTCAAATGCTACTTCTGATTCTTGTACTTCACTCTGCTTGTTGCGATTACCACACGCCATAAGGCATAGTAAGCTGACAAATAAAAATAATAATCTTTTCATATCTAATTATCTAATAATGATTTCTTGTAAGTAAACCACCTATTAACCAAACTTTGCAATCCAAGTTCTTTCATTTGTTCATAGGTGAAGTTATAGCGTAATTTCGTTCTACTTCCTGTGGCTACAAACCGCACACAGTCCTGCATATATGCATCAATCTCTTTCAAAGATTTCTCCGTTGTAATCATTGGGAAGTACCACCAAGCCCAATTCACTTCACTGTTAATCTCTGAAGTATATAATTTCTTATTAAAGTGCTTAATAAAGGCTCTTGCTGCCATCCACCCCTCTTTACCTTTGGTTCTTTTCCACTTCTCAATGGCTCTTGATTTTCTTCGCATCTTTGCCTTGAGCTTGTCAATGGATATTCTACTCACATCAATTTGCCTACCGTTGCACTCAAAGCCTAAGAAAGACCAAGGTTGGTTAGGTGCGGTTTCTATTACCTTATCAGGGTTGACCTCCAAATGAAGTTCTGCAAGAGTGTTTCGTAAATGCTCTTTTGCTATTTCTAATGCATCCTTATCCTCTACAAAGATAATTATATCATCAGAATATCTACAATAGATAGCATTATTATTCTTTTCAAATTCACGGTCTAATTTCGCAAGAAACACATTTGCAAAGAAACCCGCATAGGGCATCCCTGCCATTACTCCCTTTGGTTCTTCAACTATCTCTCCATTATCAATTGCGCGAGGATCTGAAAGTTGTGAAACAATAAAATCATATAATGGTTTATCATCATCAAAAAGTTGTTTCAGCACAGGAAGCAGCAGTTCAACATCTATTGAGTTGAAGTAGTTTCTTACATCAAGTTTGTAACTGTAACACTGTGAAATTTTCTGATTTGATGTAAGCCGCTTTAGTGCATCTACCGCTCCATAGCGTGGTCTGAATGAGTATAGATTGTCTGCAAAAAACCAATCGTACTTCCTAATCATCAGCCAAGTGAGCAGTTTCAGAACAATAGCTTCATCCTCGGGCAAAGAGTAAACTATGCGCTTTTTTGATGTACCAGATTTTGCAATGCGGTTCTTCAGCGGTATAGATAACCCCTCACCTTTCAAAATCCTATCTACTATTGGCACATATCGTTTCTCTCTGATAAATTTGAATAGTACCTGTGCATCAGATATGCGAAAATAGATTGGATCAACTTTTCGTTCATAAAAGTCAATCCAAACCTTTTCATCAGATAGCATATCCAATAGTGACATAGCATTAAAAAAAAGAGGAGAAACGATTTGAAATCGGAAACTTTCCGATACGGGCACTTATAGCAGTTGACTGTCTGCAAAGTCTTTAATAACCGCTACTGGAGCCGTAGCAGACGCTATGCATTCTCCTCTTAAATTTATTTAGTTAAAGGCTTTACTGATTCTATCTAAAACATAATCTTTCTCATTCTCTAAGTTAAAGTAGAATTTCAGCACCTCGACACCATTCTCCCTGCACAAAGCCTCTGTCTCCTGAATAGAATATCTCTTAGCCTTGCGCCACTTCATAAGGAGTATAGCCACTTTCTTACCATTCTTGCTAAGCAAGAAGTTGATAGGCATTGCGTGTGCAGGAGCATTATCGAACATTGCTCCAACCTCTACCTGATAGTCCTCATCCTTCAAATATTCCTTGAATGTCTTATTCAAGCCATCGGAAAGCGTGTCATATTTTCTAACATTAGATATGTCCTGAATATGTCTGAAATCGTATTTCTCCAATTTCTTTGCGCCCTCTTTTTCGGTTGGCTTAACAACTTCTGCGGGTAACTCCTCGCCCCACTCTAAAAGTATATTTACAAGCTCCACCCAAGCCTTTTCTACATTAAGGTAATCCTTAGCGTAGTCTGCATTGATAGTGTCTTCCGATAAGCTTCTACAATATTTCTGCTTCTCATCTGAATTTCTTGGCACTAATGCCGCCAATTCCTCGCCTGTTGGCTTTGGCATTGACAAGATTTTGGTAATATCATTTGGCGAAATTCCACGAACCACAAAATTGTTGTAGTGCAGATTTTTCTGAAGTCTAAATTCACACATCAAACTTATAGTCCTGTTCACCTTTGCCCCTGCAAATGTGTACAGCGTATTTCCTGAAAAGAATATCATATCTAGTTAGTTTCGTAATTCTCTTATTTCTGGTAGTCTTATAGAGTTTCCTAATTATAGTAAACTTTTAATATCAACTTCGTTACATACCAACCGAAAACCAATGTTATCTGATGCCCGCTTTTCTGACCAATAGTCGTGGTAATTGTATATGTTATATCCATTGATTACATCGCCTGTATAAACTCGCTCTGAATCTACATCCCCTCCCTTTACAATATCTTTGCTATTTTTTCTCTTACACAATTCACCTACATTGCCAAACATATCATATAGACCGAGTGTATTAGGCTTTTTTAGTCCAATCGGGAAAGGCATCTTCATCTTTACCCACGCATAATCTTCAATTTCAGCAAATGTCTTATCTTCAAAATGAAAATTGTTAGTTCTACCGCCATGGGCTGCATAATCCCATTGAGCAGATGTGGGTAAATCAAATTTTAACCCTGTTATTCTATTTAGCTTGGCTATAAAACGAAGACAATCCTCATATTCAACATTGAAAACTGGAAGGTTCTCATCCTGAACCTCATATTCAGATGGGTCATATCCCATTACCAATTTCCACTCATCTTGCGTGATAGGATATTTTGAAATGTAAAAAGAGTCTATTTCTACGGCACTTGGTTTAGCTTTCCTAATAACAGCTCCTTGAAAACTTTTTACATCATAGATATCCGCCAAATAGATTCCGTTCTCTACTAAGACCATATTTTTTATAAGCCTTTCGATAATAGACTTGTCTTCTACGGCTATGCTATTGTCTTTAATATCATCCACTGAGAATGTAGGAATTGATAGAGCGTTGTCGCTAATTGTTATCATATTATAAACATGATTTCAAGTCTCTTTCATTTTCCGAGTTAATAAAGCTAACCGCCCCCCAGCGAGTTGAGCAGAGAATAGAATTTTTTCTGTTATCTACAATAAACTTAGCCCATGATGCGTAATTTTGTAATATTTGGGATTCTGTCATTAAATCAGAAGCGTAGCATAGATAAGCTAGGCAGTCTATGTACATTAGCAAATCACAAAAAAGTAATCTACCACATCTTGCAATGTGTGCATCAACCAGTTTAAGCAATCCATCTTTATATCTATCAATTTTTATAGCGATAGATGATGCATTTACATAAGAAACAAGTTTATTGAAATCATTTATTACATCGTTAACCTCTGATAACGGATAAAGAGCAACATTGCGGAAAACAAAAGGGCGAGCCCATCTTGAGTCAACATAGGGAACGGGTAGGAGAGGATTCTGAATAACAGGAATCTCCATAGATATAACTCGGTTGGTATATCCATCTTTTAGATTAGCTGAAAGCCTCATATCTCTTAAAATTTAATGGTTAAAATTGTTTATTTTGTAAATTCATCGTATTCAATATCAACACCTCTATCGTACATATGTAGCACACATTTAACGACATTTCGGTTTTTAAGGTAAAGTGTTATTCCATAGTCTGTATCGTTATGAGCTACATATCCCATTGCCTTTATCATAACACCTTTTAATAATATTTCATCACCATGATTATAGACCATTTCCATCATTTTAGGTTGCATGTGCTGTACAGGCGGTTCTACATCCGTATTCAACATTGTTATGAGAAAACCCTCTCTGGGCATTACCTCTAATCCATCAAACATATCCTTGAATATCTTATGTTCAATTTTAATCTGACGATTACAATATTGAGAGCCCTTTACAGGCATCCCATTTTGATAGCGTTGGTGATGAGTTGATTTTAGAATCAAATCCAACTTATCGCCCTTAACTTCATTTTTAGCATAATGTAAACGCTTCATTTGCTCTAATGCATGAGCAGCTTGTGGGTGTCCTAGTTCATTGGCTTTAATAAACCAACTCTCAGCTTCATATAGATTCTTCCAAACGCCTGTTCCATCTCGGAAGCAAATTCCTAGATTGAAACAAGCTCTAGCGTCTCCCAAATTTGCTGATTTCTCCCACCATTCAACAGCTTCTTCATAATCTTTGTGAGTTCCTTGACCTAAATAATAATAAAGGGCAATATTTGTCATTGCATCAACATCACCTTGCTCTGCAGCCTTTTGATACCAATAAAATGCAAGAGCGTAATTTTGACACACCCCTAGTTCTTTTTCGTAACATTGAGCAATATTGTATTGCGCTGTCATATGCCCCTGTTGGGCAGCTTTCTGAAACCAAAACACCGCTTTTCCGTAGTCCTGATTTACACCTTTACCATGAGCATATATTACTCCCAACTCAAATTGAGCATCAATATCTCCGTGCTCTGCTAGTCTTATAAGATTTCTCATAGAGATTATAAATTATTAAAATCAATCCTTCCTATATTCTCTTTAGATGAGAGATAGTGTTATCATATTTGGCTTATGTTTCTTATAATCTGAATTAAAAACCAAACAATTCTTTTTCCATTCTTCCTCGTGGAGTGTCGAATTTCAAATAAGATTCTCTATCAATAAAATGAATGAATATCGCATTCATATCATCGAACCATTGCATTGTGAAAATTGGCAATCCAAATAGACACTTATTATAAAAGCCCTCCTTAAACAATCTTATAGAATAGACATCATTCGTGGAAAATGTAATTGTTTTAACAGATTTTGCCCCATTCTTTTCTATAAGGACTGATATTTTTTGCTCATCATTCTTATAAATTATTTCATCGAAATAAGGTACTCTGTTACTTTCTGAACACGAATATTGTTTTTCTTTTCTTTTGAAAAACAGCTCGATTTGTTTAAAAAACAATTTGTTTGCTTCTTCTTGAGAGTTGATATTTTTATATATATCAGCGGCAACATCAATAGAATAACTAAATGTGTTGTTTGCATTAAAATCGAACACCTCTTCATGCATATTATTCATAGAACAATAAACATCGTTTAATTTTTTAAGGGGCGTTACACCCTAAGCAATTTTATTAACCAATTCATAAAGTCCATCTCCTGACAGATAATAACTTCCCCATTCATATTCTTTGATAATTGTAGCTATAGATACCGCAATCATATATGCTTTCTCATCTGATGGGTTCTGAATGTAAAGCACTTTGCCTATAGCAATAAGTTTTTCTATTACATCATCATTCTTCTTAGAAAGTGCAATATCACACAACTCTTTTTGAGATAATCTGTCAGTTATTTGAGTCTGGATAATTACTTTTATATTTCTCAATTCATTAAACTGAGAAGAAAATCCAGTACTGGTAAGTGCATTATTCATTATGGATTTACCGATCTGTGCTATTCTCTCCTTGGTTATCATCTCTTATTATAATTAAAGGTTTATATTATATCCTACAATCTAATAATCAAGTGTTATATCCAAGAAAGTTTCAATTCCAGAATCAAATTGAATATCAGAAATAGGCATTCCGAAGGCTGTCATTGAAGATCGCATAGCATTATAATGTCCTTGTAAGTTTGCGCCATATAGTGCAATAGAGCCAATTTTGCCACTTCCACCATATTGAGGGTAGAATAGGAATAAATTTATTACCTGCCCATTTCGTGATATCTCTATAGCATGACATCCCGCATGCATATCATATAGATAGGACTTAATTTGGTACGTTGAGTATGCGGGATAGTTTCTAAAACCGTTCACGATATTTTGAATGCGAGCCAAACTATCTTGATTTAGATTTCCAAAGCCAAACATAATCTCGTTTTCTATAAATTAGCCATAATTTTGACAGCCTCAAAAATATTCATTGTTGGTAAATCGCACAATGTAGAGATTAAAGACCATAATTTCATTTCGGAATCATCTACATCACCATCTGCACAAATTAAAGTTCCCAAGAATGCTGTTACATATTTCTTTTCTTCAGCAGTCATATTAGAAACCATTTGACAACATTCTCCATAAGACATTTTATCTCCTATTTCAGCAATCAATTGTGCGTTGTTTAGGCCAACACCAAATCGTTTCATTTCAAGGACAATCATCTGAGTCTCTTCATTTGTTATTTTACCATCGGCATTTGCCATAGCGTGTGCTAATCTTAGAATTGCAGCGAGTTCTTGGTTTGTAAAAATCATAGTTTTAAGTTATTGTGCTCCCCAATTCCTAGATGAAAGCGGATAAAACAAAAAAGGTGTAGGAACTTATTGCTTTATCCTTAGATTAGGTCTTCGCATTACCTTTAGCATGGATAAAACAATAGCCCACACCAAAAGATATGTTAAAAGCCAATATCGGCTGTACATACCAATGATGTGGTGCTACTGCCATCATCTTCATGCTAAAAATTAAAGTTGCGAAGTTTAATCTAAGAAGATAATTTCAATAACACCTTATTAAAATATGTCCTCCCAAAACACTGCTGTGTCTTGGAATTA
>JAEIGA010011707.1_pt1 | contig 13313 bp, 22 predicted proteins | sample 9270691 | NCBI WGS metagenome assembly JAEIGA01 (sample SAMN17057246, study PRJNA624740) | gut metagenome | biome: biome; isolation source: fecal sample | host: Bos grunniens | place: China: Xizang | collected 2019
AAGCTATGCGCCGTATGTGGAATTCGGCACCGGCCAATATTCGACCACCGGCGGCGGCACACCAAAATCCCATTGGTTGTACATGGGCGACGATGGAAAATGGCACATCGGCAAGCCTATGAAGCCACAGCCGTTCCTAAAGCCTGCCGTGGCTGACCATGTAGGCACATACCGCAACATCATCAAAGACGAAATGCACAAGTAAATCAGTAAAACCGGGAAAGGAATCCCGTTTTTATAACACTATCGCCCCGAAGAACCGGGGACAAAGGAAAGGAAGATAGAACAAATGGCACTTACACGAACCCTGCTGAAGGGTATGGGACTTGACGAGGAAAAGGTCAGTACCATTATCGAAGCACACATCGAAACTGTTGACGGGCTGAAAAAGGACATCTCCAAATACAAGGCAGATGCCGAAAAGCTGCCCGGTGTCCAAAAGGAATTGGACGATCTCAAGGCTGCCGGTGACGGTGGCTATAAGGAAAAGTACGAAAAGGAACATTCGGACTTTGAAAAGTACAAAGCTGACCAGGCTGCAAAGGAAACCCGTGTGGCGAAGGAATCCGCCTACCGTGATTTGCTCAAGGCTGCCGGTGTAAGCGAAAAGCGCATCGATTCCGTCATCAAGGTTACGGATCTTAATTCGTTTGAGTTAGAGGGTGACAAGGTAAAAGATGCGGACAAAATCACGGAGGCTGTAAAGACCGAGTGGGCGGATTTCATTGAATCCAGCAACACCAGCGGCGCAAACACCTCCACACCCCCTGCAAATAACCCTGGTAGTGATAAAGACCTTGGATCCTTGAGTATGGAAGACTACATCAAGGAACGAAACAAAAAATAATGGAGTGTTATGCGATGGAGAACGCAACGAATACGGAGGTATTCAAAGACATCAAGGGCTATCGAGGCTACCAAATTTCTAACAAGGGTAGAGTTTGGAACGCAAAAAAGCAAAGGTTTGTGGCCACATTCCACAACAACAACGGATATGAGCAAGTGCATATGTATGCCAATAACGGCAAACGCAAGCATGAGCTTGTCCATAGGCTTGTGGCATTAGCTTTTATAGATAACCCGGAAAACAAACCGGAAGTAAACCACATAAACCACATTCGGGACGACAATGATGTCGAAAACCTCGAATGGGTGACCAAGAGCGAAAACAACACACTTGGTCGAAAGCTGCCATTCAAATGGCACAAAAATTTAACTTAAAAAGGAGAACAAAAAATGAGCAACACTATTCTGACCCCCGAAGTTATCGCCCGTGAGGCATTGATGGTTCTGCGCAACAACGCCGTTATGGCAAAGCTGGTTCACCGTGACTATTCCGACGAGTTTGTCGCCGGTAAGGGTGACACCATCAGCATCCGCAAGCCTGCAACCTTTGTTGCAAACGAGTTTACCGGCGAGATCGAGCTGCAGGATGCCCAGGAGGCTTCTGTTCCCGTCAAGATGGACAAGCTGCTGGATGTGTCCTTTGCTGTCACCTCCAAGGAGCTGTCCCTGGACATCGCTGATTTCTCCCAGCAGTTCCTGGTTCCTGCTATGCAGGCATTCGCAGACAAGGTAGACAAGTACCTCATCGCCCTGGAAGCTGGTGCAACCAACCGTGTGCCTCACGCATCCGGCGAGGTCGGCATCGCTGATGTCCTGGCTGTCCGCAAGATGCTGTCCGACAACGCTGCACCCCTGGCTGACCGCCGTTTCGTCTGTGGCACTACCGTCGAGTCCGAGCTGCTGGCAAACGAGCAGCTGGTTTCTGCCGAAAAGGTAGGCGATGCTGGCACCGCTCTGCGTGAGGCTTCCCTGGGCCGCAAGTACGGCATGGACATCTATGCCGACCAGAACATCGTCAAGAGCGGCGATTACACCCCTGCCATCGCATTCCACAAGAACGCAATGGCCCTGGTTACCCGTCCCATGGCTCTGCCCCAGGGTGCTGCAAAGTCTGCAACCGTGAATTATGACGGCTTCGCTCTGCGTGTCGTTTACGGCTACGACATCACCACCAAGAAGGACATGGTTTCCATCGACATGCTGTGCGGTGTCGCTATGCTGGACGACAATCTCATCGCCGTTTTGTCCGATAACCGCTAATGGTTACCGTGGAGCATCCGAACGGGTGCATTCATAAGATTCCCGAACATCTGCTGGAGAAATTCCTCGCAGCAGGCTGGAAAGTAAAGGCGGCTCCTAGTGAGCCGCCCGTTTCCGCTCCAAAGAAAAGAACCCGGAAAAAATAAGGAGGTGGCACGGTGCTGGAATCTGTACTGACCCACATCAAAAATTGGTTCCTTGTGGATGTACACGAAAGAACCTACACCATCAAAAATAAAGCCCTGGATCTGCCTTTCTTGCAGAACGGCCAGTATTACCGTATCTGTGGAAGTGTGTGCAATGACGGCCTGCACAAATACGGTGAAAGCGACCTCCAGGACGAAACCTTTACCGGCGCTGTGTGGGCGTTGGCCATCCCCAAGGCTGTCGTGGAACTGGCTGCGGAAATCAAGGAATGGCAGACCAAGAACGGCGAAGCCGCTCAAAGCCCGTATTCTTCCGAATCTTTCGGCGGTTACAGCTACACAAAGGCCACAGATTCCACCACGGGCGGCTCTGTGACCTGGCAGGCGGCGTTCCGTGGCCAGCTGAACCCGTGGCGCAAAGCACGGGAAGTTGCCCCCGTGAAGCCGCAGCGGCCCTGGAGGTGATCCCGTGTCCCTTGTTGATTGCATGATGGTTCCGTGTGTGTTCATGGTTCCCACAAGAGAACCGGACGGCTCCGGTGGTTATGTGACCACATGGGAGCCTGGCGACAAGATCCTGGCCGCCATTAACCGGGACACATCCACGGAGGCCAAGATTGCGGAGGCTGCCGGAACTGTTCGTGCGTACACCATCACCGTGCGCCGTGATGTGCATTTGAAATATCACGATGTCATCAAGCGCCTTTCCGATGGCGAAACATTCCGCATTACCTCCGACAATGGCGAAATGAGAACACCTGGCTGCACGGCCCTGGACATGGCTCAATCCACCGCAGAAGCATGGAGGTTGACCACATGACCAAAGAACAAGCGTTACACGCATTTTTTAACAAATTCGGCATCACCGGGCATCGGAACACCTCCGTACCCGATGATGCCATTTTGCCTTATTTGACCTATACATGCCCGACATCCTCCGTTCTAGAGGAGCCGGTGTCCATCACGGTTCACACCTACCATTACACCGATTCCGAAGCCATCCCCGATGCGCTGGCGGAGAAAATCCGAAAGGAAATCGGCATGGGTGGTGTTCTGTTGTACTGTGACGGCGGCGCTATATGGCTGAAGTGGGGCGCTCCCTGGTGCCAATCCCTTGTGGACGGCACCAACGAAAACATCAAACGCCGTTATATCAACATCACGGCGGAATTTCTCACAATCTAAGGAGGAAAACAAATGGGTAGATTCACCAAGATTTCCGAAACCGCATTCAAGGAATTCCAGCTTGAAGCCGGTTTGATTTTGAACGCATTTGACCCCGAATCCGCCGAGGCTGTGGCTGACGAGGCTATTGTCTGCGCTACCACCGGCGGCATCGAAATCGCATGCAAGCCTACTTTCACCGACTACGGCGAGGACATTGACAATGTCCCCAACAACATGCTGGAGCTGAAAGAGATTGACGGCTGGGATTGCTCCCTGGCCTTTACCGCTCTGTCCGTTACCCCTGCAGCCATCAAGCTGGCCCTGGGCGCTGCTGATGTTTCCGGCAATAAGATTACCCCCCGAATGGAGAAGAAGAACACCGATGCAACCGACATTTGGTGGGTTGGCGACCGTGCAGACGGTGGCCTGGTCGCTTGCTGCCTCAAGAACGCTATGTCCACCGAAGGCTTGACCCTCAAGACCACCAAGAACGGCAAGGGTCAGCTGTCTTGCACCCTTACCGGTCATGTTTCCATCGCTGCGCAGGAAGTTGTGCCTATGGAATTCTATGTCATGGAAGGTGCTGCTGAATGAGAACCATTGCGAATTTAACCGGCCCGGAATTTCTCCGGGCCATTAACCGCACCCGTCATGCTGTTGAAAAGCTGATGGCAACCACGGGCGTTTTGAAAACCTGGAAGGGAAAACCCGAGTTTACCGGCAACGAAACCCCGGAGGAGCGGCATGCGATTGCACGAGCTTATGTCAAAAAGAAGCTGAACGACATTCTCGACAATCTGCTGGAAACGCACCCGGAGGAAACCTACGAATTCATCATGGCCATGTGTGTCCGTGAAGAGGGCGAGCCGGAACCGGACGGCATCGAGCTGGTTATGGCTGCGTTCTCCCTCATTTCCGACAAGAGGGTGCTGGATTTTTTATTACAGTTGGGGAAATCGGGGCTTTTCGGTACGGATGCCTAATTTCCTCAATCCGTCTTGACATGCTCGATGCGCTGGGTGATGAGTACATTTCCCAGCATGTCCTCCAGGGATACCGGGAGTATTTGGAACAGACAAGCTACAAGGTGTATATGTCCAATCGGGCAAAAGAAATCGTATCCATATTGTCCGGCACACCGCTGGAAACGAGCTGGAGCGATATTCTGCACGATCTTGATGCTAGTGTGTCCTATGAGCAGCCACAGACGGAGAGTGAAGAAGAAATCAAATCACGAATCCTCAATAAACTGAACGGAAGGGAGGGGGAAGCTAATGGCTGATGTATTTGACCTTGTGGCCAAAATATCGCTCGATAAAACCGACTATGAAGCCGGTGTAAATGATGCGAGAGGCTCGTTTTCTAAACTGGCATCCGGTGTTGGCGCTGGTTTGAAAACCGTTGCGAAAGTTGGCGGTGCGGCTATTGCTGCCGGTGCTGCCGGTGTCGCTGCCCTCACCAAGATGGGCGTGGAAGGCTACGCCCAATATGAGCAGCTGGCTGGCGGCGTGGAGACCCTTTTCAAGGAATCCGGCAATGCCGTCATGAAGTATGCGGAAAACGCATATAAAACCTCCGGTCTGTCTGCAAACGCCTACATGGAAACCGTCACATCGTTTTCTGCATCCCTTATCCAAAGCCTGGACGGCGACACGGCGGCTGCGGCTAAAACCGCTGACATGGCTATTACGGATATGTCCGACAACGCAAACAAAATGGGTACATCTATTGAGATGATACAGAACGCCTACAACGGTTTCGCAAAGGGCAATTTCACCATGCTCGATAATCTAAAATTGGGCTATGGAGGAACCCAGGAGGAAATGAAGCGGCTTTTGAAAGATGCGGAAGCTATTTCCGGCATTAAGTACGACATTTCCTCTTTTGCTGATATTTCCGAAGCTATCCATGTTATCCAAACAGACCTGGAAATCTCCGGTCTATCCTATGAGGAAGCTATGGAAAAGGTGGCGGCCGGTGAGTTGACCATGGAAGAAGCCATGGAGAAAATGGGTACAACCGCCCGAGAAGCAGCGACCACCATCGAAGGATCCTTGTCCATGATGAAGGGTGCCTGGCAGAACCTTGTCGTGGGTATGGCTGACGAAAACGCCAACATGGAAGTGCTGATAAACAATTTTGTGGAAAGTACCCTCACGGTGGCGGACAACATCATGCCTAGAATCGAACAAGCCATGGTCGGTATCGGTCAGCTGGTCGAGGGGCTTGCACCTATTATCGCAGAAAAGCTCCCTGGCATGGTGGAATCTCTGCTGCCGTCGCTGCTGAATGCGGCGGTTTCTTTGGTGACATCGGTTTTCAATTCGTTGCCTGGGCTGCTCGAATCCATGTTGCCAATCGTCATTGATTCGGCAATCGCCATCGTGATGGCATTTATCGGCGTAATCGCCGAACACGGCGGCACCCTCCTGCAGACCGGCATCGATGCAGTAATGCAGCTGGTGGACGGCATCATCGCAGCCCTGCCCCAAATCATCGAATCGGCGGTGGCCATCATCACGGATTTGGTCAACACTTTGACAAGCCAGGAGAATTTGCAGCGGCTGCTTGATACGGCTCTGTTGCTGATTGAAACCGTTATCACCGGTTTAATTAACAATCTGCCGCAGTTGGTCGATGCCGCAATCATGCTTGTGCAAAACCTCGTCGATTTCATTACCGCAGACGGCAACCTCCAAAAGCTGCTCGACATGGCGGTGCGGATGATTGTGACAATCATTGACGGTTTGAACGATTCCGTGCCAAAGCTGACCGTCGCAGCGCTCAACATCATCACCCAGCTCGTTGCATACCTCAATGACCCGAAGAATATCGGCATGTTGATTGGTGCAGCTCTGTCCATCATCACGGCAATCGTTGGCGGCATGATTGAAACGGCGTGGAAGGCTGGCGAAGGCGTGGCTGCGTTTATCAAGGAAACGGTCGCAAAGTTTGAGGGCAAGGATTGGAAAGAGGTCGCCAGGAACATCATTGACGATTTGCTCGATGGCTTGAAAGAAGCGTGGCAGAATGTGTCTTCCTGGTTCGGCAGCGTGTGGGATTCCTTGTTTGACAGAGATGTCAAGGTCAGCGCTGACGAGAATGGCAATGTAAATGTCAAGGGCTACGCAACCGGTTTGAACTATGTCCCATACGACGAATTCCCGGCGCTGCTGCACCGTGGTGAGGCTGTCTTGACGGCAGCAGAAGCCCGTGAATGGAGAAAGGGCCAGGCCACCCCGGCGATGGCTGGTGGTGTGACGATCAATCAGTACATCCAAAGTGTGCCGCAATCCCCCGTGGAAGTTGCGGCAGCTACGGAGGCATATTTTGAGCAGGCGAGGTGGATGCTGTGAGTTTTAACAATTTGAGTAAGACCTTTCGATATGTGAACGCAAACGGCGGCACCTTGGTGTTTGACTATGCCCACGGCTACCTCATCAGCAAACCGAACGGCATCGACAAAATCCAGGTGAGCCTTTCCCAGGCGCAGGGCATCGACCAGGTGGGCAGCACCGTCCAATCGACGACGGTGCAGCCTCGCCCGGTTACGGTGAGCGGTCGGATCGTGGGAGTGGACGGAGAAGCACGAAAGGATGCGCTTATGTCCGTTGTGCGGCCCGACATTCCTGGCAAACTGTACGCCGATGATTATTTCCTGGATGTCTATGTGACGGCCACCCCCACCGTGGAAGCCCGGAAGAATTTCGCCCATTTTCAGTTTTCTGTGAATGCGGCGTATCCTTACTGGCAAAAAGCCAACAAGGTGGTCAAGGCCCTTTTCGGTGTGCAAAACCTATTCAAATTCCCGTGGAACATATCCCGGCCGTATCAATTCGGCCAGCTGATGAAAACACAGTTTATGACCGTTTCCAACAACGGCCAGCTGCCGGTTCCGTTCACGGCGACATTTACAGCCAAGGACACCGTGGAAAATCCCAAAATAACGAATGTGGCCACCGGCGCATCCATGTGGCTCAACAAAACCATGGTTGCAGGCGAAACCATCGTGGTGGAGAACACCCACGGCAGAACCTATGTCACCTCGTCCGAGGACGGCGACATCCGAGGTGCGCTGGACTTGGATTCCACCTTGTTCCGGCTGTCCGTGGGCGACAACGCCCTCAAACCCGAGGCTGATTCCGGCCTTTCGGAACTTGAGGTGACCATCGCCTTTGCACCGGAAAAACCGGGGGTGACATTGTGAGCATCATTGTTTACACCCCGGATTTTTCCGGCTTCCACGAAATCGCAAACGCCGAAGCCGTGCAGATGTCCAATTATTACAACGACATTGGAAAGCTGGTTCTCGATGTGCCGATCAACGCCCACAATATTGAGGCGCTGAAGAACGGTCGTGTTCTTTACGACACCGTGAAGAGGTTGTCCTATGTCATCAAGAATGTAAAAACGGACACAACGCAAAACCGAATCACCGCAAACGGCTTTACCGCAAACCAAATGCTCAACAGCCGTGTTATTGCCGCCTCTGCGACCATCAGCAATGTCGAGGACGGCGTTTATTCCGTTGTGAATGGAAATCTCCGAGGACTTTCTAGAATCGCCACAGCGGCCTCGAAAGGGCTGACAGAATCCACAGACCTCACCTTACATGGTGGGGCAATCTTGGACGAAATCATGCCCGTTCTTTCCGAGGCTGGCCTTGGCAACAGAATGACCTGGAACCACCGCACCAAGGAACACACATTTGAGGTGTACAAGGGCGCAGATTTGACCACCGGCCTCCATGCCGTTGTCTTCTCCGATGAGCAGGGAACGGCACGGAACCTGGTGATAAATGACGATGCCAGTACATTCAAGAATGTGGCCTATGTGGTGTCGGAATTCAACGGCAAGAAAATCGTCGAGGAGGTCGGCACGGCAACCGGCGACGACAGACATGAGGCGTGGCTCGACATCAATCTGTCCCCGGAGGACGGGGAAACCGAAACGAAATTCCGGGCCAGGATGCGAACGCATGGCGCAATGGAGCTGGGCAAGCTGATTCGTCGGCTTTCCTTTAGTGTTACGGTAGATCCGGCGGAGCTGGGTGTGCAGTATAACATTGGCGACCTTGTGGCCTGCGTGTCGAAGCGGTTCGGTGTTCGATTTAATGCCCGGATTTCCGGCGTAAAGTATAAGAAAGATTCAAAATCCGAGGCTGCCGAAATCATTCTTGGTGAGCCTTTGGCAATTACAATAGGGGAGGTCAAATTGAGTGGCTAATATTAGGAGTTTTCCCAATAACCAAGATGAATACATCGGTGCCGAGGATGTAATGCGCTGGCATCACGGTCGGAGCAGCGGCGTGTTCGGTGCCGATGGAAATGCTGCTGTTGCCCCCGTGCTGGATGCCATGGCGGTGACAGTATCGGACGGCTGCGGCTGGTTGTGCAATGACAACGGCGACGGCGTTGTGTGGTGGGTCGAGGACGAGGCGAAGAGCGGCGCAAAGTTGCAGCTGGCTGTGGCTATGGCCGATGCGGTTCTGCCCCGTATCGACCGTGTTGTGGTGTCCTGGCAGACCACAAATTATGTGGCCCTGCCCGAGGTCGTTATTTTGAAAGGCACCCCGGCGAGCAATCCCGTGGCCCCTGCGCTGACAAATGACAACCTGGTGCGGCAGATTTCCCTTGCGGCTATCCGCATCCCTGCTGGCGCAACCGCTATTGATGCCTCCATGATCATCGACGAGCGGCTGGACGAATCCGTGTGCGGCATCGTCACGGAAAAGGTGGGCGTGGACACGACCGTCATGCAGGCACAATTCGAGGCGTTTTGGTCTAAGAATGTCGCTGACTTTGATGCCTACATGGAGCGGCAGAAAGCGGCCTGGGACACCTTCTTTGCGAATGTGACCCAGGACAATGTGCTGCCCGTTCCTGCTGTGGACGATGCAGGCAAGGCTGTGGTGGTAAACGAAACCGGCGACGGCTTTGTTATCGGCGACACGCAGACCTCAATCCCCGTCACATCCGAGCCTCCGGCCGATGCCGACCTTTGGATTGACCCGGACGACGAAACCATGGAAGAACACCACCTCATCGATACGAACAACCCTCACGGCGTGACGGCTGCGCAGGTGGGCGCAACATCCATGGAGCTGCTGTGGGTAAATGCAAGCCCCACCAGCTCGTTTGCAAAACAGACCGTGGCGCTGAACCTGGCTGATTTTAGCGGTGTGTTTGTTTATTTCCGAAATCAGACAACCGGCTCCGTCTATAATTCCACCGGCTTTATCGGCAAAGGTGAAGAATTCACCCTGGTCTATGTGCCGACTACGAGCAGCAGCGCCGTGGTTACAAGAAAAGGTACTGTCGATGAGAATGGCGTGAATTTTATGGAGCCATCTAACGGAAATGCCGGTTACGATATCCCACAAAAAATCTATGGTATTAAGGGGGTAGAGGTATGAAATACGCATTAATTCTTGCAGAAGACGACCGCATTTTGTCCGCAACATATCCGCAGTTTGCCCCGGCTGATGCCGTGGGCGTGGATGTCTTGCCCGATGGCGATTTGCACGATTACCGTTATGTGGACGGCAAATTTGTGCATGATCCTCTGCCCGAACCGGAACAGCCCAAAGCTGAACCTACCACGGACGATATCTTGAATGCTATGTTGGGGGTGATGTAATGAACAGATTGCAAGCAGCAGAACAATTCCGAAAGGCTTTGCAGATGTTTGCGGCAAGCCTTGACGACGAAAAGGCCATGGAAGTGGCGACAATTTACGACCCCTGGGCGGTTGGCAGATCCTATTCCGTAGGCGAGTTCGTAACCTACGGCGAAAACGGCGTGGGCGACCCCCAGCTTTACAAGGTCGTGCAGGCCCACACCGCCCAGGCAGATTGGACACCGGATGCAGCCGCATCTCTGTTCGTCGCAATCGGCCTGGACGAAAGTGGTCACCCCGTATGGTCGCAGCCTACGGGCGCACATGATGCCTATAACAAAGGCGACATCGTGAATTATAACGGCACATTGTATCGCTCTTTGGTCGATGGCAATGTGTATGCGCCGGATGCATACCCGGCTGGTTGGGAGGTTGTTTAAATGGCTGTGTTGAAGTATAAAGACCCAGAAACGGGCGAAATCAAAACGGTCGGCGCACCCGTTCCTCCGTATGAGTATAGTACCGAGGATTTGGTCGCCGGTGAATCCGAGCTTGAAACTGGAAAGCTGTATATTGTGTATGAGTGAGGTGCTTTTATGAGCGGATTTTATATCGGCGTTGATGGAAAAGCACGGAAGGTAAAAGGCGTATACATCGGCGTGGATGGCGTGGCCCGAAAGGTGAAAAAGGGCTATATTGGCGTTGGTGGTGTGGCACGGTTGGGCTGGAGCGATGTTGCCCCGGTGTTTGCAAATAACACCTGGGAACAAATCGCCGCAGCATGTCAATCCGGAAGTGTCCCCGAAACCTGGGCGATTGGCGACCAAAAGACCATGACCATCGACGGCGTGGATTACGCCATCGACATTATCGGCAAAGACCACGACGAATATTCCGACGGATCCGGCAAGGCTCCGTTGACATTCCAGTTGCATGATTGCTACAACTTGCAGGCACCAATGCACGGTAGTGCGGCAAATTCCGTTGGATGGAATGGGTGTGCAATGAGAAAAACCACCCTCCCGTCGATTCTCGCTAAAATGCCGCCCGAAGTGCAGAGCTGCATTAAAACGGTCAATAAAAAGACCTACAAAGGAAACTATGCCGGTACCGTCGAAACGAGCGCAGATTCTCTGTTTCTTCTTTCCGAGGCGGAAAATGGTGTTAGGAGGCTTACCTCAGCTGGCGAGGGAGAGCAGTATGCGTATTACACAGACAAACCGATAAAGAAGCACAACGGTTACGCCGCCTCTCATTGGACTAGATCGCCTTATGCTGACACCTTTTTCTGTTATGTGAACAGCCAGGGTACATCTGTTACAGATGAATCCGACACAAAATATTATGTGGCTTTTGCTTTCTGCTTCTAAACGAGAGAACCCTTGGTAAACGAAAAGGAGCGATTCTATGGCAAAGAAAATCTATATTTCCCCATCTAGCCAACCGGCGAACACCTACGCCGTTGGAAAGACAAACGAGCAGGAACAATGCCGCAAGATCGGCACAGCCCTGGAGAAAGAACTTGACCGCTGCGGCTTTGATTCCAAGAGCGGCAACACCGGCACGATGTATACCCGTGTCGCCGAATCCAACAAAATGGGAGCGGACTTGCATCTGCCCATCCACACCAACGCCTGCAATGGCAAGGTGGCAGGCCTGCGCATTTTCGTTTCCAAAAAGGGCGCAGAGGCGGAGAAAATCGCCAAGGCTATCATGGCGACCCTGGCACCCATCACGCCCGGAACATCCGATGGCATTAGTGTGCAGGACTTTTACGAAATCACCGCCTCCAAGGCTCTGTGCGTGTATATCGAGGTCGGTTTCCACGACAACAAGGAAGAGGCTCAATGGATCATTGACCACACCCAGGACATCGCTGTGGCCATCGCCAAGGGCTTGTGCAACCACTACGGCGTGAAATATGTTTCCGCCGGTGGTGAGCAGACCCCTGCACCCACGCCTGCGGCCAAGCCTGCAGCAGAGAACATTTACCGGGTGTTCAATGCATCCGGTAAACAGACGGGCGCATACGCCGTGGAGGCCAATGCGTTCAACGAGGTGAGGAAGCAGCTGAAGAACGGCGGCAAAGCAGAAATCACCTACGGCCCCAAGTAAACGGAGGTGATACCGATGCAGATTACATTGACCTGGCAGACCATCATCACGGCAAGCGCCGTCGTGGCTGCCATCATCGCCCTGGTGGGTGTCTTTGCCAAGGCTGTCCGCTGGATGGACAGACAGAAGCAGCAGGATGCCGACATCAAGGCCCTGCGAGCCACCCACATCCACGATATGGATGCCATCAAGCAGGAGCAGACCCTCCTGGTGTATGGAATCCTCGCTTGCCTCAAAGGCCTCAAGGAGCAGGGGTGCAATGGCCCGGTGACAGAGGCGATAAACCGAATTGAAAAACACTTAAACCAAAAAGCTCACGAATAAGGAGGACAATATGGTAAACTGGAAAGACATTGCAGAAAGAGCAGCATGGACTTTTGCAGAGGGCTTCCTCGTCGCCCTGCCTACGACTTTCGGCATTGGCATGGACGGAGCGGCATGGAAAGCCGCATTGCTGGCAGCGGCAATGGCAGGCTTGTCCGCCTTGAAAACCTATGCTATCGAGGTAGTGAAGCAGCATAAAGCTAAATAATTACAAAGAAGAGGGGCAGCCGCTTGGTTGCCCCTCTTTTTTATTTTCTTTCCATGTCTGCCCGGATTAGATCCTTGATATACCCCTGCTTGTTTGGTTGCTTTTGAATGTGTTCCCACAGCTCTGCATCCGACGGCGGAAAATCCACCGTGAACCGTTTGACATTTGCTTTGTACTTTTTCAAAGCCAGGTACTGTGCATCCGTGGTTTTCTTTTCGCTCATTCTGCTTCATCCTTTCAAGATTTTTCGACAGACCAAGCAGGGAAGAACTGCTTCACATCTTCCGAAATACAGCTGTTCAATTCAGCGGCAAAAGCAGCCGCTTCTTGTTCTGTATTAAATAACTGTGCTTTCCCATCTGCCATGCAAACGCCTTTTCTTCCGTTTGCGTATTCAAATACCACCTTGTACATTGCTTGTTCCTTTCTTAATGTTACAGATTCCATTGTGTTTCTCCTTTCGGTGTTGGGTGTGGTGTGTTCTTCTGTATGGCTCTATTATATACCCGTGGGTATATAATTTGAAGATGGAATAATGCACAAAGTTTTACATGTCGAGTGGTGCAATATGACGAAACATCACAAAAGAAGCGCACAGCCGGAGCCGTGCGCTTTTCGTTTATCGTTTG
>JAEIGA010011708.1_pt1 | contig 13312 bp, 17 predicted proteins | sample 9270691 | NCBI WGS metagenome assembly JAEIGA01 (sample SAMN17057246, study PRJNA624740) | gut metagenome | biome: biome; isolation source: fecal sample | host: Bos grunniens | place: China: Xizang | collected 2019
AAAGGGACACCACAGCCCCACATCTCGAAGCGCACTTGTGGTGTCCTTTAAATGTACCACCTTGTTAGTAGTGAATTGATACTAACTACTTAGTATCAAAATGATACTATCTATTAAAGTTTGCCAGTACAGTCTTGAATTCTGTTCCAGTCAAGTTATCTGAAAAGCACACTTTACCATCCTGAAACATAGCAAATACACGCTTTTCATTTTCATTCAATGCAACTCTGAAGCTGTTGGTGTATAATGGGTCATTGCTGAACTTATTACTGATAACACGTGTATTCTTCTGGATTTCACTTGTCTTAGGCTGAACATACCAGCATAGATTGTTAGCTTCTTCTCTATCCTGAAGCAACTGACACAAGAACTTAAAGTTATTATATTCAACAACTACTGTATATAGTATCTTATATTTAAGTATTGACTTTGGCAAGTGTGGCTGTTCTTGTACTTCATAAGCACCTTGTGTGATATTCTTACTGGATAGTCCAAAGAACATACCGCTGTTATGATTCAACGGTTCAGTTAGATACACGGTCAATCTGGTATCGTCACCATTTTCATTATGATATAGATATTTATGTATACTTCCCAGCGGAGCATTTTCAATGTTCAGATTCAGTTCTCTATAATAAGGACATAATCTTGAAATAGTGTTTCCAATAAGTGCTAACTTTCCTTTTCGATTTCTGAATATAGTTGACACATATTGCTGAAGCTTGCCCAGCTCATTATACAAATATCTTCCATCAAGTGAAACAATTTCTTCATAAATAATATATTGAACATCAGGAAACGCCAGTGATTTATAATGTTCAGCACTTGACAGCGCGTGACAGTATCCAATTTGTTCACCTCTGATAATCTTGTGTGTATCAGGGTCAACATTTGCTAAGTATATACCCTTTCTATATACATCAATACATGTATAACGTCCATCAGTCATTGTTTCAACTGGACAATCCCCAAAGTAGCTGACACATAATGTATCTTTGCAATCAAGGTCATACCTTCTTAGATACACCATCATTTCACCATTATCAATACATTTCTTGATGAATAGATTTTTTGTTGCGTATGATTTTCCGTTACTTCTAGCACCCAGAAGAAGAAGCCAGTCACATGATTTCAACAGCTGGTCAATCTTACTTTGTTTAACATAATTCAGCTTTTTGTTCATAATCTTGTCCTTTCCTTTCTATGTATTTCCTTTATGATTGATTCATATTCATCTGTAACACCTAGCTTGTATGTTGTTGGCATTAACACCAGACCGTATCTGTAATGTGATGTATACATGTTTCCGTCAATATCTTCAAAAGTAAAGTCATCCATCAGGTTACTTCTAACTTCAGATTTCTTTACTATTTCACCAGTATCAGGGTCTTTCTCTTTCCAAGTATACAGATACTTTTCACGATAAAAATGGGTTGATTTTCCTGATGTGAAATAATCCCAAACAAATCCTTTTTTGAACTTAGTTATATCATCATTCAATGCACTAACACCCTTCTTTGATACACCAGCAACTGTGATTTTCAACTTTCCTGATTCAGCATCACGGAAACAATACTTTTTAGCTCCAAGTGTAATGTATTCTTTTGCCAATTTATCAAATTCAAAATGACCAATAGGATGAAGAACACCTTTTTTATCTGCTGGCATAAAGTCAGACATTTCAATGTCATCAGGGTATCGCTCACATACACTTCTATACTTTTCAATCATAGCATTGTTAAACGTCAAGAATATATCCTGATGCTGTTCTCTATTCCTGAAAAATAAGCTGTCGGTGTCACAATATATTACATCCCTATCCATTGAATGCGATGACATGATTATATTTGCTAAGTCCCTTCTGGCATAAGCTGTAACCCAGCATCCACATGCAAAGTACATTAATGTGCTGTATGACTTTTTCATGTCCTGAAGTTTACTTTCTATGAATTCATCGGAAAAATCAGCTGTTGACCAGTATTCATCAAACTGTGCTGACTGTTTCAATGGGTTAGTTACAGCCATTCCATATAAGCTATTTAACATAGCCTTATCACGTTTATATATACTTTCTTTTCCTTCTACACCCTTCAGTGATGTCTTGTTCTTATATAATGTAAGTATTAGCTTGATAACCCTTGGGTCAAGATAATCTTTCTTAGCTTTATAAGCTTCTAGTATATGCACCTTACATTTATAATTCTTTTTCAGGATTTCAAAATCAACATCAGTAAGTATCATTGTGCATTTATCACATGATGCTATACGTCCATTATCAAAAACAACTTTCGCTTTACAATCTTTCTTCATCCATTCATGGTATTCCAGACATTTTGAAGCTTGCATAAAATGAGCATAATAACGCGATTTAACATTCCTGAATTCAACCTTGAATAAGAACGCGTAAGCGTTTCGTTTTCGTTTAGATTCATACTGTTTAAGGTCACACCTTCTGAACGGTTCACATGCATATCTTTCAGTGGTCATTTTTGCTGGATATTCGCTGGCTTCATCTTCACATTCTACTTCAAGAAAGTTTCCTTTTCTATCTTTGATTAAACGTCCAGAATGCAAAACATTCGCGTGTGTAAATCCCCCAGCAAAAGCTTGCCATAGCAACATGTATGTATGTGCATCTGGTACAAGTGCTTGTTGTTTCCTGATATACCACACGTCCATTGTATCACGTAGCTTTTTACGTACAATTCCAGTGCTGGTCAATGGTATGTTGTAAAGGTGTTCATATTCCTTCAGGAAGTGTCTGATAATAGCTGTTACAACCCTGATGTCATATTCACAATATTCCAGTTCATATGATGATAGATATGTTAATGGGCTTCTAGCTACATTATAGTTATATTGTTCACCGTCACGCTTTTCTAGTGTTGTGTATTCTTTTGCGGCTGAAGCTAGTGACAGATTAGTCAGCATATAAGAACATCTGAATATGATGTTAAGTTCTTTTATCCTGAATTCAATTGGTGTTTTTATACTTCTGGCTACAACATTATCAATAGTATATTTACCATCCAGAATTGATTGAAGAAAAACCATTTCATAACTCAGATTATGGCACCATATGACTTTATACATATCAGGGTCAGAAATGGATTCAAGAACTTCAAGAAAGTCTTTCCATTCACGTCCATAATATACACTATCTTCTACACCAAACATCCATATATATGGAACAACAACTTTGTCAACATCACGGTAAAAATCAGGGCTTTTTGAATAGTCAAATACCTGATATTTACCGTTAATATTGAACAATGATGTCGTTTCAATGTCCAGCACATAGATAGTATCAGACACTGGTTTGTCAACTTTCTTACTTCTGGCGTTATAATAATATGTGGTTTCTATATCATTAACACCTTTAATATAACTTATCATTCCCATAAATTTACCCCTTTTATAAAACTTTCATTTTCAGTATCATAGTTGTTTATACTGTTCCATATCTGGTCATACAATTTTGTATCTTCATTTCCAGTCATACTGTATTCCATATATATCATTTTAAATATATCAGATTCTGACAATCCTTTGTCACTACCTTCAGTGAAAAGTTCAACTATTTGACTACTTGATAAGATTGAACTGATAAGCGCGTCATTTCTGTATCTGTCAACGCGGTTCAGGAAGTTAACCAAATCATCCATTGTATTGATGTCAAATCTATCACGCCAGTCTTTTTTCGAAGGGTCAAAAAAATCTTCAAAATATTCTATGTCAGTTGTATCATCATACACAAAAGCCGCCGCAATGTCAGCAAGTTCTTCTTCAGCATCTGGTGACAGTTTTACCCTTGTATTAAAGTTATATGGGTCAGCTGGGCTGTTTCCATTTCTTGAATAGAATTCTTCAAGAATTTGCTGATATTGTTGCACACTGTCGGGCATTTCTTCGAATTCATATATATTCCATTCCAACATCTTTTCACGTGCTTCATTTATTATATCTCGGTTTTCTTCCAGCATGTCGTTTGCTCCTTTCGTGTACATATTCACTATACATATCAGGGTCAATGTCCTGAAGTGCGTCTAATCTACGTTTTACAGTATCTTTTGACAGTAATGTTTCATGTGAAACATCCCTGACTGACATGTGCTGTTCCACATAGTAGAAATGGCACATTGTGCATTCCATTATATAATCATGTATATGTTCAATTTTATATCTATTCTTCATAGTTCACCACCTTTTTAAATAAAGAAGGGGACTAAACAGTCCCCTTCCAATATCAGGATTAAAGGTCTTTAAATGGGTCACGTACTTCACCATCTTCAATAACCTTGATTGCTTCAGGATACAGCGCGCCTTCCTTCTGTTTAACAGATACACGCACGATTGAACCAATTATGGTTTCTGACTCTAACCAGTCATCAAAACTGATTCTCTTTCCAAAAGCGTTCATTACTGGAATATCATAAATAGATGAAAGGTTGATGTAACCGTTTCTTTCTTTGAACCACACTGGTGTTAATCTATCACCAGACTTGTCAAAAGCGTGGATTTCATCATAAGGGATGCTGTCACTTTCAACCGCTATTCTATACTTGTTGTGGTTCTCATCAAACTTAGTAGCTCCGTATCTAGCTGACACCAGACGTCCTTCAATCACGAACTTCTTCATTGTTTCCTTCTTCTCCATTGTTGTTGTCTCCTTCTTCTCTACTTTCTTTGTTGTCATTGTTCATATTCTCCTTTTCATTATTATTGTTTACCTGATTATCAGGTGTACTTACTTTGCTAAGTGCTTCTGTAAAGCTTGCCATAGCTTGTTCCATCTTCTTGTCGATTTCTTCAGCTATCTGTTCAGATAGCGTTTTTGTCTGGATAGGCGGCTTGTTATCTTCAAGCATCTTATCCATAAATTGTTCTGATGATTGACGCAATCTATTCACCCCCTTTCATGTCAATATTATCATCCATGACACATATATTGTACGCTTCTACAGCGTCAATTATGTTATCATAAAACGCTGGATTTCCCTGACCATCAGTGAAGGGATAACCAAGTGATTCAGTTGTAATAAAAAACTGTTTTGTAAATCCATCTGATTTCATCCAGATGATAAATCCACAAGCTCTATGCAATACTAATTTTACCATATTATACCATCCTTACATAATACAAATTTCAATAGCATCAACCACATCATAGCTGATTGTCATGTGTACAATCTTAGCACCAGAATGTTCATTCAAGAACTTCTTAAAGCTGAACAGATTATTGATGTAAGTAAAGTTTTCATCCTGACCCATATCATCAAGTGATGTAAAAACTATAAGTGATGTTGTGTTAAAATCAAACACCTTCAACAATTCTTCTAATCTCATATTTATCTCCTTTCTTCAGGGTGGATGTTTCACCACCCTGATGTTTCACGTGAAACATTATTTTACTATTGTATCAAAATCATGTTTTTGAGCTATATCATATAATCTTGACCACACCTGATTTTCATAAATTTCAAGGTATCTTCTTACAAGTTTATACTGGTTTCTTGTTAAGTTATTGTTATTATAATAGTCATCTTCTAACCATTTTCTTAACCAGTCAAAACTACTTTTAATAAGCCATGTTTCTGTCATAATGTTAATTGTTACCATTGAAGTGGTTTTAATATTTGAAAGTTTTGACATTCTTTCTTCGATTTCTTTCTTATCTTCTTTAATTGAATTGATTATTCCATATCTTGCCATGTTTGTTATCTCCTTTTTTCGTTTTTTTTTTTATTTTATTTAATTGTCAAGTCAATTGTACCATCTTATGCGACAATTTGCAAAACATTTTTTATTGTATTTTTAGTTAAATATGTTAAAATTTTATTAGAGGTATTTAACCTTTACAATGTTTCACGTGAAACATTGAACGTTTATTTTCAGACTATATTAAAATGAAAGGAAGAAAAAACTATGAAAGTAAATCAGATTTATTCCCTTCTGAATGACATCAATCATCAGATGTGGGGAGAAGATGCAAAAGATGTTCATGACCTATCTGGTATCATATCAATGGGTCAGTCTATTGTTGGTGATGGAACAGCAACAGATAAGTTCCTTGGAAAGCTTGTTGACCGTATTGGAAAAACAGTTATCAGGACACTTGACTACGAACTTGACTTTCCAGCACTCTTTATGGATTCTTACCAGTTCGGTGCAATTCTCCAGAAGATAACCGTCAATCCTTTTGATAGTATCGAGAACGCCGAATTTAAGGTGGGCGACAATGGGTTTACACCTACATTTGCAGACATCCATAAACCAGATGTAACAGTAAAATACTTTACTGATTCAACAACAGCTAAGTGGCAAGTAACCATCCCTGATACATTATTCAAGACAGCTTTTACAAGTGCTGAAATGATGGATAACTTTATTACAGCTATCATCAGCGCACTGACTGACAGCGTAACACTTTCAATCAACAACATGTCAAGAACATGTGTAAACAACTTCATTGCTGAAAAGCTCATATCAGGAAACGGTGTCATCAATCTTCTTGATGGATATAATGCACTTGCTGGTGTTGGAAATACACTGACAGCGGCTGAAGCTATGCACAGCAAAGAATTCGCGCGTTATGCTACTCAGGAAATCAGAAAGTATGTCAAGTATCTTGGACAGCCTAGTGTACTTTACAACACTGATGGTCTGGTACGTGCTACAGCTCGTGACAATATGCACATCCTTATGCTCAGCGACATGGTTTCTTTATTTGACGCTTATCTTTTCAGCGACAGCTTCAAGGATTTATATAATCTTCCAACTTATAGAGAAGTTGCATATTGGCAGACAAACAACGGTGGTGCTTCAGGTGTTAACACATTTGCTGTTAATTCATCAATTGATGTTATCCCTTCTTCAGAAGCTGGTGTTGCGGCTGGTTCAAAGTATGCTATCAATCAGGCTGGTATCGTTTGTGTACTTGCTGACCGTCAGGCTATTGCTGTTGGTCTTAACGATAGAAGAACTGGTACATTTAGAAATGACATTGACGCTTACACCAACACTTCTATGTCATTCATGGAACAGTGGCTAAACGACACATCCGAAAATGGTATCATTTTCCTTGTTGCTGATACAGTGTCAACACCTTCAATCGTGTTTGATAAGACAACACTGACATTTGCTAATTCTTCAGCGGCTGACCAGACAATCACAGCAACAGTCAATCCAGAAGGTGCTAGTGTAACATGGAAGTCATCAAAGTCAGCTGTTGCAACAGTTGCGGCTGGTGTAGTATCAGCGGCTGGAACTGGTACATGTACAATCACTGGTGAAATCACTGTCGGTGGAAAGAAGTATACAGCTACAGCTGATGTCACAGTTGGTTAATAGTTACCCCATCAATTGACATTGTTCAATTGGTTATCTCCAACCTTGTCCCCTTCATATTTTTCCCATGAAGGGGACATACTTTTAGAAAGGTGGTATTATGCAACTAACATACTATAACAATAAATCAGATAAACGTTATCTATCTAAGAACATTGTAGCTATCCCAGCTCCTGAAGGACATAGCAACCCAGTCACAATACAGCTGGTTGATGAAACTGACATTGTGCATCCAACTTTCAAAATGGCTGATGTTGATTTGTATTTTACAGCTAATTATTGTTACGTGGATTCACTTAGAAGATATTATTATATTGATAAAATCAGGACGTCAAAAGGGTATGCCTATCTTGATTGTACTGTTGATGTGCTGATGACATATAAAGAACAGATAAAAGCTCAAAAGGCTGTTGTTAAAAGACAACAAAATAAATATAACTTATATCAAGTTGATGACAAAACGAAAATTCTAAACTATGAAACTTTACTTGTTACCAATTTTCCAAATGGATTTGATGAAAGTAAACAAGAATTTATTCTCGGTGTTGTTGGAAATACATCGAGCAGTTAAGGGGGTATAAAATGCGAGAACCTTTAATTATGAATAGCGGAAACACTATTTCTGTACCATTGGTTGAATATAGCGATTATAGAGTAGACAATCACAATGTCTGGGGTTCAACACTTTTTCATTATTATCGTGGTGAACGTATAGGAAGTGTTTTAGACCTTTCTGGTTATGCTTGGCAAGCTGACGCAAAAGGAGCTATGGGAACACAAAATGAAATACGTCAGATGTTGTTAGACCTTAGAACACCAAACGCAAAATCTTATTATGATTCAGGCACTGGAAAAACATATCTTGACTTGATAAAAAATAAAGTTATATGGTTGTGGGGTGATATGGATGAAGGTGGTGTTGGTATTGCTAAAACTAATAATGGCAGATATGTTTTTATTGGTTTAGGCGGATTATATTATAATAGCACTAATCAAAGATATTCATATTTTTACACAGCATCAACAGCCGGTTCACTTACAGATGGGCTTAGTGCTGGTGAAATGACAGAAGTCATGTTCTACAATATGGAATATATCAACAATGATTATACACTGGGTGTTATGTGGACTCCAAATAGTTTACAGTGGAAGAAATACACTTTTGAATACATTGATATTAGTTTACAAGAAGCTTTCGTGTATGATTATACTATTACAAACTTAACAGATGCAACTAATAGTAGTGAATATGTTAACGGTGCTCCATCATTTAATAATTATTTTCCACAAGTTGGATGGGTATGTTGTGACAGTGAAGGAACACGCTATCCAACTAGCGGATATACTGGAATAGGACGTAATGATAATTATGTTGGTGAAGGCTACAGTAAAATTGGAATGAACATATATGGCGGTGCTTCTGTTGGAAGTAATGACCCATATGGAAACGCTGGAAATGCAACCGCTGGCGGTGGTGGTGGTGACTGGGGTAACAATTGTGATTCTTCACCAACACCAGATGATTCACAGTTTGAAACAGATGCAATCAATAGTGGTTTCTTTACTTTATATAATCCAGATAAAACTGACCTTGAAGATTTTAATGATTTTCTATTTACTGATATTACAGATTCAATGAGTACACAACTAAAACGCTTGATTTCAAATCCACTGGATTATGTAATATTTATGGCTATGGTGCATTTTAAACCAACCGTTGGAACAACCGCACCAATAAAATTTTGTGGTATTGATTCAGGTGTATCAGCTCCAGTTATATCTAAACAGATGCATAAAATTGATTGTGGGTCAATCACCATTGATGAATCACAAATGACATCAAGCTTTTTATCTTATGAACCTTATATGAAAGCTTCAGTGTTTCTTCCATACATTGGAACACAGATTATCAATTGTGATGATATAATGGGCGGAACTGTACATTTGACATACTGGATTGATTTGTTAACTGGTTCATGTGTTGCATCATTGGAAGTTACTCGAAATTCTAGAAGTTACACCGACAGTTTTGTTTCAAAAGTTGTTATAGGTGAATACACTGGAAACGTTTATCAGAACTTACCTTTAACAGCTACAGACTGGCGCGGCTTGTTTGGTAGTGTTATCCAGTTTGCTGGTGGTCTTGCTGGAATAGCAACTGGAAACGCGGCTGGGCTTGGTGCTATGGCTTCAGCTGTCATTGGTGAAAAACAACATGTTTCACGTTCAGGACAGCTTGGTGCAAATTATGGATATATAGGAAGGCAAAAACCATGTATAATTTTAGAACGTCCAGTTTTAAATATGCCTCATGATTTTGGAAGCTGGGAAGGTTACACATCTAGTATGATTGTAAATCTTGGCACACTTTCAGGATATACTGAACTTGACCCAGATACATTATGGACTGATGACTTTGATGGTATCCTAGAAGAAGAAGCCCAGATGATAAAAGAAATAACCAGCAAGGGATTTTATATCTAAGAAAGGAATGATAAAAAATGAGTAACATAATTCAGATGAATAAACACATCAAAACTATGTATGATGTCAGTGATGTCAAGCTTGGGTATGACTATTGGTATTTTAAGTTGTTCAATATCTTACTTGGTATGTTCAAATATGAAAATGTACCAGCTGGACTTAGTGCAAGAGAACTTGAACTAAACTTGATGATGACTGGACACGCTTGTGTTATACCTTGTAATGATGGCACGTTGTTTACTCCATTGACTAATCTTTTTGGCTATGACCAGTATTATAATCCAGTGTATGCTGTATTTGCTAATCCAGTAATTGTCAGCACCAAACAGTATACTATTGGAAAAGATTGTGAAGTAGTTTATAACAATAGCTTGAAAGATTCACTTTATTATATCAAAAGTGATTCAGGACTGAACACATTTGTATGTCGTTATGCTCGACAGCTGGCTGATGTTGAAAGTACATTGAACATATACACTGTTAACAGTCGATTGACCAGTTACCCAGTGTCAACTGATGGAAGTGTAACAGAAAGTATCAAAGCATTCTTTAAAAATCTGACAGCTGGTAAGCGTGGTATTATTACAGATGATACAATCATTGAAAAGTTCAGGAACATTGACATTAACCGTTCATCAATCAAAGATGGTATCAATGAATGGTTGATAGCACGTGATAAGATACTTGAACAATTCTTCAGGGAAATTGGTGTTCAGATGTATAATCCAAAGAAAGCCCAAGTAACTGATGATGAAGTTGAAAGTAACACACAGCTTCTTCTTATATCCAAGGATGATATGCTTAACGCTAGAAAAGAAGGATATGACAAAGTAAATGATATGTTTGGTTGTAACATTCAGGTGTCAATAAATCCAAACTTTGATGTAAATAATTTTAAAGGGGGTAACGAAAATGAAACACAGCATAGAACAGTTTCTGACAACGTTTGAAACGCTAACACCAACTGATACGCTTCTTGGTGATGTTGCATCAGCTGACTGGTGGAAATATGTGAAACCACTTTTTGATGATGTGGCTTGGATGAATTTTGGTGAACGTGTAGTATTTTGCAATCATAGATTTCCATATGATAATGACAGTTTATCTTATGAAAATATCATCAGAACTTTTGTCATCAATCTGAAGTCAAACGCTAGAAACTTTGAGCGACTTTATAATGTATACATGATGGACTATAACCCATTATGGAATGTTGATGGTGTTACTGGTGTTATATCTCAGGATAGTCATACTGGAACAGATACACGCGCACTTACTGGAACAGATACCAATGTAGCTTCAGGAACTGATAGAAATGTTGCTTCTGGTTCAGATACACTTACACATTCAGGTTCAGATATTGACACGTTATCTGGTTCAGATGGACATTCACATAGTATAACCAAGGATGATACAACCAGAACTGGTTATGAGCTACGTGAAAAAGACGGGGATGATACAGTTACACATTCGGAAAAAACTTTTGATTCAGGAAGTACAATGATTGATGTGACAGAAGATAATACACATTATAATACAGATGACAAGACAACCTATAACAATGTTAAGGATTCACATGAACTTACAGAAAATTCAACTGATACTTTTGGAAAAGTTGATACACTTCAGCATGGACATGTTGAAACTACAGCACACGGTAAAACCGACACAATGACATATGGTAAACAAGACCAGATGACACACAACACGCTTGATACTGAAACCAGAAATCTTTCTGACCAGCATCTTGAATTAAACATACGTCAGGGAAATATTGGTGTCACTATGTCTCAGCAACTTTTTGAAGCTGAATGGAAACAGTGGACTAATAACATGAATAACTTTGTTAATTATGTTGTACGTTCATGTATCAATAAAGTTAGTTACGCTTGCGAAGGAGTATAAAATATGAATGATATAGTTAACCTCATAATCAATAGTAGCACATCAGTAGTTGTTATAGCTTATTTTATCTTCAGGGATTATAAGTTTAACAATAGACTTGTAGAATATCTTGCAAAGATTGAACAAATCTTAGATGAATTAGTTGATACGAAAGGTGGTAAAAAATGAACATATCACAAAATGGAATTGACATGATAAAGTCATTTGAAGGTTTGCGACTTACATGTTATAAGGATTCAGCTGGTGTCAAAACTATTGGTTACGGTCACACTGGTTCTGATGTGTATTATGGTCAGAAAATCAGTCAGGAAGAAGCGGAAACGCTTCTTCGGGCTGACCTTGCAAGATTCGAACGACATGTGAATTCTTATGATAAATGTTATGGCTGGACACAGAATGAATTTGATGCAATGGTTAGTTTTGCTTTTAATGTTGGTAACATCACTGACTTGACCTATAACGGTATACGGTCAAAAAAGATGATAGCTGATAAGATGTTACTATATTGTAAAGCTGGAAGCAAACGTGTATCAGGACTTGTGACCAGACGTCAGAAAGAACGTGAATTATTCTTAAAGGATGATTCACCTAGAATTGTAAATGAAAATATTACAAGTATGAAAGGAAGGTGTTGAATATGGCGGTTGAATTAACTGGTGCTGTATCTGGTATGTTAAGATTGATGGGAGCTGGTGATACAGTTGATATTGACCAAGTAGTTTCAAGTGGTGTTAAGATTGCTACGTTTGTAATTAACGAAGGAACAACGGAAGAACAAACAATTGACCTTTATGCTCCTGATGGTACAACTTCTTATACTGACTTAGAAGATAAACCATCTATAAATAATCATGTATTATCAGGAAATATAAGTTCTTCTGAACTAGGATTATCCTATAATGATTTATCTGACACACCAAGTATTCCAAGTATAACAGCTGGACTTGGTAACCCTTCAGGCGGAAACAGTGGTGATATATACATAAAGCTTCATGTAAATGATACACCTATTGAACATAGCTTTACGCCTACATGGTCACCATCTAATAGCTGGCATGAAGTTGACAATCCTTATTTTGATGGATTTATTGGTTACTCAGGTACATTTACATTTCAGGGTAACGCCCAGAATATATCAAAGACATCTGATGAAATACCAGTATATAATAGCACTGTACAGAATGACCCTAGCTCATATAAGTTCTGGTCATATAGTGCTTACAAGTGGTGTAGTATAGCCAGAAGTGCTGATAACAAGAAGCTGTATTTTTATGATAACGCTGGTAACGCAAGTTATACAGCACAGAAGGTTTTGACACAGTCTGATGATGTTGATGGCTTCAGTGGTATTTATTATAACTATAATGGCACTTGGTTATCACAAGTTAGTTAGTATCAATTCACTACTAACAAGGTGGTACATTTAAAGGACACCACAAGTGCGCTTCGAGATGTGGGGCTGTGGTGTCCCTTTTATGGGACAGAGTTAGTCATGTTTAACTGGAGTTAGTGGTGGTTAACTGGAGTTAGTCATATAAAACGGTGGTTAGAGACGTTTAGGTGGAGTTGGGGTAAC
>JAEIGA010011709.1_pt1 | contig 13311 bp, 17 predicted proteins | sample 9270691 | NCBI WGS metagenome assembly JAEIGA01 (sample SAMN17057246, study PRJNA624740) | gut metagenome | biome: biome; isolation source: fecal sample | host: Bos grunniens | place: China: Xizang | collected 2019
CGAACCTTGCAGGACTATCACCAGAATCGAACAATTCGAAATCGTATGCGATATCTATTCTGTATATTCGCTTGAAGATATAATCGTTTTTTAGCAAAAACTCCTGCAGGAACTGCACCGGGTTGCCTTGGTATAGCATCCAGTTTGGTAATCTGATATGACATGACTGCTCTACCAGACCATTGAAATCGGAGGATCCAGATGCAGGATTGCGTCTGATCTCGATTATCGGGTCACCTTCGCTATTTAGAATCTCGAACATTTCCTTGTAGACTCTCGTACCGTACTCCCTTTGTCGTACACTATAACCTGACCTTTCGAAGTACTCCGCATTACACGGATAGCGTTGATTGCTCTCCAGACAATAGACCTCGAGCCAATCAATGTTGCATACTCTTGTTTTCTGTTCATTCTGCTTTGTCATTAGGTGAAACGGAACTAGAAACCAACCTTGAATTCGGGTATAAGTCTATCCGTTTAGCCTTGATCACTACATCTTCATCGAAAACTACATCATATCTCCGTAGATCAGGCAATCCCTCGACAGACTTAACTAACTTGCCATCACGCTCGATTATGTAGCTGAACTTCTCGACCCTTACTTTAATCTTCGTGGTAGAACCTCTTTTCTTGAAATACAACAACCACAGATCAGGTGAGTAGGAGAATGTTGCATCTACATATCCGTTACGTAAAAAGTCAAGGCTCTCCTTTAGAGCCTCGACTTGAATAAAGGTAATGTTATGGAAAACATCGTTCATTGACCTGCACCCTCTTTAGTTGAATCATCTGAGCTTTCTGGTTGAGAATCATCCTGAGCAGGTATAGGTGCAACAAAACCACGCTTATCCATAATATACTGATTACCTCTGGTGTCGATAAGCAACTTGGTATCGTTGGCTTTCATCCCCTTAGTTTCAGCATTGCACCAATAGTATTTTGTGGTGTCTATAAGGTTCCCAGTTTCCGGTTCAACAAGCTGACGTGGGACAGCCTCTGCCACTCCACCACAAAGCTCGATCTCTGTTGCAGCACACTGAATGCCAGCTTTCATCTTTCTCTCCTTAGGGCTGCTATACAATCGCAGAGAACCGTTACCTCTCACGAATATCTTAACACCTGACTTGAGGAAGGGGATAACCTTTGATTCAGTATTCGACATAGTGACGTCTGCCCATGTGGTTGACTCACGTTTCTCGCCTGACTCGGTTGTCCATTTGTCAGTAAGAGCGATACGCATGGTTACAAACTTGGAGCCGTTGGCTTCCTTAATCTCGGCATCGGCACCGAGGTTTCCGATAAATTCTACTTTGAACATAGTTTAAGAAATTAATGATTATTACTTGTGTACAAAACACTTATTGATTATTCGAACGAGATCCTTTCCTCCTTTTTCTGTATAACTCAAATGGTGCAGGAAAAACCATCTTCCGTCACTTTCTTCTGGCATACATAAAGCAGACAGATGATGGCTCTCTCCATCATCAATACACACGTCACTTAGGGAGCATTGTTCACAGATACTATTTTTCGTTACCTCCTTTTCCCTTGCAAGAACATACACCTCACCATTGACAACTAATGCGGTGCTTTCGTTCAATACGTATTTACTCATAAGCTGAAATTTACCAATTCATAAGATGAGTCATGAGCATATCAAGTGCTATTAATACCAGAATACCAACAAGTCCGCAAGCAGCCTTAAGACCCTCATCTTCGTAACTATGACTTAGGTTTTTACGTACACGAGGGTAGGCATGGTGTAATACATTGGATTTGTTGACGGACCGGCAGTATTGGATTGTCTGACGATATCGGCACCATTTTTCGAATGGGGTTAGATTGAGGGATTTTTCGAACGCTGCAAATGCGTCATCAATGATTAACGCATAGAGTTTGTCGATTGAGATAGATGCTGATACAAATGGAGAGCTGAACACATTTCCATCCGTCTGATATCTCGACTTCATTTCATCCAAGTGAGAATCAACCAGAGGGCTCCATTTCTCAAAATACAGACCACAATCTTTACAGTATTCCTGCACTAAAGTCAACTTGGTAAATTCACGCAGGTATGAACCCACCCAGATTTGGTAAATGACATCACCTGGCTTTAAATCGCCACGCGATCGAAGAAAACAATATTTGCTTTTCATGTCTTCTCGAGTTAGGTAGTTGCGTGTTCAGGGGGGCAAACTTCCTATCGAGAATCAGCAGTATGATTAACAGAAATCACAAGCCTCTTAGAAAAAGTTGTGCGCCCGAATCGGTCTCAGACGTCATCGAGCGCACTGACATGAAAAGCATGCCTTACCCTTGGCTTTACGTTCATGGGTCGTCCTCACGTTGCCCACTATCCTAAACCGCTGCAAAGATAGATAAAATATCAGAATTTAGCAAGAATTATCCAAAAAACCATTGCTAATTTAGATTATTCCAAATTGGCATATATAGGTACTCGCACGAAAAAACTCTGCTATCTTCACAGACAGCAGAGTCACCTCCATAGGCCTTAAAGATTATTTAATTTGTGCAATTATATGCCCGCCAGCATATATTTATCTACGAACAGAGTCAATTCTAATCCACCTTGAACTATCATCTGGGCATATCCATACCGTGTCGCATTTCTGTTGGTGTTGTTGCAGAGAGTGATCCCACATCAATTCGAACTGACCAGTATGCCGATTATATGTGACGATACCGTTAGACGATGACCAAACCAACTTACTTCCAGAGCAGCTTGTAAGGCAGAATAACCCTGAAACCAGTCCAAAAATAACCAAAAATAAAATAGAACTTTTCTTCATAACGCAAATTCGATATAAACAACTTTATCAGATAAACCATTCAAAAACTAAAACCATACCCGTAGCCTATGGATTGGTTAGAGTAGATCATATCCACTTTCGATAACATCACGGTCGACCTTCTGACCACACTCCACCTGGATCATCGCTGACACGATATCGCACATGACTTTCTTGTTGTCAAAGCTCAACTTCTGACGTGAAGGTATGCCAGTTGTCTTTGAAACGAAGTCTATGTATCGCTGTGTGGCATTCTCTTTGGGCGGTGCCCATCGCTTGATGATAAGCTCGATCGTATTGAATTCCTTGGTTAGACCGTTGTACCCGGACATGTATTTCTTTATGAGCTTTAATCCCGCACGTATGCCATACTGCATGCTCTCGAACTCCTCGAAGGCCTTATCTGCCTGAGGATGCCTCTCTCCCTGCCAGTTATTACCTTTCCTGATGTTCAGGGGGTTGTTGTTTCGGATTCCTCTGGGAACTATTGACTTTTCCATATGTTAATCAATTAAACCGTGATACTTCAATATACTTATCGAGGCCTCTCTAGGTTGTATTACTTGCTGCAGACACTGCACGCTTATCCGGACTGGTTTCGTTTCACTCCATGAATTTTGAACCAACCATATCCACATGTGCTCAGGGTGAGTAGTGCATCGCGCTATCTTAAAGAATGCAGCAGGAACTGAGATCCCATTAACCTTATGTACCCCCAGAGAATCATCGAGGAATATTGTGCCTGCAGCAACTATCAGCTTACCATGACGCTTAGCCAGTACTCTGCAGGAATCCTCGACTGTCTTCCATGAACCGGAGTTGCATACCATAGTCATAGGAGACATGTTAGACGTAAGGTAGGTTTCTTTCAGCAGGCCTCTATCGGTGTCACGGTCGCCAGCCGGGCATAAGTGACCACGTACGTAGCCACTCCCCTTGAGGTCTTTATCCTTGACACGTGGCGGTGGCAACTGTGTATCGGTCTTGAACCTGCGAGTTGTCGGTTTCATATTTCCCTTGAAATCCTCGAAATCAAGATACCAAACCACAACAGCAGGATTGCGGGTATACAAATCGTAATAACTATCATAAGCCTTGTGGGATGATAAAACCAGAGGCTGAGCATTCAGACTTAAAGGAATCTGAGCCAGGCATATCAATGCTAATAAAAGAACGAGCTTTCTCATATCTATTCTTCTTTTTTGTTGTTCATAACGTTTCTGCGGAAATAGCTCTCGTGAGTCTTGAATTTATAGTCGATACCGAATATCGTAGCTGTCAGCATAAGGAATTGTGCACACATCATCAGTGTACCCGATGCGATATCATGATCTTCTGATATCAGTAGAGAAGTAAAAGCGAGCCCTACAGCAGCCAGAAAACTGCCGATAGCCACCATATACTCCATTTTCTTACTCGTTTCCATATATGTAGTTTTGAGTCATTTTCAATTTAGAATGGTGATGGCCAATGGTCAGTCATCTGAGCACCCATCCAAGAGTAAAACACATTGGTAGGTGCATGTCCGTCTAACCATGTTGGATCATCCGAAGAAAAGTTCTTGAACACCGAGCTTGAAATCTTCTTTGTTCCGTCACGTCGTGATATCAGGAAATTGGCATAATAAAGAATATGATCATCGTAATTATCGAAGGGAATGCCAGAACCTACGGTAAAGATCATATCAGACTTGCAGAAATGGAAGATAGCGTCACAGTTGGTAGTGACCTCCCAGACATCATCGTTTTCAAGATCATCGAGGATAGTGGAATCTGGCAAAGTGTCCTTTAGTTTGGCTATCACGTAGTCATACTTATATATTACCTCATCTTCCTCCAGTTCCGGATTATAGATATAATACTCCCGATTGACTACAGACACAAATACGTCCGATCGGAGCATATTGTTCTCTCTCAACAGAGTTCCAAGGGTGTTATCTGAGCACGTACAGCGTTTCTGCATGCCCGTCCAGTAGCTCACTCTCTTATTAAACCATTTGTGACCCAGGACACCCCAACCAGTACTCGACCATCCATAATTACTATTCTCACCCCTCATCAGCTGCAGTGTACCTGCAGAGATAGTGTATAATCCACCTAACTTCAAGTCGCTATCCTTGACAGGGTAGACGAATCTCTGACCACCGTACCAATTGGCAATCATATCTTCACGGACCTTGTTTAGGTTAAAAGAAGAGAAAGCATTAAGGGACTTGGACTGATTGACACCTGACTGCATGCTGATTCGTGCAACTGGAGTCAAATCGCGCATAAGACCCTCGATCATGGCGGCTACCATCCTCTGAGCAGCTTGTTTCTCGGTGTTGGTATATGTAGTCGTTTCGGGTTTAGCAGCTACGACCTGGGAGTATGTACCATCAGGATTCCTACGAAGAGAGTAGACCTCCGACCCGATTGTTCCGGATACCTTTGACTTTGTTCCTCCGACTCTTCCCGAAGCCATATTAGCTGCTGATTTTTTGATTCATGAATTGTAATACTCTAAAAATAAGATTGGGGAGAGGGAGTATTTTATTTCTCCCACTCCCCATCGGTATAGTACAGCCTTTCGACTGCTACAGACTAATGATCTGTACCACCAGGCTCATCATCATTGCTTGCTGTACCAATAATCGTGAACAAGTCTTGTGCATTATCAATGCGACTCAAATCCTCGTTCCAAGTACCGTATACAACGGTGTAAGTTGTTGATGCAGTGATGGCGCTACCATTGATAGTACGTGAGTTAGATCCCTCCACAAGCGCACTTGTGCTAATTGCAGATGCCGCTGAAGATCCGGTCTTGAGTCCAAGAACCTTACCTATCATAGCGTCATCAGCAGGCAGATTAACTACAAGAGCTGCATTCTGACCTGCAGGCAAATTCACTGAATCACCCTCAGCAACCGTGCTACCGTTCACCGTCATAGTGCGTCCACTTACTGGCTGTGCACTTTTGGTGAATGTCTGGCTAGCTACAGAGCTGCTTACACCATCCTTGATGGCGATAGCCTTAACGGTTGTGGTAGCACTCAGCGTGATAGCAGCGCTATAGAGGGTGCTGCTTGACGTTGGGTTAGAACCGTCTGTAGTATAGCGAATCTCTGCGCCCGACTCCGCAGACATCGATACAGAAGTCGACGTCTCAAATGGAGAAGTTCCAGTGATCACCGGAGCACTAACACTTGGTGTTGGTGTCGGAGACGGAGTGGGCGCTGGGCTAAAAGACTGGTCACCTCCGTTGAGGAACTTGTTCTCGCCTACAGGGTAGGTTGGGAGAGCTGCATCAGCATTCCATGACAGATTGGTGCCAGCACCGAGGACAGCCTTTGAGTGAGCGAAACCATCGTTAGTCTTGCGAGTCACGATGAATGCACAGCTGCCAGCGATAGCTGCCAGAGTGATAGTGATGCTGTTGTCAACTACAGCAACTGTAGGAACAGCGTTACCCTCTGTCTCGAATACGCTTGCGATGTTGCTTGCGCTGATAGCTGTCTCATCACTCAGACTCTGGTTGATGTGATAGCGGCAGTACTCTGCAGCACCCAGAGTGTCGATACCTACGATAGTGAGGAAGTCCTCATTACCGAAGCTGAGAGCAGCCTTAAGGCCAGCCATAGTCATTGTGCCAGAGCTAAGAGCGATGGTGATGACACCAGTAGCCTTGTTGATAGACACTGCAGCAGGAATTGCAGCCTTACCATCAGAAATGATGTAAGCACCCTGCTTTGCACCCTTTTCCTGATATGCATTCAGACCGAATGCATTTCCTGAAGCTGGGTTTGCAGCAACATCAGCCTTAACGAGAGCGTAGTTACGCTTGATGAACTCTGAGAGGTTTGGCTGAACGCCTACAACATTGTCGAAAGAGTGATCAATGATGGGCTTCAGAGCTGACTGTGCCTGCATTACTGTAGACATGATCATACGACCACGCATCTGTGCGATGGTCTGTGGGTTTGCAACTGTCTCAGCAAGTGAACGAACAACCTGCTGTTTCTTGCCGTTAGCATTCTTACCGATAGAATACACGTCTGAACCTACGCGACCGCGTATGTATGAACGAGTACCTCCAGATTTAGATTTTGCCATATTCAAAAAGAAGTTTTGGTTTCACTTAGGCTTTTTCCCGCAGCCGTTGGGGTGTCGATGGCCGCATTTCAGAACGTTAGTTACCTGGCTCATCTTAACGTCCGCAAAGGTACAAATTAATATTTATCGGAGCAAATCGGGACTTGGTAGGGAGCGGGTTCCCGGTTGGTAGGGACTTGGGGTTTTCAGAAAGTTTTACATTTTAACAGACGTTTCCACGTGTTTAGTTGGGTTTCCTGCTACAAAAGCGTGACATCAAGTTAACGTGATTTAACAAGTTTAACTTCGTGGTACACGAAAAATGGGCAAAATTTACCTGCATGGTGCACAAAAAAAACCCAAGTGCCGTAGGCACCTGGGCTATCAATCATTCCTCAATGTCAAAGTAAGATAAAACAATTCTTCGGAATTCTTCTTTCGCCATCAAAGTAGCAGTGTAGTTCCATATCTCATAATCAGCCATAAAATCAATTTCCTCAGGCTCTAGTGGGCGCAAAGCCCTTGCGCGCTTAAGTCTCCTATACTCATGCCGCGCAACCATCAGGAGGCACGCAAAAGACGTTTTCATTCGGTTTCTTAAATCAATAGCATAACTCTTCATAACGAACTAATTCTTAGAATACATAATATACAAACAAACTGAAATCAAATAAAGTAGGTACATAACGTAAAATATTAGGGTAAAACATGGTGTACACCTCTACAGGCGAGGTGCACACGACTGGTTCATTTTCTCGACCCGGGCACTCTGGCAATGGGTATAGAGCATAGTAGTGTCGATGGACTTATGACCCAACGTCAGCATGAGTACATCCATAGGCATTCCCTTGGACAGACATTCAGTAGCAAAGGTGTGGCGCAAGATATGAGGACTACATTTGTGCTCACCCGCATATGGCTTACAAGCATGGTAAATATCCCAATTATACTGCCTGCGGGACAAGGGGAAGATATAACGACCAAATGAACGACCAGACAGATATCTTTCTAAATACCTGGCTGTCATATCACCAAAGAAAGCCATTCTGTAAGTACGACCTTTACCTGAGACGCGAATCTGATGTGATTCTAAGTCTATATCATCCAATGTCAACTTCAAGCACTCACCGATACGTAATCCGCTCTCGCTAATTAAACTAATCAAGGCGCGTGTTGAATCTGCCAAATCAGACTGCAGCAGCACATGGTTAATAATCTCCATACTCAATGCCTCACGTGTGTGATATGATGGTCTAGGACGCTGTACATGCGATACCGGATTGACCTTGAGCAATCCACGCTTGACGAAATACCCGAATAAGCCGGACAATGAGGACAGAATACGACAGACACTGGAGTATTCGTATTTCTTAGAAATAAGATACTCGATATAGTCCTCGATATCCTCTTGAACCACCTTTGACCAACGATAGTTGCGTCTGTAATCCATTAGCCATTCCTCAAATAGACTACAATCTGACATATACGCATCTGCGGATGCCTGCGAGAGATAACCCCTCGCTTGCATCCACTGACCAAATTCTAAAATAACGTTATTCATATCTATTAAAAGCCATATTTATAACTATAACTTCCCGGGGCCACCTTACCATCAAGTCTGAACCCCTTCATTGCACATTCATCAGAATCGCACAAACCATAGTATCTGCACTTACGACATGGGTCGTAATTAACGACTGCATCTGCTATATCTGCACGCAGTACCATTTCCTGAAACTCGCTTTCAGATAGAGCCTCGATAGTCTCTACCTGGTAACTACCACTAAACAAATCTAACTGCACACACATACTATTTATCGCTTATATTATAATCAGTAATTTCAATAACTGGTAGACCACTTTCAGAAGAAACGGCAGACTCTAAACCAAGACCCTTCGCAAGCGAAAGAAAGCACATAACCTCATCATGCATAAAGAATTTAAAATCATAATTAGGATAAATAACAATAGACTGCGACCACGTATAGCGTCTGCGGATGGACACGGGGAACTTAGTGCCAAGTGTCAACACTCTGTAACGGCTACCCACCTGGAGGAATAGCCTTAACTTTTCTGATAACTCAAAATTAGGAACCATAATTAATCTATTTAAAGGGTAAAACATATCTTCTTATCTATAGTGCAAAATTAGTAAAAATAATCGAAAAACACATCATAAATATTGCTCAATATCAGCCATTTATGTTAAAATCCACACACTATTTTAGCCAAAATAATACTATTTTGACCTAACAATCGTTAACGACTGATACTATTTTGACACAAAAAGGTCGATGACCACCGCAAGGCGACCAGCCAGTCGACCCTCGAAGAGGAAACAAAGAGAACACCAGTGCGGAGCAGGACAGACAGCCAGACCACGACTCAAAGCGGAGACGAGCGACAGACAGCCAGACCTCACAAAGCAAACAAGACCAATGACAACACTATAAACACCAAAAAAAATATACCATGAAAAACACACCGCGCTGCCGCGCGCGCTCCGCGGCCGGGGGTTTACGGGGGCAGAGCCACCGAGTATAGCAGAGTAATTATCCTCCGCTATACATCAAAAAAATAAGGCCTCACTACTGCATCAGCGACCCAAATTGCAATTTGGCATTTCTGGATAGCTTGAAAATGAGTAAATTATGAATTTTTTCCCGGTACTCGCATACTGCAGTAAGTAATACAATTACCCTTGGATATTTCAGCAGCTGCTAAAAGATCTATTCATGTGAACTTTTCCACCATCCAAAGGGTGGTGGGTGGGGGTGTCGCGGCAGCCGTAAGGCTGGCGCACGTGGGTGGAAGATAAACAACCGCCGGAGGCACCTTAGAGCCCCTGCTTACAGGGGCGGTTAGAACAAGGGGCTCGCTACAGAAGAGCCCCGCACTAACTTGCGGTGCCGACCTACAGGAAGGCACCGTAAAAGCCCACTGCGGGAAGAGGCGCAGGACCACACGCAATCATAAATATAATTTCGACCTCTCAAAATCAGTATTTATGACCGTGTCTGCGGGAAGGGGCGATTAACGTGATGGCGGGCGTTCGGGGCAGCGAGACCGACCTATAGGAAGGGAGCGGCTGTCCCCGCAGTTGTTTACACGTCAGCATAGGTAATATCAATACACGCGAGGCGGGCACTGCGTAGCAGCTATAGCGGCACTTAGTGCGGCTATAGCTGCAGAGCCGACAAATAATGACCCAACCTATCTGCCCGCAGACCCCTCCACCCGTCCCCGCAGCAAAAGCCGAGTGTCGCAGACCCGGCCTGCAGCGGAGAGGGACGGGTGGATGGGGGCTGGGGGCGCGCTAAGAACCAACGAGGCGTGTGTGTGTTGCGGGCGTATGGCGGGCGTTCGCGTAGCGACGGAGGATACGACGGAGCGGAGCGCGTGTGTGTGTTGCGGGCGTATGGCGGGCGTTCGCGTAGCGACGGAGGATACGACGGAGCGGAGCGCAGGGCACGACGACCGCGAGGCAAGGTAACTGAGGGTAGGGCGGGCGGGGACAAACAACCCGCGGAGCGACCAAAATAAACATTCGAGCGTAGCGAGCCGACACCAGCAATCGCAAAAGAAAACGACCGCCAGACAGACACTGGCAGTCGTAGAACACTGAACGCCTTAGGGCAGATGAATGTTAAGCGGGTCTTTTCCCTAAGTCATGAAAGAAAAAAGTTCTCAGAGCGACGATTTTTTCTCCGATAGAGAATTGTACACAAACTGCCCCCATTGCTTTGCCATAGCCCTCGCTATGCCCTCAAACGATCTCGAGCGGTACTTACCACGGCTACTTCTTACATACTCCTTTACCTTAGCAACATCGCATTCGGGCATAAGTGGAGGTAGGTTTCTCAACCAGTAAAGCGTCTTTTTCGTGTATGGATGACCGAACCAAGAGGGTTGAACAAAGCAATCAGGCTTAGGCAACCGGGCACGTGCCATCGGCAAGGGGTTCTCCACGGCAACAAAATCAGCCCGGGCACCCAGGCACTCCATAAAGAACTCACGTGCCTCTTCCATTTTCCGATATCTCTCTTCGTTTATCTGACCATTAATCCACATCCATACTGATGACATCTTGCATAAGTAAGTGCATGGAGGGTGTGCTATAATCAAATGCCACTTTTGCACCTGATGCCGTTTACCATCCATCGTTTTGAAATGAGTAAGGCCATTGAGATACGGTCTAACATCGTCTTGTATCTGATATCGCAAGTCAGCACCTCTGCGTGGTTTCTGGATATCGCATGAGAAAGCATTAAATCCCGCATTCCTAAATGCCTGCATTTCAACCTGGGACTCTTCGCATGCTATAAGCACATTGATATGTTTACGTAACATATGACCTGAACTATTGGGAATCGATTCTATCTAACACTAACTGGATGATCATGAAGATGTAAGCTATGTCTTCTTCAAGGTTTTCATATCCACAGATTGGTACGTCTGACTTGTAGTAGCTCATGTGAGAATCAAGAATGATTGATATCCGATCTCTGTTGCTTATGATAGATATCTTTTGCTCTATCGACTCTCCACCAGCACCATCAGTTTTCCGGAAGTCCTGCCCAAAGCCAGACACCAAATCATTGGTCGTATAGATATTCGCTACGGCTAACATAATAGCAGCCTCGTTAAGGTATTCTTCTATACTCCAGTCTTGATCCAGCAGCTGATTCTGAATCTCATTTTGTATTACGCTATAGTCTGTAATCTTCATTGCTCTTTTGGTTTAGGAACTTGGTTAATCTTGTAGATGGCCGTGATGGGCTCTTTAGTGAATTGCCAGGTACGGCACATGTCGTAAATGTCCCGATCGGAGAATCTTTGCATGACTGTAGTCAGTATGCTATTAATAACTCCATTCTTTGTCCAATAGCTGTGATTGCTCACGAACTCTTCAATCAATTTAAGTGTATCTGGATCTATCCGCACACTTGTTAGCTTTAAATTCTTGTTACTCATACCGTTACGAATTAAGTTGTGTAATTTTGTTGATTTGGTGGAAAATAAAGCGAAAGCCGATTGGGGTTTGAGCGATTGTGTAGACTGCAATTTGTACTACTTGCTCGAGGCCTCTCATGATATCGCTGGAGCTTGTGCGCATGCCTGCGGGCGGGCGCGGGCGCAATCCGTGTACGCACGTAAAGCCAACCCCTTGATGCAGAGCCAATTAGGGTACTACACCAATGGAAATCGCAGGGCGGTACTACTGTACCGCCTATTTGCCATCCGGCTGATATCAGAAAACGGGGCATGAATCAGCGTATTCTGGGCATGGAAGAGACTCTGCGTATACTTCCTCGTGAAACCACCAACAAGTCACCATACAGCGTTCTGTAGCCTCATGAGCCCACCAACAGTGCTTGCATCTTTTATCCTTATCTTCCATTAAAACAGCTCTTTATTATTTATAAGTTGAATCATTTCTTGTAATATATCCTGCGCAGCTCTTTCGTCACCGTTGAGCTTTGCAGCCAGAGTGTGTTGAAGTGCCAGACGATCTTTGTTATCTCCAAGGGGAACAAAGCGTAAACTGGCAACACGTTCGATGTTCTGTATAAGAGTATCGCAAGCAAGCCTTACTTTCTGGTCTGCATGCGACATCCGATAAAGGACCAGTTTTCTTTTCAAGGATTCATCGTCTCTGCTTGGTTTACTCATCGATGGCGCAGCAGATAGTTTCATGAACTTGTGGCCTTCATCCCAATGGAACAGAATTTTATCCGGACACCTATCTTTTCTCTGCCAGCCTTCGTCATTGTCAGAATGAACCTTAGAAAGCGACTCTGCTACGATGCCACCTCGAATCTTTTTCTTAGTCTTAACCTTGAAGTGGAAATAGTTGTACGCAAGATCTTGGAACCTCTGCCAGAGTTTATCCGGACTATCGAACATAGACAATCGATGGGGTATGGTCTGCTTATATGGTTTGTTGGCATGATTCATTTCAATAGTCAACCATCCATCAGCCTGGGACATCATCGCAAACTCGACTCTCCAAATTTCTGGTTTATACAGCTCACCAAGATCATTGTGTTTGGTCATGGACATTGGATTGTCGATTAATCCATTGATCATCCAGCAGGTTTTTATCCAAGGTTTATCGTTCTTACTTTCAGATAGTTCAAGAGTCTTGTTATAAAGCTTTGTTGTGACCATCGATGATTTACTACCCCAAGACAGACTTTGCCACTTGCATTCGCTCCACGTATCGTTGCCGTGGGCAGACAGAAAGCACTGGTTAATCTTTCTGTATCTTCCTGCCAGATATCTCTTAGCGAACCTTGCAGGACTATCACCAGAATCGAACAATTCGAAATCGTATGCGATATCTATTCTGTATATTCGCTTGAAGATATAATCGTTTTTTAGCAAAAACTCCTGCAGGAACTGCACCGGGTTGCCTTGGTATAGCATCC
>JAEIGA010011710.1_pt1 | contig 13311 bp, 7 predicted proteins | sample 9270691 | NCBI WGS metagenome assembly JAEIGA01 (sample SAMN17057246, study PRJNA624740) | gut metagenome | biome: biome; isolation source: fecal sample | host: Bos grunniens | place: China: Xizang | collected 2019
ACGTATACTTTTGGACTTCATCTCTATACAAGAAAAATTGCTTTAATGCATACACGTTAGAAGTATCATCAAACTTCATAACACCTATCGTTTTACAACGTCACATCGCCCAAACAATACGTCCTGTGAGACCATAGTGCATAGTGTAAATATTTAGAAGAAATAATTAAAACAAATACAATATGAAAAATTTTACAAACAATTTTAAAAAATTTACCTCGCGCCTAAGCGCAAGGTGGCTTATTATGGCCCTAATGATGCTTGTGGGAACAAGTAGTGCGTGGGCTTGGGGTGGTACTTATCGCGATGTAACCAATCAACCAAATGAGAGTCCCACATTTTATTTGGGAGACAAGATTGCATTTTATTGGATTCTTGATAACACTGGTAGTAGTGCTACTTATAAAAAAGTGTACATATCAACCTCTTCAAGTAACAATGCTTCAGATTGGAAATACGATTTAACATGGATTAAAAAAGATAATGATGAGAAACAATATTGGAAGTCATCAGAATTGACAGCTAATGCAACGGGAACACGATATTATTCGTTATGGCTTGGCTGGGGTAATAGTGTTGGCGATAATGGACGTTACTATAATGGTTCAAGTACCACAAAGACAGAAGGTAACGGAAGTTTTATTAAATCATCATTTAGTATCAAGGCATTGCCTCAACCTACAAATTTTTCTGGAACATTGTCAGGAACAACTGCTACGCTAAATTGGACACATGATGCAACATACACTAATGTATTGATTGTACGCTACATAAAAGGGACTAACCCTACGTCACCTGTAAACGGAACAAACTACAATGTAAATGGAAAAGTAGGAGATGGAACAGTAGTCTATAAGGGAAATGCCAATACTTGTACGAACACAATAACTGCTGGTAATTCATACGATTATTATGTATATACAATAAACAATAATTATTACTCTTCTGGGGTTAAATGGACATTAGAAGGATGCACCCCAACTACTCTTTCATGGGCAAACACTTTTACTGGTAATATGAAAGTTGGTGAAGATGTGTCAAATCCTGCAAGTTTGTCGGATGCAGCAGCGGCAAACAGTATTTCATACACAAGTAGAAACCCAGATGTTATTTCTGTTAATGGAACTACATTAACCGCTTTAAAATCTGGTAAGGCAACTATTACAGCTTCTGCAACACCAAAAGATGGATTTTGTAGTATTGAATCAATAGCAAAAGAAATTACTGTTACTTGTGATGTGGTTAATACAAGTGAAATTGTTGTTGAAGTAGAATGTAGTGAAGGAACACCAAATATTTATTATTGGGGAGATGATATAACGACACCTGAATGGCCTGGAGAAAAAATGACTGGTAATAATGGTGTTTATACAAAATCATTCGCAACAACCAAACCTATTAATATAATTTTTTATATCAAAATAGGTAACACCGAATACCAAACAGTTGATATTAAAGGTTTAATAGTAGGTAAACGATATAGATATAATTTTGAAACCAGCGATTCTAAGGATTCAGATGGGAAATTGCTAGAAGATCTACTTGAAGAAGATTGTTTAGCTCCTGCTTGCACTACTCCTAACTTCTCTGTAGAACTATCAAATGCAACTGTCACAAAGGGAGATGAAAATATCACAGCGTCTATAACAGTAATAGGAACAGATTCTCCTGCTGTAACTTGGTCTTCTTCTGATGAAGAAGTAGCTACTATTGATGCTGATGGAAAGATTACTGCAATTAAAGGTGGTGTCACAACTATCTCTGCAACAACTAAGGGAACAGATTCATATTGTAAAGACACTAAAAAAGATGCTGAACTTACTGTTAAAGAAACCCCTACTATTGATATAACAGGTGATTCTTACGGATGTAATGAAGGTAAAACTTTAACTGCTACCGTAGAATGTACAACAAGTTACACAGTTAAATGGTATAAGGGCAGTATAAACACACAAGCAATAAGCACAGGTTCTAAATACACAGCAACAGAATCTGGTACTTATTTTGCTCAAGTAACAGGCACATATATCAATACCGCCACTAGCGCTGCGTTTGTATTTACCAAATACACTCCTGCAGCGGCTCCTTCTATTTCTATAGGCAAAGAATCTATTTGTTCTGGAGAAACCACTAACATTACTATTGATGGCTATAGTGGTGCTAATAATTACACCCTATACAAAGGTAATAACACTGTACAAAATCCAACATTTAATAACGGTGTATTCACAGTTTCTGAAGCAGGAACATATTTCGTTACATCTACTCCAAAAGAAGGAGATTGTACGTTGGAATCTGCAAAACAAGCAATTGGTTTAACCTTGTCGGTTATAGAGGTAACAATTTCTCTAAACCCTACCTCTGCACCTATTTGTTCAGGAACCACTCTTGCTGATATAGATACATACGTAGAAATAACTACAAATGGAGATAGAGTGGCTTGGTACGAAGCTAATTCAGGAGGTAACGCTCTGAATGAAGCTGATGAAATAAGACAAGCTACTTACTACGCAGAAGCCACACTAAATGGTTGTACATCTGAACGAGTATCATTTAATGTAACTGAATTATTAAATGTTCCAGCAAAACCAGTAATTACACCTAGTGACGCCGCTATATGTTCGGGTAACACAGTTACACTAACATTAACCGAGAAAGTTAAAGGGGAAACATACAAAATAGGTGATATTTCTGTATTTACTAGCAGTAATACATATCAACCTACCTTAAACGAAACAACTACATATACTATCACCGCAACCAACCAATGTGGTTCTACAAACTCTGAACTAGTTACTATCAACGTAACCACTACTCCGGTGATTACAGCAAATAAGTTGGTGACCACTATTGATAGTCCAATAACATTGACATCAAATATAGATGCTATATGGACTACAACTGGAGGTATATTAAATCCTAATTCAGGAGCAACTAGTTCTGTAGAATTCACCTCTCAAAATAATGGTAGATACATCATTACTGCATCAAATACTGCAAATGACATTACTTGTTCGGCAAGTAAGGAAGTGAGTGTTCAAAATGCATTTTATGTATATATCCGCCGTCCAAAAAGTGGTGACAATGTATACAATGACTGGTATGGCAAGACTAACGATGCAGAAAAGGGTAACGCCCCATGGTTTAAAGAGGGTACACCAAACTATGATAGTATGGAAGATACTAACTATGGAGGTGTAGGACCTGTAGAATCATTTACCGATTGTAATGACTATACATGGGATGCATTTGAATTTGCTGGAGGAGACTTTTACATTCACGCACCAAATACAGGTGGCTCAGATGGTTGGGCTACATTTACAAAAGAGACATACATTGAGTCTCTATCTAGTGATGTTTATTACTATATAAGTAGTTTTACTCAAAATGATAAAGGTTCTGTACTATCTGAATCTGCAACTAAGCCAGAGCGCGCTCCAGAAATTATAACCCCTGTTACAAGTTTAAATCCTGCATCAGGTATCTTATGTAGTGGCAGTCAAGCTACATTAACTGTAACCAACCCACAAAATGATTATACCTATACTCTAATGTATAAAGGAACTGCACAAGGTGAGCCTATAAGCGGGAATAATGAAGTTGAATTTACTGTTATTGAAGCTGGTTCATACGCAGTGCAAGCAAAAGTACAAAGCAATAGTGGATGTACTTCTACAGCTTCATCTTCAGCTTCACAGATAAAGGTAATTGCAACAGACATAAAGTTTGATGCTACTGAATATACTACTACCCCATGGGTGCCTGTAACTGTTGTTATAGAAGTTCCAAGTGGATATGAATTCATTTACAATGATGCAACTCTTACCAGTATAACTCCAGAAGCAGATAAGCCTATAAAGAAAGAAAATGGACATGAATATACCTACACGTTCCCACGTCCAACAGACTGGGGCATAGGTAATAGCCAGTCAGGTGATGGATATGATGAAAAACCATACACCATTACTGCTACAATCAAAAATGCTGAACAATGTGGTACTGCTACAGCTACAGTAAAACTTCAAGATGAAGGTAACGATAAATGTATATTACCATAGGAACAATAAGTAAGAATTAAAAAAAATACACGATATGAAAAGATTTTATAATAACACAAAAATGAGTGGAGCTCTAGGTAAAGCTCTACGAATGCTTGCCTTGCTTTGCTTTCTATTGGGATTTAGTAGTAGTGCGTTGGGAGCAACTTATTACCTGTGGTATGGCTCAAATGATGACTATAATAATAATAATAGTTATCAATGGTCTGAAGGTGTTCCTTTCTCTAATAATAAAGGAACCTTTACTATAAATACCTCGTATTATAATTGTTATGTTTATATAGCAAAAGATAGCAAATCAATTGCTAATTTGTTAAAAACACCGAATTTCTCTGTGTCAACATCTACTAGTGTAAGTAATTTATATCAAGGAAATAGGGATGGATATAATCGAATACAATTTAGTACAGGTACAACTACTAGTAAAACTTTTACTATTGAATGTGATTTTTCTTCTTCATCTGAATATAAATTTAATGTTAATGTAGGTTGCGAACCTTCTTCCACAATTCACAGTGCTTCATATAATGCAAGTGCAAATAAAGTTGTACTTGTAGGTAGTATGACGGAAACTTGTGAAAAAGACACTTATTATGGTTTCAGATATAAATTGGAAGGAGAATCAAATTGGAATGCTTCGCACATAGAAGGAGGAACGGGTGGTAGTAATAATCATAGTAATACTACAGTATCTAATTATACTGTAAATTGGACTGGATTTGAAAAAGGCAAAACATATGTATTCTGCGCCTACGCTTATGACACATCAACAAGCACATTCTATAATAGTAAAAACACACTAAAGGTTTCTATTCCAGAAGGTGATACAGAAGTATTACTTACTAAAAATGCTATTTATGATGAGAATACCCAAAAGGCGACATTATATGGTTATCTTAAACAAAATCCAGTGCAAAATGGTAACCAATGTGCATTTATAGTGGAATATGGTTTTGTTTTAGAACAAGGTATTACTGCTAAGCCTAAGGTAGGTAATCAAAATGCATTTAAAGTAATTTCACCTAATGGAGAAAATACAGAGAACTTAATTCACGGTGAAACATTTGAAGCTACAAGTAACGAACTTGCAGATGGACAAGTGTATGCATATAGAGCTTATGTTTTATATGGAGAAACATACATTTACTCTAATGAAATACGCTATTTGTCTACAGGTGGTTGTATTCCACAACCTGGTGGCAATGGAACTATTTACATCACTGTAGATGGTAGTCGTTCGCCAGCTGATGACGACAATTGTGCTCTGATCTATAGTAGCCTGCAAACTGCATTAGACAAACTAAAAGTGAATGAACTTTATACAGCAGCAGATGGTAACTTATTACAAGCAGTAGTAATTACAGTAAGCCAGTTTGATAATGCAGCAGGCGCGGTTGGTAGAGGCACTTATGTTGGTAATAAGGAATATTATGTATCAGGTGGTGATGCAGATGGTGTTGATGGCCAATCATACGCTAGAAAATTAAGGGTGCTAGCTATTGATGGATTCAATAAAAATAAAGAAGAGAGCACTTACGATCCAGAACATACATTAACCATTCAAGCAAACAATGGTGATAAACCACGTGTAGAACACATACTTATCCGCAAGTCCCGTAATGTAATTTTAAAAGGGTTAAATATTTTCTCAAATGATAATGGAACTACAAAAGATACTGCTTTAGAAATAGATGAAGGTGAGTATCGCGACTGGGACAATGTTACAAAACAAGACATTGTAGAAAATTCTAATATTGTTGTTAAGGATTGTACCATTGGTTCTAATGGTTTTACAGGTGTACACATTAATAGTTATAGTGGATTAACCTTTGAAAATTGTACCTTTAACCTAAGCGTTCCAGATAGCGACTCAAATACCAAAAACTATGGTTCTTCAGTTAAATTTTATCAATGTAAGGATATTAAATTTATAAGAAATAACTTCTGGGGAGCACACACCACACTACTTTGGTTACAACAAACACAAAATGCATTATTCTACAATAATGTATTTTGGAATACCAATGAGAATACTGGAACATCAAGTCAGGCTGTCAGAGTATATGATCAATATAATGATGCAAATAAATATCTAAATTCAAGTAATATTGCAATATTATATAATACTTTCTATATAAAAGATGATAAGAACACAAGTAATTATAGTTTTATCTATTTCGATTACTATGTTGGAGATTATGTGTACTTCAAATATAATAACTGTTACAGTTATGATAAAGATATGAAGGAACAACGTACTAGTCCTGTCGATAAATATAACTCAGAGAATAGACATACTTTATGCCCTAATAACTATTGGAGTGTAGTAGATACAAAATTACCTTCTGTATTTGACCCAAATATTTGCGGAAACTCTACTACTAGTATTAACGTAGCAAACCTTGTTTGTGAAACTAGCGCTTCTGGTCCTGCTTCACTAGTTATAAAACAACCAGAAGGTGAAGGTGGTCTTAAAGTAGGTGATCCTCTTACAAGACAAGATATATCTAGCATGTCTGGTGGTATTTTGCTAAGTGATGAAGAACTTACTTATGACAGATACAATAAAGGAGCGCGCGATGGTGATAAATGGACACTTGGTGCGTTAGAAGCCACAAGCGAAAACTTTGTAGAAACTATTTATTGGATTGGTGGTGATAGTGATGAATGGGACAACCGAAACAACTGGGCATATATAATAGAAAATGCACGTGCGGCAGACCAACGTACGCTAACTTGTGTGGATGTTTTATCGCCAAACCTAAAAGTGGTTATTCCACAAAAAGGATCACAAAACTATCCTACCACAACCAAAGCAACATACTATTATCCTGTAATTCCAGCATCATTCGATGCTACTGCACGCCAAAAAGCAACAGAAGATGCTAACGATATGCCAGATGGTATCCCTGCAAGCGAACAAGTTTCTGCCGGTGTAGGCACAGGTCAATCTGTAACCAAATATGCAGAAACTATAGAACTTGAATATGGTGCAGCTTTAAAAGGTATACATAACTTATATAGTCTAGATAAACTACGTTACGACGAAGCTATTACCACTATGACTCTACCACGTGACCAATGGACATTAGTTGGTCCTGTGGTATTCCCATGGAAAGATGATACTAAAACAGAGACTCGTGATGTAATCTCTGGCGACTACTTCCTAGATTATATACCAAACGTGTATATGCACGAGGCTGTAATAGGTGGCACTAATGAACAACCTTCATTAACTTGGAATAAGAGTTTTGCAAGTCTTAGCGTACCAGTTCCTGCTAACTCAGCATTTGCAGTTTCTATACCAAATTCATATGGTAATTTATGGGGTATTGGTTTCCCTGCTGATGTTTATTATACACAAATAGCTCCAGACGAATCTATGATAAATGATGCAACAGTGCCAAAATCATTTAAACCATTTGAGGGACGTTTTGTGAATGAAAATGCATTAATAACTTATTCAGGTTTAACACCAGATCAACCTGTACTACTTAACAATAGTTACCCTTGCAATATTGATGTGAAAAAATTGCAAGGAGACAACTATGCTAATGGTAAAGTATATCTATACGATTACCTTGCAAAATCTATTAAGGTAGCAGGTGATGCAGATTGGACAACAGCAGAAGGTTCTTACAAAGGATACAACGGAGTGAATACTCAATACATTAAACCACAAAATGGTTTTGTGTTTATTCCAGAAAAAGAGTCTGTGACAGTAACAGAGGATATGTTAGTAGGCGGCGATACCAAATCACGTTCTGCGGAGATAGAAAACAATAAGGTCGCAATCAATCTACATGCTGGTTCTTCAAACTCGTTGGTTCATAGTAGCATTTCTATTGAGCACGATCCAGAATTGGGAACCAACGTAGAATCTGCGATAAATGCTCCTAAGGTGTTTGCTTATAGAGAAGCTCCTGAACTTTATATGATGGCACACGACAAAACACTATGCAGACTTGCAGTGCCAAAGAGCGAAACTGTTATTCCATTGGGTATTCAAGTGAAAACTCCTATGTACGTAACATTTAAAGTGGCACGTAATAGTGGTTATAGCAAAGTAATACTTGTGGATAAGGAAAATAACTACGAACATGACCTGTTGGAAAGCCCTTACACAGCTGATATTCTACCAAAAGGTACTTGCGAGGGTCGTTATTTCTTGAATGTAGTTTCTGAAGCTTCTGATTATGGTGAAGACGACGTACCTACTTCTGTGGAAGACGCAAGCGGTGAAGACTTAGCAATAAATATCTACAATGACACAGACAATAGTGATGCTATTACCGTGGTTACAAGCAATGTAGAATTGGAAAAAATCTACGTTAGTGACTCAATGGGTCGTGTGATTCCATTTGAAGCTAAGGGTAACTATGCTAAGATTCAAATCCCTAATGCAATGGGTGTGTATATAGTCCAAGTAATAGGTGATAAAGCAAGTAGAACAGAGAAAGTGATATTGAAATAATTAGGAATGTGGAATTTTGCGAGTAAGCGAGGGCAGTGATAAGCTTGCTTAAGCACTGCCGAGCGAAAGCAAAATCACGAGTGAAACTCGTAATTTCTATCCTAAAAATAAAAAATATTAGAAATATGAGACATATAAATTTAATTTTAAGTGTGTTGTTTTGGGCGATAGCCTCTGTGAGCATGGCAGTTACATTACCTACTTCATCTTATAGTTCTTTTGTAATGGATGAAGATGCAACCGCATATACTATTAGCACTGGAACAACATTTTTGAATCACTCATTATCAAGCAGTTCAACCACAGATTGGGGATGCGTAAGGGAAGAAGGTGATGAGTTTGGTACAACTTGTTGGGATTGCTGTACTAAAGCAACTGGGTCTACAATATTTGACCATCCAGATAACGTAGCATGTATGCAACAATGCCAAAGTACTCACTTGGGTAGCCTTGATGCAAGTGTAGCTGTACTATTAAGTATGGTCGTAGCCTACGCCGGATTTATGTATTACCGTCGTAGAAGGGAAAACGCAGAACAAGCTTAACCCTCTTTTGGATTCCATAATAAAAGTTTAACATAAGTACAATTAATTTTTCTGAACCTCCCACTGCCCTGCCGGAAATGAGACAAGGCTCTCACCGTCGGGGCAGTGGTGTTTATTTTTGGGAGGAAATTATAAAAGATACTAGAATATAAGATTATTTGTAAAAATCTTAGTAAATTTGTATATATGAAAAAATCAATCACTATGGGAAATGAAGCACAAGTTATTAGTGTGGAAGGACTACTCAAAAAAGATCTAGAAATTCCACATTATCAGAGGCCATATCGTTGGACTACAGAAAATGTTAGTCAACTTCTAGAAGACATTGTTGATAGTTATAAGAAAGGCAAGAAACAATATCGCATTGGAACTGTAATTCTTCATAAGAACGAAGAGAAACTAGATATTGTTGATGGACAACAACGTATTACCACATTACTACTAATACTAAAGGCAAGCAAAGAAAATATCATCGATTTAAAATATAACCATCATGATTCATTTGAGAACATAAAGCAAAACTTCTCTTATATTGAGGGGTGGTTAAATAGAAATGGTGATGAAAAACTTATTAATTATATTAAATCTTCTTGTGAGGTTGTAGAAATTATTGTTAATAACATATCAGAAGCTTTCCAACTTTTTGATACGCAAAATGGACGCGGAAAAGAACTTTTGCCATATAATTTACTCAAAGCATATCATATTAGGGCAATGGAACTTGAACCTAATGATGTAAAAATAGCATGTGATAAGAGATGGGAAGGTGCAGCTATGTATGACGCAACTCCTAATATAGAAGGCGACCCAAATGAAGATGTCTTAAAGCAACTTTTTGATGAGCAATTGTATAGGGGTAGAGTTTGGTCAAAAGAAAAAGAAGCTTATGGTTTTGATAAGTCTGAAATAGGCGAGTTTAAAGGATTTACATTAGACAAGAATCATACTATCAAATATGCATACCAAAATCCACAGTTACTACAGTTTTTAACAGCAAAGTACTATAAGAACGTGTTGGATGGAATAGTTGCTACACAGCCTCGATTTGAGTGGGGAGATAGTGAAAATATAGACCCTTTTGTAAATATAAATCAACAAATAGTAAACGGAAAGGCATTCTTTGATTATATAGAAACTTATGTAGAAATATATAAACGACTATTTATTCATTTAAAGTCTTCTCAACAGTTATCTGAGTTTAAAAGATTTTATTATGAAAAATGTCTAAACTATATGCAAGATTTATCTGATGCTGACGAGTATGCATATAAACCTAAAGGTAGTGCCAGAAGAAGTGGTGATACATATCTAAGGGAAGCCTATAAGACTATTATTTTTATCTTGTTTGATAAGTTTGGCGAAAAGGGTTTGTTGAAATACTATGAAGTAATATATAAACTTATTTATATCAATAGACTAATTTTAAGTCAGGTGAGGTACGATGCGGTAGCAAAAATACCAAGTAAGTATATTCAAATTATAGTTCACGCAAAGGAACTTTCCGATTTAGAGAAACTTAATATTCTGTGGGCAGATCATCTAAAAACAGAATCTAAAAACTCAGTTAGTGGAATTGAGGGAATTAAAGAATTTATTTTAGGCAATGATGGAAACAAATAAATTAAATAAAACTATAAATGAGATATTTGAGGATTCATATGTAATACCTCTATATCAACGCAATTTTGCATGGGGTGAGGAGCAAATTCATCAACTTATACAAGATATTTACGATGCGTCTCAGCAAGGAGATTTAAAATATTATATCGGTACACTCGTAGTTTTAAAGCGCCATAATGGTGTTTATGAAGTGATAGATGGACAACAAAGATTAACTGTTCTGTCGTTGTTAATTAGAATCTTAGATTTAAAGACAGAACTTAAGTTGTCTTATGATTCTAGACCAGAGGTGGAAAAATTTTTACGCGAGTTTTATAAAGACCTGGACTATAAATCGTGCGAAGCGCAAACTTATAATTTTAGCAATGCAGTGAAATGTATCAAAAATTCTAAGGTGCTTAAATCTGATGGAGAATCAGTTGAATTTGATGTCATTAGAAAATACTTAGTTGATTATTTATTGAATAAAGTTATTCTATTTAGAGTTGAGATTCCAGAAGATACAGACGTAGCCTCTTATTTTGAGATTATGAATAATCGTGGCGAGCAACTCCAAAAACATGAAATATTTAAGGCAAAATTAATGGCTAAATTGGAACCTAAGTTTCATAATGAATTTAACCTAATTTGGACAGCTTGTTCCAATATGAAAAATCATATTCAAACGTGCTTTGTTATTGAGCAGAGAAGGAAATATTTTGGAGAGAATTACGATAATTTCTGTTTTAATGGATTTGCAATTGAGGAGAATGAAAACAACAAAGTTAAGACTAATACTGAGGGGTATTCTATAGCAGATATTCTTAGTGGAAATTCTACCTGTAGTGTTGAAAAATATGGAGAAAAAGAAACAACTGATAAATACAACTCTATAATAGATTTTCCAAACTTTTTAATGCATGTTCTGAAATTGTATATGCAAGAGGAGAACTTAGATGAGGAGATTTCATTAGATGAGAAGTTTTTATTAAAGACTAATATTGAAAAAATAGATCCTAGTAAATTTATATACTTACTATTTAAATGTCGTGTTTTATTTGATAGATATATTATCAAAACAATTGACTATGATAGTCAAGATGATTTTAGGTGGACGTTAAGAAAGTTGGAAAAAACTGATTATAGTGAAAAGATTTCATATCGTGAATTTGATACCTTTGGACAAGAGGATTACCAAGATATGATTATTAAAGCACAGTCAATGCTTCAAGTGACATTTCGTCAACGTATTTACAAGAATTGGTTGTATGATACTTTAAAGTTTTTATATGATTTATTATATGAAAAGGAGAGTATTGATATAAAGTCATGTGAGCTTTTAACTCATTTGAATGGATGGATGAAAAATTATTACGATTCGGTTAAGAATAATGAGTTCTCATGTTTAGGAACGAAAACTCCACATTTTGTGCTTAATTTTATTGATTACTTATATTGGAGAAAAGCAAAGTCTAATCAAAACCAGATTAATCAAATTAAGATAAAGGATTTTAGTTTTAAATACTGGAATTCTGTGGAGCACCACTTGTCTGTAAATAAGGCTACTATAAAAAACAATGGGGTACAACCAAGTTGGGTTGACCAAATAGGCAATCTATTCCTTATAAGCAAAAATGTGAATTCTAGACTAAGCGATAGAGATGTGAAGGAAAAAGTTGAATCATTTAGAAGTGCAAATATGGGGCCAAGTCGTCAGATAATTTACCATAAAACAGAAAAAAACAACAATACTTGGTGTGAAGATGAAATAAATGAACAAACAACAGAGGTGCTTGCCTTGCTTGAAGAGATAGATAATATCCTTTAATTCATAAAATAGTATAATACTCCCACTGCCCTGCCGGAATGAGAATCAGTTCTCACCCGTCGGGGCAGTGGTGTTTATTGGGGGAAGCATTACGGTTTTTAATCACAGACACAGCACGCTATGCTTCGACAGGCTCAGCAACCGTGTCCCTACACTTTCTTCTTTGAGGGGCAATTGTGTTTTTCTATTTACATCTTGCTATTCTGAATTAAATCCCATATCTTTGCATTACCATCACCAACTACATTTAAACTTATAAGAAGTAAAAACTATTTATTAACATCAAAAATTTAGACGTATGAAAACAAAAAAAGAAGAAGTAAACATTTACGAATTGAGTGTAGAAGAACATGTTGCGCTGATAAATAGCAGAAAACACAGTAAGACATGGGACGCTATGATGAGAAATCAAGGAGCAATTATATGTACTGACCCAAATCTATTGTAACTATGAGGATATTAGAATAAAAATATTTATCTTTGTGCATGAAAACTAATTAATATCCCATTTTATGGCAAAACCAATAAAAGACACACCAGTATTGACAGGAGATGATGCGGTAAAATTCACATTAGACTCCTTGCACGTTGAACCAGCTACAAAAGAAGAACAAGAACGTGCCAAGCAAGCATTTGATTTTTTCTCATCTATAGCAACTTGTAAACTATGAAGAATATAGAATTAAAGAGATTAAATCCTGCAGATATCATAAAACCGTTTGACTGTGGTGACGCAGATTTAAACGGTTTTTTGTTAGAAAAAGACCCTACTATTCCTAATGCTGTACATCACTCTATAGAACTACT
>JAEIGA010011711.1_pt1 | contig 13311 bp, 21 predicted proteins | sample 9270691 | NCBI WGS metagenome assembly JAEIGA01 (sample SAMN17057246, study PRJNA624740) | gut metagenome | biome: biome; isolation source: fecal sample | host: Bos grunniens | place: China: Xizang | collected 2019
ACCAGCGAATACCAGAGTCAAAGTCTGGTGCCTTACCGCTTGGCGACTGGGCAATGTTTAGCAATCTGCATTGTGTGTATCCTGATCAGCAGCGAAACTTAAGAAAGTTAAAGCAATTAAGTTGTTTCGTTGGGAGCTTGATTAGGATGGTAAGATTGTGATGAAGAGGGGGTTAAACCTGGTGGAATGATGTGAGTAAGGGGGTTTATCCTGAAAAGAGGCCTGTAAAACTCACGAGCTCTGCCGGTTTGCGGCCAGGTACCAGCGCCAGCTGCCAGGTGTTCTTCATTCTGACTTCGTATTACCCCAGGCAGCGCCGCGGGGTTCCTTTGTATAAACAAAAGAGATAACATTGCTAAACAATTATTTCAAGTCTGCTTTAATTTCAGACATGATATCGATAGAAAACTTTCCGTTAATGTGCTGAACGATTCTCTCGAATACGTCCGGTTCGACCATGCGAAGATAACTGAGCTGACCTGCAAAAACTTGCACATCAGAAATATCCCAGCGATTTCCATTTTTGACATCGATTGCGTAGTTACGCATCAGCATTTCAATCTGGCGCTTCTTTGCGTTGCCAATTGTGATGCGATTTTCAGATGTGACCATTAAGCCTAAATTATAATTTCGGCCAGCAGTGGAGCCGTACCTAGTCTTTTCAGCTTTTAGTCTGAATTTTGCACCAGACTCAATAATGGTGTCAGCAATCAGTCTTTCAACATTACGGAAGTTGAAATCGTATCTACTGGAGATAATGAAGTCATCAGCATATCTTGTGTATACATGATACTTGCCATCGAAGTCGCGAAGCGCTTTCTTGAGCTTAAAATCGATGGGAATCATGATGATATTGGTAATGAGTGGAGAGATCGGAGTACCCTGAGGCAATCCACCGTTCAGAAATGCGAGATCTAATGCCTTCTCTAACTCAGCACGACCTTCCGGAATCTTGATAATTTCACTGAATGGAAAAATCATGGACAACTGCTGTATCGTAAACTCCATGGTTGTATTACCAAAGAAGTTGGATAGGTCGAACTTTGCATACCAACGACTCTCATTTGCCTGGTGACGTTTTACAGCATCGATCGTAGAGCGTCCTTCTATGTATGCGAAAGCGGATGTATGGTACAAAACCTTTGCTCCGAAACTTGTTTCAAACAAGGTTTTGAGACTTCTTAAGGCGTCCATCAGCTCCGGATTGGGGGCGTCAATTCTGCGAGTTCCTCCGGTCTTCTTGGGGATCAAGAAAGAATAATAAAGCTTCGCCCTGTCAACTGTACGCAAATGGTCTACACTCTGATTAAACTCTTTAAGTTTATTAATGAGAACACTTTTGTTGATTGCCCGATGAAGCTTTTCGGGTAGCTCATCTAGACAGTACGTCTTCGTATTTCCAATGTTCTTGCTGATAAGAAGATTATCACAGACGCTACCGAAAAGAAGATCTTCGATGTTCATCTGTTTATACATCGGAGATTGTTTTACAACAATATAAACCATGATGTCTCCTTTCTTTAGTATACTGCAATCTGCATTGGTTGCCTGCTGCAGGTTGGATCCTGAGCTGGGTCGTCATTGTTATTTTGTATTTTTAATGTCAGAATGTGTCCATTATATAATCATTATATGAAGTATAGTGTCCGTGGTGTGTGGAAAAAGTTTAGGAAAACATTTATCTCGAGAACCCCGGTTTGCTGAAGGCGATTATTCCTGGAGGAGGTCCGCCGCGGGGCTCAGGGAGGTGACGTTTTTCATTCTGACTTCGTATTACCCCAGGCAGCGCCGCGGGGTTCCTTTAACTGTGTTAAAAGAGATAACATTGCAGTATTTTATAGTCCGAGTAACCAGTCTAGTGACTGTGTTTCCTCGAAATACTTCACCGGTGTCGCCGATGAAAGATTCATTTCATATGTATTTTCGCCAACCGAAATTACTTCTCGGTCGGCTTTTATTTTGCAAACGGGTCTTACACCGCTATACACGTGCGGCCAAATGTTTCTGAACTGTCCAGATCTTGTAACCTCGCACACCTCTCCATCGGGAACACTCTGCATTTCATCAAGAACATAGTACGCAGAAAACATACCGCTAAAGTATTCTTTACGCTCCAATGACCCATACTCATCTACCGCGTGTGCTTTGCGTCCACGATGGATAAAATACTGAAATCCTCCATCAATCTCTCTTTTGGTAGGAAGACGAAGAATGTCACCAGATTCATGATGCTCAAATGCACTTAATTCTGCATCTGTAAAGTGGTGAAGAAGACCCTTATACCTACTAGTATTGACGGTATATCCGGTGTCATCGTAGAATATATAACCCATTTCTTTATCGTACTGGTGAGTGGGCATGTACCAGCGCTCCGCATCGCTATTCATATATTGCCTTATGTTCGAAAGGGAGTAATCATTATTTGTTCTCCAATTAGACTCGTATGCATCAAAAGCAGCACCGATAAGAACCTTTTCAGAGATAAAATGATTGTCCTTAGAAACTTTAATCCAATTGATATCTGTTGTACATGTCATATGTCCAAGCTGATATCGTCCGAACCGCACAATGCTTCCAACAGGAAGCTCACTGATAACCATGCCTACCACCTCCTTACGATAATTTATTTAATTAGAACGCATCCAGAATCATGCCGAATGCGTCGGCCAGAACCAGGTTCTTGATGGGCTTACCGTTCCAGACGTTCATGAAGTTAACTACGCCGTAAGCGCAGACGATACGAACGGTGGGGCAAACAGACAGTTCCACATTGCATGCGGATACGGGGGTTTCCTCCTTCGCCTCCTCATGAGAGAACTGCATGGAGGCCAGGAAATTGGATTTCTGCTTGTGATCGTTCCACATTGCAGCATAATGCTGAGCATCGGTTAGCCGGGTGCGGAAGTCAAACATAGCCTTGATATAGATGTTGTCGAAGTGCTTCTCTACGATCTCTCGGCGCAGATCGATGTTATCAACACACAGGAAAACATAGCCGGACAGCTTCTGGCCGCTCCAACCTTCTGGCATAACCTTGATAGTATCAGGGATATCGGGGTTGATATCTGCCAGGATACGGGTCAGTGCCTCAACCTTGGGCTTACCAACATCGGCCTGGATGAACATCTGATTTGCGATGTTCTTGGGCTCGACCTTGTCGAAATCCCAGAGGGTCATGTTAGTCACGCCACTGCGTGCCAGCATTTCTGCAACGGTAGAACCAACGGAACCGCATCCGATGATATGGATGCGGTCCTTGTACTTTTCGGGCTGAAAGAAGTCATAGCTCTTAGATAAATCCATCTTTATTTCCTCCTATGTATTAGTGGTAGCAACCACCATGAGGATTGCTATAATCCTCGTCATCGTCGTAGTAGTTATTGTGACCGCTGTTAGCAGCACCCTGCCAACCATTGCCGATGCAGGTCTTGGGGCGGCTGGGGACAACGTTATCCTTCTTCTCTTCTTTGGGAGTCACGGTGTTGTCGGCTGTTGCGGACTTGGGAGTAGTTGCGGGGGTAGTAGTGCTCGCGGGAGTCTTAGTAGCAGTTGCAGCAGGAGTCGTCGCAGGAGTGCTTTTGGGTGCACTGTATGCGCCCTGGTTGTAACCGCCGTAGTTACCACCGTAGTTGTTTCCTGTGTTGTAGGTTCTGGTTTTAACCATAGCACGAGACTCGTCCAGAAACTCCTTCAGGCCAGCTCCGGCGCCAACCATATGAACGGAAACATCACCATGCTCGAACAGAGTGTTGATCTTCAGGTCGTAAATCGTTGCATGGAACTTGAAGTACTTGTTCCAGATCATGAAGATGTAGAACATATCGCCTTCGAGCTGCTGAATGATCTTCTTCTGATGTTCCAGGTCGGTATGAGACGGGAAACAGTCCATACGAACATGGGAGTGACCCTGCATACGCAGGTTATTAAAGACATCGTCTTCCAGATTCATCATCCACTGCTCGTATTCAGCCTGATCGGTGTTGACTGTTGCACCGGTAACTTCCTGAGGATAAACCAGGATGTCCGTGATTACATACTGGCCTTCAGCCTCTAGGCGGTGTGCGACGCCGTGCCATGCGACTTCCTTTTCGCTGTCCTGAATCAGGGCGATCATTTTGGTGTAAGCGTCGGGGGTGATCCAGACCACAGCTTTCTGATTGGTGGCCTGGAAGGTTTCAGTATATGTCAGAGTGCCGTTCGCCAGGTTCATGTTCTGCAGGCGAGCCTCAAACTTACGCTTGGACTCTTCGATCATTTCCGGCGTCATGCGAATAATCTTACTCATTTTATTACGTTTCCTCCTTCTGTTCCTTTTACTCATTTGGACTCAGCCTTCTTTTCCTTGAGCCACTTAACGGCGTCAGAGGGCTTAACGATTCTGCCGTCGGGCAGACCCAGACATCTGGAACGATCATTGTCGTCCATCAGAGTTCTAATGAAGTGACTCAGAACAGTACTATCTGCGAAGTTCAGGGATCTTGCAGATGCAATACACTGTTCCAAAGCCATGATGTAATCGTGACGCTGCATCAGCTCATTGACAATGCGAACATAGTCGCCCATGCAGTTGTACTCATCGATATGAGGATGGGGCATATAGCCTGCGAACTCTTCACCGAAGCTGTGATGGCCGCGAGTGTTAACACCACCGCCGATAGACAGTTGGAATGCGGCGCATACATTAACAGAAATAGTTCCATCGATGAAGATTGCTTCATACAACATCTTGCGATCTTCGTAGGGAATGCGACTACCGCGGCTGTACAGCAGACTGTTTCTGTTGTTGATGGCGTTCTCGGCCATTTCGGGATCAAAGTACTCGAGCTTTGCCTTTGCGGTAAACTCGATACGAGAACCGCTTACGCTGTTCAGATTCAGGTTTCTGTTTCTCAGGAAATACTCCATGATTTCGGAGTCATCATCCTTGCCCTCCTCCAGCTTCTGACGCATGCCGGTGATACGGAAATTCAGGTCGGTCATCTTAGAGAGCTCTTCATCCAGACGACGGTTGAAGTCATTGATGCGGTTGGTAATGTCACGATACTGAACTTCGGAAGCCTCCAGTGCATCCTTGATAAAACGCAGCTCAAAGCCTCCAAGCTGCTGACGAATCAGTTCGGAGCGGAAGTCAAAGGTTTCATAGATCTTAGCGACACAATCCTTGTAAACATCGGGAGAATTACCGGCCAAAGATTCAACCAGAGCCTTTTCTTCGGGTGCGATACCGGCAGCCTTGTCGAAGTACCATGGAACCATGGGCAGGATTGCGCACTGCAGATAGTGGAAACGACGGTAATCCATCTGCTCTACGAACAGAGCGACGGACTTAATTTCCTCGTTGATGAAGCAGACCACGGGGAAAGCCTTCTTGTAGAACACGGTGATGAGTTCCAGCTTCTTGTAACCGGGATATGTATTTTCGAATTCTTCTTCGATAACCTTGAAGCACGCAGTGTTGTATGCGTTGTTCATGTTACTGAAGTAGTGCAGGGCGAATGTTCCCTTGTTGCCAATCTGACCGTTATGGTTACAGATGTTCTTGACCATATCGCGCTTGCGGGTGTTCTCGACATCGGATGCGGTATAGTCGGAACGAGAGATTTTGAAGATGATGGACTCGTCCTTGGGGACACGCTTGTAGAGCAATGCTCTCATCGTAACGAGGAAGGAGCAGTCGCCCATGAACCGGTCGCCTCTGATATTATTCATCAAAGTGTTGGCCGGTTCGTTCATCAGGGGTGATGATGAAATTTCAGTTTTAAACACGAAGACACCTCCATAGAATTTTGTGTTTATGGTGCCGCTAACCGGACTCGAACCGGTACGAGGTCGCCCTCAACGGATTTTAAGTCCGTTTTGTCTACCATTCCATCATAGCGGCATGTGGTGGGGAATATCGGATTCGAACCGATACGGACAAGCCACTGCATTTTGAGTGCAGCACGTCTACCATTTCATCAATTCCCCGAATGAAGAAGGCCGCCCTTAATGGGCGGCCTTAATATCACTTATGGATTATGTATAATCTGACCAGATTAGGCGTTATCAGCCTTGACGACCAGAGACAGGAACACGCGGTTCTTACCGGGGGTGCCGTCGTAACCCAGCTCAGCGAAGGTCTTATTCAGATCGCCGGGGTTGATAGGAGCGGAGTCCATATGCAGCAGACCCTTGGTGATATCGAAGTGCTTGGATTCCAGAACCTCACGAACGGTGCTGTTCTCATCGGCCAGGACGGTTTCGCGCTTCATGTTGTTAGCAATAGTAATGTTGATCATAATAAATCTCCTTTAATTCATCGGCTCTTTGGCCGTACATATTTTGATGTGAAAAAGTTTAGCTTAAATTGTTGTATTGTAAAGCCGGGCGGTGCCCGGGAGAAGTGAGCCGGGGCTAGTTAGCCCCGGCAATTACGAGGATCAGACCTCGATGGAAGCCTCGACAGCCATCTTGTCGGCAGCGATCTGGGCGACAACAGCAGGCAGAGCCTCTTCGACCTTCCACAGGTTCATCAGGGCACCGCCAAATTCCTCGACCATCCATGCCTTGGCATCCTTAACGGAAGCGGGGATCATCATGGTGATGGTAGCGTAGCCCTCAGCGTCACGGGTAGAGGGAGCGAAGGAAGCACCAACCTCGTTGATAGAGCCGGAGCCGGACTTACCGACGCAGACACCGAAAACGGGTTCCTTGTTATCCTCGCCGCCCATCAGAAACAGAGCCTTGGGTGCGTACTTGGCGACATTGTTCAGGTCAGCCAGCTTGATGCTGGAAGTAATCACAACAGAGTCACCGAAAATCTTAGTCTTAGCCATTTTAAAATCCTCCTTTAATTCTGGAAAAGTATGTAGTCAGGCATGTCGGCTAAAACATACCTGCTGTTAAATTTCTGCGATGTCTTCTTGGCGCATCGCAAGCCATGGCGGAGCCGGAGGGATTCGAACCCTCGCACCTGTTACAGCCTACCTCCTTAGCAGGGAGGCCTCTTATAGCCACTTGAGTACGACTCCATATGGCGGAGAGTGTGGGGTTCGAACCCACGGTGGACATCGCTGCCCATCACCAGTTTTCAAGACTGGCTCCTTAAACCACTCGGACAACTCTCCGTTTGCTAGGGTTATTCTATATCCTCGTAGTCTTCGTCCCATCCATAGGGGAATTCTTTGAGGATTTCTTCACCGGTCTCCGGATCGGTTTCCAGAGTCGGGCGATAGACTGATACATTATGGGTGTCAGCAAGATACTGAAGGAAATCGTCAACTGCTTCGCTAACAAGCTCAGCTCCGTACAGTTCTTTCACTGCAGTAATGTCGTTTTCACACAGAACCACTGCAAGGAGGTCGCCCATTGCATTGTTGAGGTCATCTTCTCTTTCGTAGATGATGTCAAGGATTTTCTGTTCACCGTCTACTTCGTCATCTTCCTCTTCTTCTGGAGGAACATCAACAGGTTCGACCTCCTCTTCTCTCGACATCGGGAGATCGACAATCTTGGGTTTTTCGTCGTCTTCGCTATCGTCTGCAGGCTTGTCAATCTCTACGCCTGCAACGTACCTTGTAATCAGATATACTGCCCACTTGCTGCACTCGTCCTGATTGCGAACGATTTTGTATAAAACCGGTCTTTCATCAGCGTAAAGCACGAGTTGAGGACAGATGGTTATTGCTGTAATATACAGGGACATGCCATTATCCTTGTTCTCTGCAATGCAATCTTCGTATTCCTGCAGACGATCGACATTCTCGAAGAAATGCTGCCATATCTGAGATGTGGAGAGATGAAGTTTTACTCCTGCCATATGTATTCCCTTCCTGTGGTAATCCACATAGTATTTCCTGTGGATTTGATAAACCGCCCTGCTTAACAGCAGGGCGGTTTATCGTTCCAGAGGAGAAATAAAGATGAACACCGACTTTCATCGGCGTTGGTGGGCCGTTTCGGGATTGAACCGAAGACCTGAGGATTATGAGTCGACTGCTCTAACCTACTGAGCTAACGGCCCGTGTGGTCCGGATGACGAGATTCGAACTCGTGGCCTCTTGATCCCAAATCAAGCGATCTGACCAAACTGAGCTACATCCGGATGTGGAGCCGGTGACGGGAATCGGACCCGCGTATCCTGCTTGGAAGGCAGGTGTTCTACCATTGAACTACACCGACGTCGTTCCCAACCAGAATTTCACTGGAGCCGCTATTGCGGACGGCGTTTTACGGGATGCCGTTATAATTTGAAAGGAGGTTCTACATGAACTTCACGACGGGCATGGGCAATTCTCCCATGCAAAAGCACGCCCAGTCACAACCGTGCTTTTTACGTTGTGTTTTCACCCTCATAAACACAACGGGCTTTCTCTTTGCCTACCAAAGTATTCTTTCATTAACTAAACAGACTGGTTAAGTCTGATACTTCTGTGCTAAATTCGGGAAGGTTAGGAATTGCTGGTTCAAAGCAATTTTCACACCACTTGCACCATCTTTTATCAAGATCAATTTCATATGACCAGGTACCTTTGCCTTCCGAATACCTCGCGCTGAGTATAGTTGCTGTCTGACTACAGTATTTGGTCATTGAATCAACCCATGTGAAAGCGCACTCAACAGGATGATCTTTAACCTTGACGATATCCCCTACTTTATACATCTGTTCAGGCTTGATTCCGTTATTCATATTGCCCTCTCTCATTAATTAAACAGGTCTTTTAAGCTGAGTTCCGACGCATTAAACTCGGGAAGTTCTGTCTGTTCATCTAGCTCAAAATCATCATCGCACCAAATAAGCAAATTGTTTTTAATGCGGTATTCATATCTCCCGCATATATCACACCATTGAACTCTCTTTATTTCCTGTTTGGTACCAGCAAACTTGTCCATTTCTTCGGGGCTTAATCTATTACTGATAATACGAACCTTGTCACCTACATGATATTTAGAGTCCATTTCCACTATGAACCACCTCCGAAAATCATCGACATATCGGAAACTTCATAGTCTCCATCGTCTATTTCTTCAAGCTCATACAAAGCACACTCTACCTCGCTGAATGCAAACGGCTGGGGTAGCCCTTCAAAATAAGCCCAATCGGTACCGCCAAGTTCAACTCTTTCAAGAACTTGAACTGTTCCAAGGTAATATACGAGGCTTTCATGTGGCGACTCGACAAAAATATCGCCGATTCTCATCTTTGTTCCTGGCTGAATATCTTTGAACTCTTCTCTAGTCAAGAACTCACCTCCCCAAAGATAAGACTCATATCGCCGAGTTCATACTGAACGTCGGCATCAATAATCTGCTCTCCCGCAATGCATTCGATTTCGTCAGCTCTAAACGGGCAATCACTAGGACCCTCTTTAAAATACACCCATCTATTTCCATCGAAATGATCGAATGTAACAACCTGACCAAGAAATTTTTCAATTCTATGATCATCACCTAGCCGGAACTCCTGTCCGACAAGCAGTTTAGTTCCCCTAGGCATATCATAAAATGCCTCTTTTGTCACACGATCACCTCTCTTGTATTTCATTTGGTCGGAGATACCAGACTCAAACTGGCTGCACCCCGGTTGGTGTTCTCCGGTGTGGGGCGGTCTTCCGCCCCGTATAGTATGAATTAATATGGATAACTATGGATATGATTTTTTAAAAAGGAGAAATCTATATCAACTTGCTACCACCCAGCCAGGTGGTACTCCCTGCGACAACATATCTAACTCGACAAACCATCGTTCCCGGATTTTGTAAAACATTATCCTTTAGAACATTAACCGTTGAGTTTTATACGTTAGAAAAAGCTTTGAGTTTTGAACTTTAAGCCTTAAAACTTTAATCCTTGAACTTTACAGTGTCTTCAGAATCATCACTGCCCAACCTCACTATCTTTGAGGCCGCCCATGATGATTAAACAGATCCCAAATCTGTCGCCCTTGTCGGGCACACTATATTCCCTCGTATCGGGCTCGAACCGATGACCTACGCAGTATCAGTGCATTGCTCTACCAACTGAGCTAACCAGGAAACTTTTCAAGTATCTTCAGAAAGCATTTGAAGGCTTTAAAAGTTATAAGCGCGTCTTTTGTTTCACTTTTACCTATCTAGTGACGCTTAACTACACAGGAGACATAGTTTAGGGTTTTCGAGTGGCAGCAAGTAGATTACTTAATAAGTAACGGCGATTTCAGTGATGGCATTACTGCAGGACAGCGCTGCATCCACCTCAACCATAAAGGCACTGATTTCCTTTTCCAGGGCAGAGATCTTATCTGCCATATTCATGGGATCTACCAGTTCAGCGGTGTGCTGTTCGATAAACTTGTCACGCTCCTCGACAGCTTCCTTAGCCAGGGATTTCATATCGGTGGCGCCATACAGGTTCTTGATATACTCATTTGCGCGGGTCTGCAACTTCTGGCCGTTGGCGTCTTCTGCGGAAGTCTGAGCCTGTCTCAGCTCCCAAGCCATCTTCTGCAGAAGGGACTTCTTGAACTCCATACCGTGGTTCTTCATCTCGATAGCCTCGGCAACAGTGTACTCAATGCCGCCAATGGTGACGATGGTCGTGGCATTGGACTTTACGACCGCGCACTTGATAGCTTCGCGCCGAGCGATCAGATCCATAACGGACTGGTATGCAGACTTCATCAGGCCGATATAATCGGGAAGGTCGACGCCTCTCACCTTTTTGTTAGCGTGTTCGTTGACGAACACAAAAGGCATACGGCTCTGTTCCTTGGTGATCCGGTCGCCGATGACCTTCAGCTCACAGAGAGCCTTGTGGATGCTCATAGTTTCAGTTGTGCTCATGAATATTCTCCTCATCTTTAAGTTTTGATTTTTTAACATATTTTCTGGTAGATTTAATAGCAATTACCAGGATTTTACGATCAAAATCCACATATGTCTCTTCAACCATGTGGTTTTTATATTTGCACTGCGCCGCATCTGCTGCGGTGCCCGCAAATACTAAGTTAAAGTCGATACAGACCTCAACCATTGTTTCTGGCCAAAAAATTGACAACCAGTCTTCTAGAAGCACAGTGTATCAACTCCTTTACTGATCGAATAAGGCAGACAAAGGCATGTCTCCTAGATTTGTATCAAGGCACAGATCACAAGGGGAACTAACCTCTTCAAGAGTTCTGCTATTGAACAAAACGATAGCATTGTTCCTCAGAACTCTCATTACATATAACGGAAATCCATCTCGAGGATGATCGTGTATTTCGAGAACTTCAGCCAAGTCGTCTGGCACACATATTCCTGGCACATCCCTTGTAGCGCGATACCTGTCGATATAATCATTAAGTCCGTAGTGTTCGAAGAATGTGTCGTAACCACCGTACCGACTACCGGTAGTGATAATCTTTACTATGGAACCAACCTGCATATCATCACCCCAATGTAATCATGTTTAAAACGCCCATTCCGGCGCTCATAATGGAGAGGAAATACAGGAATCTACGAATGTTTTTGAAACCTCCGGTTTCAGCTGCTTGCATAAGATATATAGCCATAAGCAGACAGATAATCGCCTCCATCCTGTATTCCTCCTTTATGAAATTCGACTTTTATTTCAGCCTGTAGTCAGGTTTTGTCCCTGCCGGCATTTCTCGCAAAACATCTTCGTGGTAGTTGCAATTTCCTTTGACAAGGGCAGCCGCCTCATCGGGTGTAGTGTTCAATAACCAGTCCCACACAGCATCTTCACTGTCCGACTCTACGTTCAGAGTAATTTCTTGAACGAGTTTTACCTTATATACCATTGAATCACCTCATCAAAGCACGCTTTTATAACCGATTTCCGGTATGAGCCAGAAGCATGGCTGTTACCATGTAGAACGCCGGCGGGATGCCCTCCGGACGAATCCTCTTGCGGCCTTCGAAATGCTCGTATTCCTCACCGGAAACTCTCTTCCACACTCCGCCGGAGTGTACTTCGTAAACAATTCCCACATGGTACCTCCTTATGAAATCCGCCTTTTATGTATTTTTCCTTACTAGTAAACAATTTTCAGGAGACCACGGCTTATTCACATCAGATCGCTTCAGTTTGTCCGTATCCATAAAACCAAGATTCTTTACAAAGGCATAAAAGTTTTCAAAATTACTCCATTCTTCACATACAGTTCCATAATGGCACATACCGAGCCACCTGTTGTACAAAACGTGTTCTTTGGTTGACAAACCCTTATATCGGCCATTACCCTTGTTAAGGCCATTCTTTAGCTTTGCGGCTATATGGCACCCGCAAGATACCGTGTTCCCAGTAGTCAAATTACTACGCCTTACATTGGTAACATTTCCGCAGTCACACTCGCACACCCAGACAGATTGTCTTCTGCCGCTTTTATTCTCGTGCATATAAGCAAGCCTTAGAACTTTTAACTTGCCATATTTTTCGCCAGAAATGTCTGTAAATGGTGTGTACATACTGCCTCCTTTATCAAGAATCAAATCAAGCTTTTATAGACTACGACCAGCCAAATAGACTTGCAACGTCTGATTGTGCCTTGAATTCTCCGAGGTCACTCGGAATTCTAATATCACAGAAATCAATGATCTTTCGACCACGGCTCATGTAAAATTTTGCTTCGGACTTTCCGTAATCAAAATATCCATTACGGTATTCGACCCGAATGCACATCTCGCAGGAGTACCTTCCTTTTCCGAAATCATCGGCAATAAAGTTTAACCCCTCATAGTTTGAAGGAAATATAATCTCCTTGACGATGTCAATCAGATCTTCTACTTCTTCCTTAGAGTAACACCGGAACGCAACCTTACCCTCATCGCCCCTGATGTAACTTTTAATACGCTCCTTCATAGCATCACCAAACTAAGATTTGGTCATAACATTGACCACGTCGATCGCTTTGTTACTACTATATTTCAGACATCCACAAGATCTTGTCTTTCCAGACTTCAACGCTGCGGCCTGAACTCGTTTAACCTTACCGCATTCACACTTGCATGTCCAATACGCTCTTCTGTCTGCTCCGAGACTGGGTGCAAAATAGCCAGCGAAACTGATTGCTTTAAGCATCCCGAATCGCTGGCCTTTGATACTTTCCGTTGGAGGCAATATAACCACCCTTTTCACTTATAGAATTGAATTAAATAATTCGTCAACAGAGTTGACTGGCGTATCGATCTCTCCGAAATCGATAACAGCGAGCTTGAGACATTCGTGTGGAACATATCTTCCATAACGGTTTTTACAGCGCCCGCAACAGTTATGATTGCTTGGATGTTCATAATTAAGCTCAATACCAACATCTGAGCCAACAAAGCTGTGGTCTAAATCGCAGACTATACC
>JAEIGA010011712.1_pt1 | contig 13310 bp, 7 predicted proteins | sample 9270691 | NCBI WGS metagenome assembly JAEIGA01 (sample SAMN17057246, study PRJNA624740) | gut metagenome | biome: biome; isolation source: fecal sample | host: Bos grunniens | place: China: Xizang | collected 2019
CGATAAAAACATAAAAAGTCATAATAATAGTTCTAAATCAAGGCATTTATGCGGTTATGATTTCTTTTAGGAGATCTATGTAGTCCATATAGCCTAAAAAAACTTTACAATTTAGTATATGGAAAAGGATACTTTCGGCGCTGTTTTTCAAGGTTAGATGGACGAAATGTCCAGTTGGGCGGAAAAAAGCGCCTAGTTGGAAAAAAATATGTTTCCAGTTGGAAAAATTTTTCTCCCTAACTGGAAACCCTGTATTAGGGGGTTATTGGCTTTTTAATGCAAAACCCTTCATCCTCCCTTTTTTGAGGCATCCGAAAAACGGGAAAAGATTAAATAAAAAGATTTTACAAAAGACAGCCCGTCCTATGACAATGTATTGTCAAGGGCAAGACAATGCTTTGCCTTAGTCAACTTAAAACATTGCAGTACCAAACTTGGTGTGTTATGACTGGTACTGCAGTACCAGCTGCTTGGTACTGCAGTATCAGCCGTTTGGTATTGTAGTGTCAGCAAACTGGTACGCAAACTTTAATACCATAGAAAAGTATGGTAGTCGCCGATTATGTGCGAATGTGCGTTCTTTTCTTCTACAGCCACCCTAATTACATATAATTCGGCTAAAACATCAGTTGTTCGCTAAAACACAATACACATAAAGTGCAAAAAACACAACGTTTTGCATTTACAAAGTCATTATATAGAATTGTAAACAGATTTACCCTTAAGTGTAAATGGATTTACATAGTGATGTAAGTGCGTTTACATAGAAATGTAAATCCATTTACATCGTGATGTAAAAATCGGGGGTATTCAGTCCTGTCTTTCCCAGATATTTAAGTAGGCGTTTTTTTGCTTCATTAGCTGAAAAGATTTACACCTTTTTTCTTGCCCTGCTGCTAACGTTTACGGTTTCCTTGATTCTATGCTGTAAGTGTAGACAAAGGATAAGCGCACCAAGCCTATTTTTATTTTTGTATGAGGTATAGTCAAGATGATATTTACCACATATTATCATATTGGTTTAATAATATCATAACATGCTTTTTATAAGACAACTTGTTCATGCGCCATTAAAATCAGTCGTAATTTAGAATCAATGTTGATTTTATTGGATAAGTTGAATCCTTTATAAGAACGAGAGTGAAAAATGAATTATTTCACTTTTTAACATTTTTTTTTGTTAATTTTACATATTATTGATGTTTTTGTAAAATATTTTGTATTTTTGTAGTATTAAAACCTAATATACGATGGAAGAGAACAAAGATTTAAATCGGATTAAGGTTATGTTGGCAGAGAAGAAACGAACAAATTGTGGTTTGAAGAGCCATTTGTAGTCAATGCAGCTATGGTAAGCAAGTGGTTACCAATTCTTCACAACTTTCATTAGATATGTTGAGCAAAAAAGCAGAAGCCTTAAAGGTGGATTATACAGAACTTGTAAGAAAAAAACGCATTCATGGCGAAGAAGAATAACGGTAAATATGATTCAGGTGTCAATATCATGGGTAGTGTTCCAAACTACAATGTGATGCTTGACTACATCAGTGATACATATGGTAACACTGAAGGCAGTACTGGTGCCTTTGAGTTCAGAACAGAGAAGTCACTGCAACGATTTATTTCTGCCATAGAATCCTGTATTCTCAAATTTAGGAATGATGCTCACAAAAAGATGTTCTTCGATGCCATTGGGGACAAAGCATTTTCAGTGCAGGAAAGACAGATCATCTTATTTTGGCAACTGAACTATTCCAATCTTCTCTTCTCCCGAATAACGGCAGAAGTGTTTATGAAGGCTGTCTATTCGGGACGTGTCACCATTATGGCTGAAGAGGTCACCAGTTTCTTGCGTTTTATAAAAGAAACGGAGGATGGTGAACTGGATTGGAGTGAAGACACCATTAAGATTTCGGGAAGCAAGTATCTCACCATCATGAAGAAGTTGGGACTTGCGGATGGCGCTATCAAGAAGAGTATTGTTCATCCAGTCATCACAAACAACCTCTTTGTTTACTTTATTCGCTTTATCCAGACTGTATCAAATGACAAGACTTTGCACAACCCATATATCATTTTCTCGTTCAGTGAAGAACAGAATCTGATTAGCCGATTGAAAAGGATTGAGAATATTCAATATTGGGATGTCACCCAAATAGGTAATGAAATAACTATAGATTTGAAATAATATGGCTTCTACTTATATTCAAGAACATAACCGTTTATTCGGTGACCTGACGGCAGCTTTAGGGCGTGACCTTGCTCACCTATCCTCTGAGGCCAATGGTGGAAGGAGTATTTTATTTGTCTATCCACCTGTTGACGAAGAGAAGTATATAGAGGAGGCTAAGCAAAGGTACACCGATGGTTATGAGTTTATTGATCTCCGACAACTGTTTGTGGAGTTTGTCGATTCAAAAGGGCTTGACAAATTTAAACGGCAATTCAAGAATATGGGTACGGAAGTTTTTGTTAGCCAGAACTACACTGAGGGAACTTTTTATAGTTTTCTGATGAAACGAATCGTAGATTCTGCAGCAAAAGGAGTCTCTCCAATATTGATACATACGGGTGTTATCTATAAGATGGGGTTCTCGAACCAAAACATCATGGAAGATCCTGATGTGATGAAATTCCAGAAACCATTGGTGTTTTTCTACCCTGCGGTGATAAGGAATGAGGCTATTTATTTCCTCGACCAACAGCCTGCTTCTAAGTATCGCTGTGTGGTTATTATGTAATTCATATATTTTTTACGAATATGACAAAGATAAAAGATATACTTTCAATTCGTCTTGAAGATGACATCAAGAGTGTAATAGACCTCAACCAGCAGGACGAGAGCAGTATCATGGATGAACTTGACGGCTTTATCCTGACAGAGAGTCTGGCAAAACATTTGGCAGATTTCTGTGACTTCTTTACCTCAAACACTGCTCAACCTGGATTATGGCTGAGCGGTTTCTATGGTTCAGGTAAGTCATACTTCTCCAAGATGATAGGTTTCCTGTTAAAGAATCCCTCTATTCAAGGTACATCTGTGCGAGACCGTTTCCAAAGTAAACTGATAGGATTGCCCAATGCAGGTCTGCTCCAGAACAGCATTAACGAACTGGGGCGCACCAACAACCATATTGTGCTTTTCGATGCAGCCAAAACGACAGGTAATCATGGCATCAGCTACATGATGATGGGTGCATTCCTTAAATCTTTAGGACTTAACGATGACTGGGTAGGTATCATTGAGTTCAATTTGTTGATGAGCGGTCGTTATCAGACTTTCTGCGATAAAGTCCAGCAGAAATTCGGAGAGACATGGCTGAAGCGCCGTCAGAATATGGACGAAGTGTATGACACTTTAGAGGACACCATGCTTGATGGTTTCTGTTCTGAGAGTGCTTATGATGAAATGCGTGAGGCAGCCAAACTGCGCATACAGGACTATGATGCCGTTAAACTGCAAGATGACGTGACTCGCTATCTAGAAAAGAATACAGATATTCGCATCGTATTCATGATTGATGAGGTGAGCGAGGCGATTGCCCAAAAAAAGATCAATATCCTTGACCTTGAGGGAGTGGCAGAAGCTGTAGCTGCCCTCGGACGTAAGGTGTGGACTGTTGCCATTGCTCAGCTTCAGTTGGATGATGTTATCAATGGTACTAATGTCAACCGTAGTCTGCTTACAAAGATTATTGACCGTTTCAAGAAGCGCATCCCTATTGCCGCTGAGGAAGTGGATTTGATTATCCGTAAGCGTCTTTTGGCCAAGACAGCTGACGGTAACGACCTCTTACAGGACTACTATAAAAAGAATAGCGGAAAGATTTCCGATATAACCAATATTGTCGGCACGGGACTCAACAAGACTACGGATGCTAAAACATACGCGGATTACTTCCCGTTCTATGAACATCAGTTCAAAATGCTTCAGTATTTTTTGTTCGGCACTCAAAAACTTGTCAAGACGCAGGTGGGTACTCGTGGAATGTTGATTTCCGCATTCGATGTATTGAAGAAAGAGGCTCTTTCTAACAAAGATATCCACACTCATGTCAATGCCTCACAACTCTGCCGACAGGCTGAAGAAGCTGTGGCTGAATCACTACGTGTCCGCTACAGCCAGGCTGACGAGCATCTGAAGGAAATGAATCTTCATTTCGTTATTGGACATGACATGCTTCAGACCATTCATTTCCTTACAGAATCAGGTGCCAAGACAACGGCCGAGAATATCAGCCGTGCATACGTCAATTGCCCTGACAACTATTTCTCTGTGCTTGAAGAAATCAAGAAAGCATGTAAGAAATTGGCGGACGATGAAATTCTTATCCTTTCTGGCGATGAGTATCGTATCACGAGTGAGACTCAGCAGCGCATCTTTGAGATGATGAACAACATTGATATTGCCAACTATCGCATCAAAGGAGAGATTACCAAACAGGTGAAGCAATTGTCGCTCGTCCGTGGTGCGCAGAATCTAACTGTTGACTCTGTCAATGTAGGATTTGCAGTACAGTCAGACAGTGGCGAACCTCTTTCCACTGGGGGCGACCAAGGCATGAAGGTCGTGTTCCATGACATTCTTAGTGTCAAGCCCTCCTTCAATGAGTATGTTGAGCACGTCAAGGAAGAAACGCAATCTCTGAAAGGTATCATCAGTATAGTACCTTCTTCCGACTATGCTTCTGAGATACAGAAAATAGCAGAGGATATCCTTCGTATCAGTTATATCAAGGATGTGCCTAATCTCACTTCTGAAGAGAAGAAGGTTGTTGACGAGATAGCCAATTCATTGGAGAGTAAAACGGCACAGTTGGAGCAGGTCATCGTGAAGTCATATGCTAACGGTGTACTGGTCTATCTCTATAATGCCAACATCATGACCGCACAGAATGCACCAACTATCGTCAAGGAGGCAGAATTAAAGATGTATGGCAACATCTATACGAAGCGCCTTGGCGGTTCATTAAAGGATAGTATTGCTCAGCAATTGTTGAAAGTTAGCCAAAATCAGCTCCAGAATGTCATCGGTCAGCAACCAAACTTCTTGTTCTTTGATACCACAGGACAGTTTATTGGCGACCAACTGCCCGTCATTACAGAAATGATGGCACAAATGGCATCCTATAAGAATGGTGCAGATTTGGAGCGTGACCTTGCAGCCGCTCCTACCGGCTATAGCTTTGGTACAGTATTCTCAACCTTAGCAGCACTTTTCCGTGCCAGCAAGGTCATCATCAAGTATAACAACCAAGAATACCACTCTTGGCAACAGGAAGGAGCAAAGGAACCGTTTGCCAATTCCCGCAACTTCCAGCGTGCGTCATTTAAGGCCATCACCAAGAGCCTGAGCTATAATGAGAAACGTGACATTGTTGACACATTGAAGGACTGCCGTTACAAAGAACTGACAGGAAACAATCTCAGCTACAACATGAATGACTTTGAACTCGTTGCTGCTATCCAGTCACTTGCAGTCACAGAGATTCATAAAGTCAATAATCAGATTTGTAACGACACTGAGCGTGAGCGTATCTTCCGTCGTTCCCTTGCTGCAAAGGAAGTGCTTCGCCAATATGCAGGAACGGTCACAGAGTATAACTACTTCAATACGGCTCGGACATTTCTTGGCGACAACGAAAACGAGGAGTTCTGTGAGGCAGTGGAGAAGATTGAGGCAGATATTCGTTTCATTGATACCAATATGCGTGAGGTTGAGTATCAGAAAGATTACTTCCTCGAAGTAAAGAATGAACTGGAGTTTGTAGGCTCTCCCATGCAGTCTTTTGACCAGATACATGAAACCTATCTCCAAATGCTTGACAGCGATCCTGTACACAATTATCAGCAGATGAAAAAGGAGTACCAGAACGTCAAGGACTTGTACTATCAAAACATGGATCATCAAGCTGAACAGATGATTAATGGATATGGAGACCTGTTAACCCGTATAGAAGCTATCAAGAAAAATGCTGCACAATACCTTGCGGAATGGAATACAAGGCTCTATGCTAAAGTTAGGGAAAAGGAAGATGTATGCAAAAAATACATTATATCAAAAATCCAATTGAAGGACTATGAGATTCGTTGCTCCAATTGTCGCCTTCAGCTTCGTGACATCGTGAGTGCCATCAATATGCTGCCACAACTGAACGTTGACGTAGATGTGATGGAAACAGAGGTTTGTACATCTGACCCGAAGCCTGCGCCACAGCCACAGCCTATTCCTGGCACACCTACTCCTCAACCGCAACCAAAACCACAGCCCAAGGAGCGAAAGTTGCGTAGCCAACTGCCAACTGGGCAACTCAGTGTGGCTCAGTACAAGCAATGGCTGAAGCAACAGTTGGCGATGGTCAACCAATTCGATACAAACGACATTCTTAAATTCGACGAATAAAATAGATAGTTATGGAAGATTACATATATGATCAGATAAAAGAGGAGATAGATATTGAGCCAGAAGATAATAGCATAGAAGATATTCATGGGCCTTTCGACCCTAATGCTATAGATGTGGATATCTCGGTAGTGAATTTAGGTTCTCTTTTGGAGCAACTTGAATACAATGAAATTGATTTGCAACCAGAGTTTCAACGTGAAAGTGATGTCTGGACACAAGTCAAGAAAAGTCGCCTGATTGAATCTGTTCTATTGGGTCTCCCTCTACCATCATTCTATTTTAGTGAAGATCCGGAAACCAACAAACTTCTCGTAGTTGATGGACTTCAACGTCTTTGCGCTTTTTCAGATTTCTGTATCACAAAAAAACTCAAACTGAAAGGGATGCAGTTTCTGACAGGATTAGAAGGTTGGACGTATGATAAATTAGATCGCACACAGATTCGAAGGATTAAAAGTCTAAAGGTCACTCTTAATACATTACGCAAGAACACTCCGCAAAGAGTAAAGCTTGTGATATTTCAACGCGTTAACACCGCAGGAGTCCCCTTGACGTCACAAGAGATGCGTAATGCTTTATACCAGAAGAAAGCTACCGATTTATTGAAAAGAATGGTAAAGTTGGATTCTTTTAGAAAGGCTACTGGTGGAAAAATTCCTTCAAAACGAATGACTGACTGTGACTTCGCTAACCGTTTTGTTGCATTCTATCTTTATAGAAAAGAATATGACGGTAATCTTGATGAATTTATGGGCGATGCATTGGAGAATATTAATAAAATGTCACAGCAAGAAATAGATAGCATTCATGATACTTTCGATAGGTCAATGAAGATATGTTACAAACTTCTTGGAAATACGGCATTTAAACGGCCGGACCCGCAAAAAACTAATAGTTTTTTAAAAACGAACAAAGCTATTTTTGAGGTTTTGAGTGTTTCAATAGCCCAACTGTCAGAAAACGAACAAGAGATTCTTGTTCAAAGGAAAGCTCGATTTCAAAACGAAATATATTCGTTGTTTATGAATGAAGATTTTATTAAATCAATCACTTCTGGAACAGCAAAGACTCCTCAAGTCGAATATCGTCACACAAAAGTACAGCAACTCATTAAACAAGTAATTGGCTATGATAACTAATTTGATATTGAAGGACTTTAAGATTCATGACAATCTTAATATTCATTTGAGTAATATTACATTGCTCACTGGTCAAAATGGTATGGGTAAGTCATCGGTCATACAGTCGCTCCTGTTACTTAGACAGTCATACACGGGAAACACCCCATTGGCTGGATTAAATCTAAAAGGAGATTTGGCTGATTTAGGTATTGCCAATGATGTTGAATGTCATTCTTGTTCTGATGGGGTATTGAACATCCAATTGGAAGATGATTCAGAAACTTTGAATTTCGAGTTCTCTTATGAAGATACGGATAGTTATGAAACATATCTGCCTGCTATCAATATGGAGAATCAGAATAAAGATTTAACGAAATGTTCTCTGTTTACTTCAAATTTTCAGTATATAAGTGCGTTTCGATATGGTCCACAGAAAGGATATGAAAGAGATACAAATGTGGTGCAGCGCCAAAAACAGATTTCAAAAATTAATGGTCAATGTGAATATGCAATACATTTCCTGAGTCATTTTGGGAACAAGATACATTGTATTCCAGAGTTACTTTACGATAATGAAAACAATGATCTCTTATCCACACAGGTTCAATTGTGGATGCAACAAGTGTCGCCTCGTGTAAATATCAATATTGAACCTAATGGAAATGATTTCAAGCTAAATTATAAATTCAGCAGAGAAGGGAACACCATGACAGAACCAATGTCAGCGATTAATGTTGGTTATGGTATTTCTTATGTCTTGCCAATTATTATTGCAGTCCTGAGTGCTTCTCCTGGCGCCATTCTTCTTATAGAAAACCCGGAAGCGCATATTCATCCTCGTGCTCAGGCAGAACTTATGAAGTTGCTTATGAAGGCGGCGAAAGCAGGAATACAGATTATCATAGAAACACATAGCGACCATATTATGAATGGCGCATTGGTTGCAATTGTGAATGAACCTGAATATCTGCCATTGGTTAAGGCATATTACTTTGAACGTGATGAAAGCCAGCATACATCCAAACCTTGCAAGTTGGAGATACTTGAGGATGGTAGAGTTGCTAATCCTCCGGTAGGCTTCTTTGACCAAATAGATATAGACATGCGAACAATAATGGGCTTCTAACAATTGTTTTATATGGCTAAAAATATAATTGCCTTGGTGTTTCCTGAATATAACGATATAGGTAATCTGGTCACTTCAAAAGACTGGGTTGTTGATGAGTTGTATGATGACAAGACGATGGGGGGACAGATAAAAGAGGCTGGCATATTTGTTGATTTCTTCAATGATGAGGAATGCAGTATGATCTATGATTCTATGAACATAAACGCATACTTGTATGCCGTAAATGTTCTTCCGGAATGCTATCCTTCAAGAGTAAGACAACTTAGATCAATATTTAAACAATATGGATTGAAAGATTGGCGTAGAAATCGCGTATCTTCTGAAACAGAAGAATACAGCATTCACGATGAGACAGTTAAAAATGAAATCAGAACAGAAATTGCCTCAAGAATAGAATCTACACCTGAAGACTCTTTTCTCATTGCTACAAATGCGTTTGGTGATAAGGGTAAGACCTGGAATTTGAAGACTAAAACTTCCACTAACCCCGTAGTCTCCCTCCCAATGTCAATATCCCATGTGTTTGAATGGCTTTCCAATCATCATAAGCCATTGAGGGTATATGAATGGAATGAGAAACATGGAGAAAATGGTAAGGGTGCGCATCCTGAAAATAAAGGCGAAGAAGTCTCGGTACTGGAATCTTCCAGAGAACATGCAGGAGAATTGTTGCCTAAAGCAATAGGACAGCCTAATTATGATACCCTGTATTGTTATGATGCCATTTTTAACAAATACATGGAATATAAAGCAGGATGTAAGTTTGAAAGACTTCCTGAAAATGCCCTAGAAAGAAAATATCATTCATTCCACATCAATAATGAAAATCGCGTTCCAAAGCGTGTCGCTTATAAAATAAAAACTCTTCAAAAATTAAGTAAATAATGAAACTGATAAATCACGTTCTCGACATACGCCGCCTGATTCAGCAGGCATTTGACAATCGTTTTTCACGCATGGGACTTCGAAAGGAATCTGCTACGCCTGTAGAGCAGATTCCGGCAGAGCATCAAGAGAAGCGTAGAAAACTGGATGAACTGATGAGTAGTCACCTGAGTGAGTTGGGTGACTATGAGGAAGCGCGTCAGGCTGCCATCAACGAGTGTGTCTTTACGCTCTTCAACCGCATCGCTGCCATCAAGGTGATGGAGTCAAAGGAATTGTTTCCTGAGATTATCACCCGACGAAAGGAGAATGCGGGACGTTCTTTTGAGCACAACGTGTGGTTAGAGAACCATCCAGAGGAGCGTAATGCAGAACGTGAGGGACTGAAGCATTTTCTGAGTGACCAGTTTGAAAGCCTTGGTGAGCACATTCCCCTTTATCGTAAAGACTATCCATACGCATTGCTGCCGACAGCCGATGAACTGAATGAGATTATCGAGCAGTTCAATGCCATAGAAGCGGATGCTGACTGTGGAGCTGATGTGTGGAAGGGTGATGACATCCTTGGCTGGCTCTACGAGAACTTCAATGCCGTAGAAAAAGAGGCATTGAAGCAGAGTGGTGAGAAGACAGAATATAATAAGGTGTCACTTCAGAGTCAGGTTTATACGCCCCAGTGGGTAGTGAAGTTCCTTGTTGACAACACGCTGGGTAAGGCATATATGGAGATGTTCCCCGACAGCCGTATCAAAGAGAAATACCTGATGGCTAATCTCCCTGACCATCAGGTGCGCCATCCCAAGGACTTGCGCCAGATGCGACTGCTTGACCCCGCCTGCGGTTCGGGCAACTTCCTGATTTATGCCTTCTCGCTCTTTTACGACTTGTATGTGGATCAGATGGAAAACTACGAGCGTGACTACAGCCGCCGTGATATTCCTAAGATGATTGTGGAGAACAACCTCTTCGGTGTTGATTTGGATGAGCGTGCAGCCCAGATCTCTCAGATAGCACTCTTCATCAAGGCGCGAGAATTAGGTGGTCATCGCAGTCATTGGCCTGCATATACCAATGTGGTAAGCACGCACTTCTTCCTTCCCCAATATGAAGAATTGCAAGGTACATTTGAGATTCTTGGTTCATGGTCGCAAAAGCAAATTGAAGCCATTGAGCATATATGGAATGATTTATGCTCAGCCTATAAGTTTGGCTCATTGGTACGTGTGGAAGAGCGCCTGAACGAAATGATGCCAAACGATGTTAATCATTCTATGTTCAAGGATTTTGAAATGGAGAGTCTCTTTGAATATAAGAACAATGTTGTTACCCAACTCCGCAATAATGTAAACAAGTGGGGTGGTCAGGGAAGTAATGACTATACGTTGGCAAAGACCAATGATGCCATTTCTTTCCTCGAAATTATTTCGCATAAATATGATGTGGTGGTAGCGAATCCGCCTTATACTGATAGTAGCGATTTCGGTACTGAACTGAAGGCGTTTATCGAGGAGAATTATCGTCGTCCCTTAAAGTTCAATACCAACCTTTATGCTTGTTTCATCAAGCGATGCTGTGAGTTAGCTGGGGATGATGGCAAAGTAGGTATGGTAAATCCTCCAACCTTTATGTATATTAAGACATTTGAGGACTTGCGAAAGTATATGCTGACAGAAACTCATATTAGTCTTTTTGTTGAATGGGGATATCTGGGCATGTTCTCTTCGTTTGCACGTGTAGATAGTGCCATGTTTATTTTGGACAAGGATAACCGAAAAGGGGAGTCTACGTTCATTAAACTGAATGACCTCTACGAAATGAAACGTAAAGATGTCTTATTTAAAGCATACGAGGATTTATGTAATGGGCAGTCCAACGACCGTGTTTATACCCTTCCTCAATCAAAGTTGAAGGGCATCAAGTCATATCCTTTCATCTACTGGATTTCAGATGAGTTCCGAGAAAGGTTTAAAACAGGTGTTCTTTCTGGATTTGCAGACGCTAAAGCTGGCATCCAATCTGGAAGTAATGAACGATTTGTAAGATTTCATTGGGAAATAAATGATTTTGAAAGATGGAAGATGTACCAAAAAGGGGGACCATACAAAAAATGGTATGGAGATAATTGGGTTCGAATAGATTGGAACAACAATGGCGAAGATGTCAAGAATGCCCCTGGTGCAATACTTAGGAACTCTGACTATTTTGGAAAAGAAGGTGTCACTTGCACAATGAGAGGAAGCAAAGGCGCCAGTTTTAGATACCTGCCAGCAGATTGTATTTGTGATGTCGGAGGATCTAGCATCTACCCTCATTCTACTACAGACAATCTTATCATATTAGCAATTCTTAATTCTAAATTAGCGGCTTATGTTACTAATTGCTTGAATCCAACCGTAAACATTCAAGTTGGTGACTTGCAAAGAATACCTATAGTTCATGCAGATATAAATCATATACTGCATGATACTGCATGCCAAAATGTTGAAATTGTCAAAAGAATTTTGAGGTATTCATTGATTGAATTGGAATTCAAAGGTTCCCCAATTCAAATCGATGAGAGCCCTTCTATATGCTTAATTCGATTTTATACAATCGAGAATGGGCTTAGCACTCTGATATTACTTAATGAATCTATCGAAAATAACACTATTTTTGAACTGTACAAGTTATCGTTCCACGACAAACAGATGGTGTTAGACAAGGAAGGCATTCCTGTTGGCGACTTACCTGTGAGCCATGAGGCAAAGGTTGCTTATAAGCAGTGGTTGACCGAAGAAAGCGAGTTCAAGCCAACGAGTGATGTACTGGAGCATTTAGAGTACTTGGAGGAGCGCGATGACCTGCCAAAGATTACAGACTTCGATACTCTCTACCAGAACAACAACGAATGGGAAGAGTTCTGTATCAAGCGTAATGTGAATCCCGTGGAAGCATGGTGGCAGTTTAAAAACGCCAATGTGCTACCCCCTCAGCGTACACAGGTGTTAGCCTTTGAGCTGATAACCGATGTTATCCGTACCGTGCTGGCTAAGGATGATGACGGCATTATCCCATTAGGTGATCGACTTGGCGAGGAACGCCTTGCCATTCGCATAGAAAAGGAAATGATGGAGCGTGGCTACTCGGCAGCGCAGTTCTCTCAGGTATGCCAGTTGTTAGGTTGCCCGTTAGAGAAATATCTGCAAGAGCGGTTCTTCCAGCAACTCAGCGACCACCTGAACCTCTTCATGTATCTGCCAAAGACACCATTCATCTGGCACCTCAGCAGTGGGCCACACAATGCCATAGAGCTGTACGTCAGTATCTATAAGTGGAGCCGTGATACCCTGTATCGTGTCCGCTCTATCTATGCTGCCAACCGTGAAGCAGCCCTTCGTGACCGTCTCAACTCCCTCGATACCAGCAACACCGAAGGGCGCATGGAGGCACAGGAACTTCGAGCCACACTGACAGAACTACAGGAGTTCTGCCAGAAAGTGGATGACTTGCTTGCCACCGGCTATGACCCGAAACTCGATGACGGCGTTGGCAAGAATATTGCACCACTACAGAAGCGCAAGATGCTCAGCTACGAAGTGCTCAATGCCGGACAGCTGAAGAAGTATTTGAATGCGGATTGGTAAAAAAATATAAACAGTTGATTATAAAAAACCATATAATATGAAGATTATAGATATCACAATCGAAAACTTCAGAGGCTTTACACACAAGTTCTTTGAATTTGATCCCAAGATGAATGTCATACTTGGTGACAATACAACAGGTAAGA
>JAEIGA010011713.1_pt1 | contig 13310 bp, 13 predicted proteins | sample 9270691 | NCBI WGS metagenome assembly JAEIGA01 (sample SAMN17057246, study PRJNA624740) | gut metagenome | biome: biome; isolation source: fecal sample | host: Bos grunniens | place: China: Xizang | collected 2019
AAAGTCAGATCTGATGGCTGAAAGAGTAAGCGCTTGCGTAGCATATGTCAACGTTCCTAAGGAAGACAAGTGGCTGTCAAGTGTTTTTGGCAAGGAGACATGCGCCATGCATGATGCTCTCAAGGCCGATGCAGAATACTCTCCGATCCTGATGACGGTCTTCAGCAAGGGCGGATCGATGCATTCTGACCTGTCGTGTCTGCATCTTACACACACAAGGTCACGTGCTCCGAAGTTTGACAGGGACACTATCGTTACTGTTCCTACAGGACCATTCAAAGTCATCAATTCCGGTACCGGTCGAGTAAATCTTTTCTACCAGCAGTCCAATGGTGCGATATGTCTGAAGGAAGAGACCGGTCAGGGAATATGGGGTGTGCCTTTCAAGAAGACTCTCTGTGGAAGGGCCCAGAACATCGACTACTTTGCTAACGGCAAGCAGCAGATTCTCTTCGCTGCGGGTTCAGAACTTTACCTGATAGACCGCTTGGGAAGATTTGTCGGAGGCTTCCCGGTAGACCTTGGCAAGGAAATCGTACTTGGTCCGGACGTATATGATTTCAATGGAGTCAACTCATACAATGTGTTGGTGCTTCATAAAGATAATACAATAGACATGTATAACCTCCACGGCAAGAAGCCTGATTCATGGCAGGGAATAACCTGCGAAGAGACCATCAAGTCTCTCCCTGAAAGGGTTGTTGTAGGAGGCAGCAGTTTCTGGGTGGTCCGCACGTCTATCCAGACTCTTATATATCCGTTCTATGGCGGTCAGCCATTGAGTTCGTTCAAGGGAGACGAGATGATTCTTCCGACAGCGACCGTGAAGGTCAAGAATGCGACGACTCTCGAGGCTGAATGCTACGACGGTAAGGTACGTGCAATAAAAATCAAATAGAGTGTACTTTAAATTGTAATTTATGGAATTCAGATCAGTTAACAAGATTTTTGAAGAATCTTTCAAGAAGAATTGGCTTCGTCCTGCGATTTCAAACTATCAAGGTGAGACCCTTCATTTCCGCGATCTTGCAAGACGAATTGAGAAACTCCACATCATGTTTGAAGAGTGTGGCCTTCAGAAAGGTGACAAAGTCGCCATCTGTTCGCGAAATCAGGCGAACTGGGCGGTAGTGTTCCTTGCTACAACTACATATGGTGCCGTTCCTGTGCCACTTCTTCACGAATTCAAGTCATCAAACATTCACCACCTGGTGAATCATTCGGAGGCAAAGGTGCTCTTTGTTGACGAAGTGATCTGGGAAGGACTTTCAGAGTCTGAAATGCCGGATCTTCATGCGATTATCCAGGTCAATACATTCAAGGTTCTCTATGCTGTAGAAGAGAGTATCTACGAGGCAAAGGTTCACCTCAACGAACTTTTCGGAAAGAGATTCCCAGAGGCATTCGAGCCTCATATGATCAACTATTATGAGGATTCAGCAGATGAGCTCGCTGTAATCAACTACACTTCAGGAACATCAGGTTTCTCTAAAGGTGTGATGATTCCTTATCGTGCCATCTTGTCAAACATCATGTTTGGTCAGAAAGTGCTTCCTCAGCTTTGCTCTACATCAAATGTGGTTTCGATGCTTCCGTGCGCGCATATGTACGGACTCATGTTCGAGGTGCTGTATGAGCTTTCTGTAGGATGTCATGTACATTTCCTTTCACGTCTCCCAAGTCCGAAGGTCATCATGCAGGCCCTTGCTGAGGTTAAGCCTACCGTTGTGATTGCTGTGCCTTTGGTGATCGAGAAGATCTATAAGAGCAAGGTCAAGCCAGTGCTTGAGAAGGAGGGTATCAAGTTCCTTATGAAGCTTCCGTTCCTGAATCAGGTTGTTCTTGACAAGGTAAGGACAGAACTTGTGAATGCATTCGGAGGTGAATTCTATGAAGTCATCATCGGAGGTGCTGCATTCAACAAGGAGGTTGAAGCATTCTTCAAGAAGATGAACTTCCCATTCACTGTAGGTTATGGTATGACAGAGTGTGCTCCTATCATCACTTATGATGACTGGAAGGAAGAGAAACTTTACTCATGTGGTAAGGCTGCCCCTAACATGGAGGTGCGCATCGCTTCAGCAAACCCTGCTGAGATTCCTGGTGAGATCCAGGTCAAGGGTGCAAACGTATTCCTTGGATATTTCAAGAACGAGGAGGCTACTGCAGAGGTATTCACTGAGGATGGATGGTTCCGCACAGGTGACATGGGTATTCTCGATGCTGACGGAAGCTTGTTCATCAAGGGCCGTACAAAGTGTATGATTCTTGGTCCAAGCGGACAGAATATCTATCCTGAGGAGGTTGAGACACTCCTCAATAGCCAGCCATATGTCGTTGATTCACTCGTAATTGAGGATAATGGAGGTCTTACTGCACTCATCTATCCGGACTTCCCTCAGGGAGCTAAGGACGGAATGAACCAGAGAGCTTTCGTGAAGTACATGGAGGAGAGACTTTCCGAGTGGAATGCCATCCTTCCAAACTATGCTCGCCTGAAGAAAGTTGAGGTAATGTCAGAGGACTTCGAGAGAACTCCTAAGAAGAGTATCAAACGCTACCTTTATCAGAGATAATGGAAAAATTCGATCAGAGCTACATTGAGATGGCAGGAGTATGGGCTCGTAACTCATACTGCAAGCGTCGTCAGGTCGGTGCACTGCTTGTCAAGAACAGAATGATAATTTCGGACGGATACAATGGTACTCCGTCCGGATTTGAAAATATATGTGAGGATGAAAACGGGGTGACTAAGCCATATGTCCTTCATGCTGAGGCAAATGCCATATCGAAGGTTGCTCAGTCAGGTAACAGCAGCAAGGATGCAACCTTGTATGTTACCGCATCTCCTTGCATGGAATGTGCAAAGCTGATTATTCAGGCAGGAATCAAGAGAGTCGTATACCGCGATTCTTACCGTCTGACAGATGGCATTGATCTTCTGATCAGAGCAGGAATCGAAGTAGAACAGGTAGAGTAAGAGACTGGATATAAATGAAGAATTCGCACTATAATATTCTGACATCGCTTTTGGGCGTGGTGATCGGAGTGCTTGCCACTCTGATTGTCGTAAAGCAGTTTCAGCAGCCTAGAGTTCATAAGTATGATGGTGACTATATGCAGTGGCGCAAGCTCAATCTGATCCTTCAGCAGGTTGAAAAGAATTATGTGGACACCATCGATATGAAGTCCATGACTGATGCAGCTGTTGTAGCCGCACTGGCAGAATTGGACCCGCATTCAGTGTATCTTCCTCCTGTAGAACTTACTGAAGCCGAGACAGAACTGTCCGGCAATTTTGAAGGAATCGGCATCACGTTCAACGTGCCTGGCGATACAGCGATCGTTCTTAGCGTGATTCCAGGCGGACCGTCAGAGAAGGCCGGCCTGGCTGCAGGAGACCGTATCGTCAAGGTCGGCGAAAAAGTCATTGCCGGAACAAAGACTCCTCAGGATACAATGATAAGGTATATGAAGGGTCCTGCCGGAACAAAGGTGGATATCCTGGTCAACCGTGACGGTGAGGAAGTCCTGTTCAACATCACACGTGACAAGATTCCGGTTCATAGCATTGATGTCTCATTCATGATTGATGAGACAACAGGCTATGTAAAGCTTGCCAAATTCTCTCGCACGACATATTCGGAGTTCGTCAAGGCTGTTGATGACCTCAGGGAACAGGGTATGCAACACCTTGTATTTGACTTGAGGGGAAATAGCGGAGGATACTTCGATCAGGCTCTCAAAATTTCTAATGAGTTCCTTCCAAGAGGAGCGGGAGTCGTATATATGGAAGGCCTCAACCGTAGGAGAGAGGAGTATAATGCCGACGGACGTGGAACCATGAACGATCTGAAACTCACTGTGCTTATCGATGAAAGCAGTGCGTCTTCAAGCGAAATCGTAGCTGGAGCAATCCAGGATAATGACAGAGGCATTGTGATCGGTCGTCGCTCTTATGGAAAGGGACTGGTGCAGGAGCCGATATACTTTACAGACGGATCTGGTGTACGCTTGACAGTTGCCCGTTTCCATACTCCTTCAGGCCGTTGCATCCAGAAACCATATGATAAGAGCAAGGATCGCTATATGTATGATATCATAGACCGCTATACTCATGGCGAACTGGTGTCTGCAGATAGCATGAAGGTGGATACATCAGCAGTCTACTTTACATTGAAGGGACGTAAGGTCTATGGCGGCGGAGGTATTATTCCAGACATCTTTGTGCCGCTTGATACAACCCGTGCCACAAAATTCTATGTCCAGTGCAACAAGAAGGCTACATCAATGAGATTTGCTTCTGCGATGTTTGACAAGTATAAGTCACAATTGTCCAAGATAGAGACATTTGAGCAGTTGCAGAAATACCTTGAGTCAATCTCATTGGAGACTCAGTTTGTAAATTATGCTGCCAAGGTAGACAAGATAAAGGCTGCTCCTGGAGAATGGGAGGAGTCAAGAGAATACATGATGCCTCAGATCAATGGTCTTGTCGGCCGTTACTCGAAACTTGGAGAGGAGGCCTTCTATCGTTTCTATCTGCCTTTGGATGATGCAATAAAGGCTGCCGTAACACAAGGAGACGACAGCCTGTAATATAGGATTGACCGTGAATTTTAGATCAGCGACTCGAGTCTTTTGCAGATGAGGGTCGCTGATGTTACTGATACGACCTCCACTTCGCAATAATCGCCGGCCTTTTCACCTTTTGACGGGAATACGCACATCTTGTTGTTGCTTGCGCGTCCGCAAAGTTCGTTCGGATTCTTCTTGGACGGACCTTCCACCAGTACGGTTACAACCTTTCCGATCTCCTTCTGGTTGCTCTTCAGGCTCATTCTGCCCTGAAGCTCGATGATCTCATTCAGTCTCTGAGTCTTCACCTCGTACGGAATGTCATCAGGATATTTCTTTGACGCAAGTGTTCCTGGACGCTCTGAGTATGCGAACATGAAAGCAGAGTCGAATACCACTTTCTCCATCAATGACAATGTGTCCTTGTGATCCTGCTCTGTCTCTCCGCTGAATCCTGCAATCACGTCTGTTGTGATGCCGCAATCAGGAATTACGCTACGGATCTTGGCTACTCTTTCCAGATACCACTCCCTGTTGTATTTGCGTCTCATCTTTTCGAGCATTATGCTGCTTCCAGACTGAACCGGGAGATGAATATGTCGGCAGATGTTGCCATACATGGCCATGGTATAGATGACCTCATCGCTGATGTCCTTAGGGTGCGATGTCGAGAAACGAACTCTCAGGTTCGGACTGATCTTGGCTACCATCTCGAGCAGCTGGGCAAAGTTCGTGTTGTTATTGCTGTTTCCCTTATCCACCCAGTTGTATGAATCCACGTTCTGTCCCAGGAGAGTTACCTCTTTGTATCCTCTGTTCCAAAGGTCCTGTGCTTCATTTACAATAGTGAAAGGGTCTCTGCTGCGCTCTGCACCTCGTGTGTATGGAACAACGCAGTAAGAACATACGTTGTTGCATCCGCGCATGATCGAGATGAAGGCTGATACTCCGTTCTTGTCGAGTCTGACAGGCTTTATGTCGGCATATGTCTCTTCGTGAGACAGGAGCACATTGATCTGAGGCCTGTTTGGAGCTACTGCCTTGAGAAGTGTCGGAAGTGATCTGTATGAGTCCGGTCCTGCCACGAGGTCTACCTTTGTGAGCAATTTCTCTTTCAGACGCTCAGCCATGCAGCCGAGGATACCGATGATGACATCGGGATTTGTCCTCTTCTGAAGTCTGAACTGGTCGATTCTACCCCAGATCCTCTGCTCTGCATTGTCTCTGATCGAGCATGTGTTTGCTAAAATGAGAGATGCCTCTTCGATGTTCTCCGTCAATGAATATCCTTCATCCTGGAGAATGGACAGCACGACTTCGCTGTCGTTTACATTCATCTGGCATCCGTATGTTTCTATATATACCTTTTTATCCATCATCTTCTATTGTCTTTTCGATAGCCCCGCAAAGATAGGATTTTTAAACGAATATCTTTATCTTTGCATAATTCGAAATTTTTTAAATAGGCGAAAAATGAGGAGATTGATCATTCTCACATTAGCTCTAATGCTTGTGAGTCTTACCAGTTGCGGTGATTTTAGAGACATCACAGTCAATTCCGCAACAATAGATGCAATAAGCCCATATGGCTTCAGAGGACTGGACGTGGATCTTGCCGTGGAGATAGATAATCCGGCCTCTCAGTTGAAATTATCAGATATGGAGGCCGTGGTGAAGCATTCTGGCAAGGTTCTTGGTACTGTGACCGTCGCTCCTTTCGTGCTTAAGGGCAGAACAGTACAGACATACGATATGAGAGCCAGCATGACTCTTGATGAAAAAGTTTCATTGCTCGACCTGCTTATGTCTTTGGACAGTAATTTCCTTGACAATTGCTACATCGATGTCACTGTAAAAGGCCAGTTACGTGTGGGAGTATCCAAGACTATTACTAAGAATGATATACCTTTGAAGAAACTTATCAATTATGCAGACAAAAATAAATAACCTGATTCTAATTAGTGTCGCGTTCTTTGCATTTCTAATGAACTCGACAGCTGTGTCGGCACAGGAGGCTCCTGAGGGTTACGAATATGTCGACTCGCTTGTATATGTAAAAGTTGCGGATATTGACTCGACTTATGTAGGTTTGGATATCCTGGGCATGAACATTACCCAGTCTGATGCCCTTACCAATTCCATGAGACATCATATCAAGACAAATCCAGGACGCTCTATCAGCGGATATAGGGTCAGAATCTTCTTTGACAATAAGCAGACTGCCAGAACGGAGTCGCAAAGAACCCTGGCAAGATTTGAGTCTATGTATCCCGGCATTCGCGCCTACAGAACTTACACAAACCCTTATTTCAAGGTGACTGTGGGTGACTGCAGGACAAAGTCTGAGGCTATGGCTATTCTTGCGAGGATCAAGAAGACATTCCCGAACGCATTCATCGTAAAGGAGAACATCAGGTATCCTATCGTTGATAAATCGCATTCGTATGAGGTTGATACAGTGCGTGTGCTGCGTCCTATAATGCCGCAGTAATCATATTAAATCAGTAGTGTATGTTAAAGCAAGGTTTAGAACTCAAGCAGACTCAGAAGCTTTCACCCCTGCAGATCCAGACCATCAAGCTTATAGAGCTTCCTATCCAGGACCTTGAACAGAGGATCCGTAAGGAGCTGGAGGAGAATCCGGTATTGGATGAAGATCTTCCAAAGGAAAAGGAGGATGAGGGAGAAGCACCAAGAGAGGTCTCTTTATCAGAATACAAGGAGGATGATTCCATTCCGAGTTATCGCTTGCGTTCCGACAACTATTCCAAGGACGAGCGTCCTCAGTACAATACTTTCTCTGTCAAGGAAAGCTTTACCCAGAGCCTTCAGGAGCAGTTGGGCTATCGCCAGTTGACTGAGCATCAGTATGCGGTTGCGTCCTTTCTCATCGGTAGCCTGGATGATGATGGCTATCTGCGCAGAAGCTTGGACAGTGTTGTCGATGACCTTTCTTTCCGTGCAAACATTGAGACAACTGAGGAAGAACTGCTGGAGAGGCTTAAGGTCATTCAGGAGTTTGAGCCTGCAGGAGTCGGTGCTAGAGATCTGAGAGAATGCCTTCTGCTCCAGATCAGACATTGCAAGAAGACACCTGAAGTCGAGCTGGCGACAAAGATTCTCAAGAATCATTTCAATGACTTTACCAGCAAGCACTTCCAGAAGATAATGACTCGTCTGAACATCAGTGAGGAGCAGATGAGGGCAGCGATAGCAAAGATTGTAAAACTGAATCCTTCTCCAGGAGGACAGATCGATGATTCATACAACGATCAGGCTCAGCAGATCGTTCCGGACTTTGTTCTGGAGTATCAGGATGGAGAACTTAAGCTGTCGATGCCTCGCTTTTCAATTCCTGAGCTGAGAGTGAACAGGAAATATGCAGACCTTTTGATAGAGGCTGCAAACTCGTCAGAGCGAGAGAAGAAGGAAGCTGCTGCTTTTGTAAAGAAGAAGCTGGATTCTGCAAAGTGGTTCGTCGAGGCTATCAAGCAGCGTCACAATACTCTCTCCAATACCATGCAGGCGATCATCGATTATCAGCGTGAGTATTTTATCGATGGCGACGAGACCAGCCTCAAGCCTATGGTGTTGAAGGATATCGCGGAAAAGACAGGCTTTGACATATCGACAATTTCCAGAGTTGTAAACAGTAAGTACATCGAGACACATTTCGGTATTTATTCTCTTAAGTATTTCTTCTCGGAAGGCTTGGAGAATCAGGAAGGAGAGGAAGTTTCTACTCGAGAACTGAAGAAGGCACTTCAGGATTGTGTGGATTCGGAAAACAAGCATAAACCTCTTACAGATGACGAGCTCGTGGTCAAGATGACAGAAAAGGGCTACAAGGTGGCGCGTCGAACCATAGCTAAATACCGCGATCAGCTCGGCATTCCAAAGGCCCGCTTGCGTAAGGAACTCTGATTCTGTTAAAGAAAAAGAAATAATTATAAAAAAGAGAAAAATCTGCACCGCTTTCGTCACATTAAATGGGCGAAAGCGGTTTTCTTATATACTTTTGCCGGCATGAAGATCAAAGATTTATGTGCGGAAGAGCGTCCGCGTGAAAAGATGTTGGCGCGTGGTGCAGATGCGTTGACCAATGCAGAACTTCTGGCTATATTGCTTCGCACCGGCACCGGTGGCAGGAACGTCGTTGATGTTGCCAGGGAACTGCTGAAATCCTGCGGCGAGAGGCTGGGGGAGATGGCTTCGCTGTCTGTGGAGCGACTGCGTCAGGTGGATGGCATCGGGCCTGGAAAGGCAGTGACTATAATGGCTGCCATAGAGCTTGGGCGTCGCCTGGCATCGGAGTCCGGGATGGAGCTTGCAGTCAGGCTGGATTCTCCTGCCAAGGTGTATAGGATAATGCTGCCTCTTATGCGCGACCTGGACCATGAGGAGTGCTGGGCCCTGTTCCTAAACAGGTCAAACTCACTTATTGCAAAGGAAAAGATGACGTTTGGAGGGCAGGACTTCACATTGTTCGATAAGCGCGTGATAATCCGCAGAGCCATTGAGCGGAAGGCGTCCTCTTTGATCCTGGTGCATAATCATCCTTCCGGTAATCCCTATCCAAGCATTGAGGATATCAATCAGACCAAGGATCTGCATAGGGCATTGTCTTCATGCGGCCTTCAGCTTCTGGACCATGTGATTGTAGCTGGGGCAAGTTACTACAGCTTCTCGGATGAGCAGGTGGTGCAGGGGCGCTCAAAGAAGACTTTGAAGCATGTGGCAGAGAAATTTTGATATGGCGAAAATTTTGATGTCGTGAAAAATAAAGATATCTTTGTTAGGACAATTAAACTGCTCTGATATGAAAGTCATCAATCTTGGAGAGAACAATTCAATCCTGAATAAGTTCGTTGCACAGATGCGCGACCGCGAGATTCAGAAAGACAGCATGAGGTTCCGTAGAAACCTTGAAAGGGTGGGTGAGGTCTTTGCCTATGAGATCAGCAAGACCTTGAATGCGGTTGATAAGGATTTTGTGACTCCTCTTGGCATCGCGACCATTCCGGTCCATGATGAGCAGATTGTCCTGGCTACCATTCTCAGAGCCGGCCTTCCGCTGCATCAGGGCCTGTTGAACTATTTTGATGATGCTCAGAATGCGTTTGTTGCAGCATACAGAAAGTATCACAAAGGTGAAGACTTTCATATTGAGGTGGAATATTCGAGTTCTCCGGACCTTACTGATAAGGTGCTCATTCTGGCAGACACCATGCTTGCGACAGGTGCATCCCTCGAGGTGACATATAAGAAACTATGTGAGGCTGGACAGCCAAGACATACGCATCTGGTGTGTCCTATAGCCAGTGCATATGCAGTGGAGTATCTGCAGAAGCATCTGCCGGACGAGGGGATAACCTTGTGGCTTGCTGCGGTGGATGAAGAACTCACCAGCCGTGCATACATCGTTCCCGGTCTGGGCGATGCAGGCGACCTTGCGTTCGGAATAAAGAAATAATGATGCTCCGGACCAGGCTTATTTAAGCTTATATATTTCCGAAACCTTTACAAATCCGCGGCGCATGAAGTATTCATGTGCTGCATGGTTTTCGAGTCCTGACTCCAGGTAGATATCCTTGATCTCCTTGCTTCTAAGCCATTCGATGGCCTTGTCAAGAAGTGCTGTGCCGACACCTTTTGCCCTGGATGATTCTCGCACAAGTACATCGCAGATCATTCCGAACGGATCAGCTCCGTCTTCCATTATCTCCGCAACACAGAAGCCGATGACTTCTCCTTCCTGTACAGCCTTGTATACGACAGCCCCTTCCGGATCTGTAATGTTGCCATGAATGTACTTCATCCAGAAATGACGGCCCTGAGGTGCCGGTGAAGTTACGAAATGCCCGTCCTCAATGTGGCCTGCTCCCACTCCCATCTGGATCTCTCCGTGGGAAATGTATTCATTATGCTTCTCTATATGCTCAAAGAAAATCTCGCACAAGGTCTTCTCATCCTCAACCCCTGCCTTATATATCTGTAAATCCATAACCTGTCTTATCTTCTGAAAATAATATTAAAGAGCTTGAGTGTTATCCATGCTCCTATGATCAATACTGCTAAAATTATACTTGCTGTCACTGCATTCATGACAATGTCTATCGTAACGGCCTCATTGACGTTGAATATTCCAAATAACTTTGGCTCCTCCTTGAGCTTTATGAACGGCATCTCAAGCTTTTGGAACATGAGACCCAATGCTGATACAATTGAAAGAACGGCCAGTACTGCTGTCAATATATAATCTGACCTTACGGACTTGTAGTCACTAAGATTGCGCAGACCATTGTCAGCCATATCCATGATATCCTTGAGTTCAGTGGTGTCGTGGTCAAGGTTGAGTCTTCGAGTGGTGCGGTCAAACATTACCTTGTGTGAAGCGAACTTGGAGTATTTCAGAAGGTCGAGCTGTATGATCATGCGGGTCAGTCTCATTCCCATCTCGGCATTCTGACGGATGAGCTCGAGAGACTTGCTGCCGCGAGCTGTCATGGACAATGCCACCAGTTTTTCCTTGGCAAGGCCCACCACATGTTTCTTTGCCAGTACTATCTGAAGGATCAAAAGGTATTCCTGCCATGATACCTGATAGACCTTTCTCATTCCTTTAAGATGCTTGACCCAATCTGTCATGGCATCCTCGTCATCTTCTCTTCTGCCGTATGTGCCTATGACCATGCTGACATTTGAGCCGGCAAGGACAAGATCATCGTTGTCGATGGCGATGTCTTCGCCGCATACTTCGTCGTAGTCATTTGCATCACGGTACACCCATTCGTTAGGATAGAGGGTCATCATACCGATCAGCTCCGGCTTATGCCAGTTGCGGATATGATCAATGATGGCCTTTTCGCTGATTCCTGTATTTTCTGCGAAAAGATCCGGAATTTCGCTGTCTTTTGTAGGGTGCTGCACATCTTCCCATATGTCCACCATGGCATAATGGCTGTCATTTTCGACAGTCATAGGGTGAGTCATGCTATACCACTTATGGGATATCTTGTCGATGATTCCTGCGTGGAACTTGTAGCGGCAGTTACGATATATGAACTCCTTGTATCTCAGAGCGACATTGTCGAATCCTCGGCCTTCGCCTTTGATGATCATGCTTTCCGGATCCTTTGTGAGATAATTACCGTCCTTATCGAACCAGATCTTGTCGATATGGAGTTCTGTCTCTGTATTGATCTTGGATTCGGTTGTCACTCCTTCATTTTCGCTTTCGCTCCAGTGCTCTGCATTCAGATATGTGGACAAGAAATTGATGATGTGGTCCGTAAGTGCTGGACATCTTTTCTGCATCATGTCATAAACTCCCGCATCAGCTCCGTCAAAACGGAATCTGTATGTCAGCGACATGGTATGTGCGAAGAAAAGGTCGGCATGGACGAATGCATGTCCTTTGAGCATTACCGGAGGGAACTTGTCGCTTGATTCAGGGATGATGCTCATCGTGAAGTCGAAGCCCCTCATTGTGAAGTGGTATAGGCTCTCCGCCTTGAATCGTCATCTTCTCTGCCACCAATGCCTCTTGTATTCGTTTTTAGGAAGGACGAATATCTGCTGTTCGATGTCGCGATCCATCATTATGATCGGCACTTCGCGGTCGTCCGCATCCTTCGGATATGTTACAATCTTATCCTTGCCTTTGATGTTGATCGTCTCTGTCTTTACCTCCTTGGGGAGGTCCATTGTCTTTTTTGAAAGAGTGAACTCAAGAGCAGGATGAATTGAGAATGTCTGTATGAATACCACCGAGAAAGACGGGTATGACATGCCGTGAAACTCCTCAGAGCAGCAGATATCGTAGGACTTTTCCATAAAATCAACCAGTAATATTTCTACAAACTTACTAAAATTATATGAAATGAGCAGTATGCCAGAGGATATAAAACAAAAAAAAGCAACCTCAAAAAGAGGCTGCTTTAGGGTGCCCAGTGGGATTCGAACCCACGACATTCAGAACCACAATCTGACGCTCTAACCAACTGAACTATGGGCACCATGTTGGATTAAGGACTGCAAAGATACGTAAAAAATTTTATCCTGCAATATCTGTGGCGAATTTATTTGAAAATTCTGTGCCTTTTACCATTTAAATATTATAGTATGCCGTCCAGCACTGTGTAGATGTCCTTTTCCTCACGGTATGGGTGGATGATGAAGTATGGATTGCCGGTGAGCATTGCTGAGAGCTGGGTCTTGGTGCAGTCGTAGAAGATGTGGCATGGGATGCCTTTCGCTTCTGCATACGCGAGCTCATAGCCGACTCCAAGTGACGGGCATGTGCACTCGCCGATAAGGATGTCGCTCTCGCGGAGCCATGCTGTGTCCTGGTTGTAGATGTCCTCGTCCTTCTTGCCCTGCTCCATGAGATTCAGATGCGGACTGCCGACATGCTCGGTCAGTACAACGCATGTCTTCTGCATATATTCGATCATTCTCCTGTAGAGGTCTGCGTCTACACGGCCACCTCTGATAGATCCGGCAAAATATATCTTCTTCATGTTCTGTTGTTTTTACAAATATATAAAAAAAGAACCAACCTATCGGCTGGTCCTTTTTCTTACCATCTATCCTCAGATGATACAGTCAATTTCTTGCGGCCACGACGGCGGCGTGCTGCCAATACGCGACGTCCGTTAGGAGTCGACATGCGCTCGCGGAAACCGTGCTTGTTGCGGCGCTTGCGCTGTGATGGTTGGAATGTTCTTTTC
>JAEIGA010011714.1_pt1 | contig 13308 bp, 5 predicted proteins | sample 9270691 | NCBI WGS metagenome assembly JAEIGA01 (sample SAMN17057246, study PRJNA624740) | gut metagenome | biome: biome; isolation source: fecal sample | host: Bos grunniens | place: China: Xizang | collected 2019
ATTGTGTTTTGCAATTTGATACCATTACCAACCTTGTCTGTTTTTTAACGATACGGACCTATTGGGATATATTTTCGTAGTTCCCAAATTAGGTCAAGGTCTTTCAATAGTAGTTCGAAGTCGAAACCGTCAGGTGTACAAAGCAAGGCGGCCAAATCTTTTGGCCGCCTTGCTTTGTTTTTTACAGATACCGTTCTACTGTTCCTTATCCGGTTCAATCACCACTGTCATGCCTGTACGGCAAAGAGGGTAGAGCTTCTTTATATCCTCATTTTTCAGCCTGATGCATCCGCGGCTGCTGCGTGTGCCTATCGATTCCGGGAATATGGTTCCATGTATTCCAATGTCGTTGAATCCTGGAACATTAAGCCTGAAGAAGTATGGCCCGTATGCACCCACACGTGGTCCCTTACCGTCCTTGAAATCGTACTTCCATGTTGTGGCATCGTACATTATCTTTATCTTGAATGTTCCCTCCGGAGTCTTGTGGTCTCCGGCACGTGTCTTGTTGCCGTAGTACATTCCGCACGCTATAGGGCATTGGAATATGGTGTCCTGCGCTTCGTTTACAACATAAAGCTGCATCAGCTGTTTCGATATTATTATGCGGTTGTTGCCCAGTATGCATGCTGGTACAAGTACAAGAAGTATAACAATCAGTTTCTTTATCATAATACAAATATTATCTTGCCAGTGAAAATTTCATGCTTACGCCAAAGTCGGTAGTAGTTGTCGGGTACGAGCTTGACGATATGAGTGGTATTGTCTTCTGCCTGTCAAAGTAGAGGCTGAATGTAATTGTCTTGCTGTAGGCATAGTCGGCGGTAAGCGAATAGTTGAACGACTTGTTTCCGCTTGTCGCCTGGGTGGTTCCCTTGTCTATGCTGCGGCATAGTGCCGAAGTGTTCTTGAACGAGAAGTCGGCACGTATGTTTATGTCGTTTCCTTTCTTACTCTCCTGCTTTCTCTTATTGGCCTTTCTGCCCCAGTCGAACAACTTGAAGTTCAATATCTTGTAACCGATATTGAATGCTACCTCACTGCTGTATGTCTCAACCATCTGTATTGCGGTAAGGCTTAGGTTGAGTATGCGTGTCTGTATGTACTTTGCGCCGATGGTGAGGTTGTTGTTTGTCGTGACATCGATTCCGATAAGCGGTGAGAAACTCTCGTTTATCGAAACCGTACCGATGTTGTATCTGCTGCTTGGTATCGGCATGCCTGTCGTTGTATTGTTGACGAAACCGATGCCCTTGCTGTACTCCATGTAAGTGGCGAATGTGCTGTATGAGCCTACCGCATACACGCTCTTGTAGCCATGCTCAATGTTTACGCTCTTGAAATATTTCTTGAAGAACGGCAGTTTTGAGAGTCCGGAATATCTGATTTTCCAGTTCGGAAGCATTCTCAGCATGCTTGGGAATATTTCGCTTCCAGCAGCTCCTGTATATGCATCCAGGAATGCCGGAATCATCACGTCGGCCGAGTATTTGTCAACAGCACCGTTTGCAGGGTCATACATCTGTCCTGCAAGGTTGCTTGATGCCGGATATTTTGTTCCTGCATAGGTGTTCTCCAACTTTGTGCGGTATGTTTCCAGCTTGCCCACAAAATCATCAAACACATCCGACTGATAATTGTTGTCGGCGTTGCCAGCTCCACCGAATGCATTTCCCAATGTTATTGTTGTCATGGAGAAGCCTCCCGACTCGCTGGTTGGCATGCCCTCGTGCATAAACTGTATTGTCTTGCTCTTGTTGCGTGTCCAGCTTGCATTAAGGTCTATCTTGAAATCCCTGAAAGGCTCAAGTGTCATTCGTATCTGCAAGTCTTCTGCCGCTGTTGTTGTTGCCTGTGCTGCAATACTGTCGTTCTTCAGCAGCCAACTGTTGCGGTGAGCCTTTTTAAGGAAACTGTCTCCTGTGAGTCCGAATGCAAAGTCCAATCCGGGTGCATATATTCCGTTGACCTTGTTCTGTCCGAAGATGTCGCCGGCCTCTGGGAGGAATCCCGGCAGGTTCATTGCATAGGCATTGGTGTAGGTGAATGAGATGTTGCGTACCATCATCAGTGCCCTTACTGGATACTGCATTATCTTGGCGAAGTTGCTTCTCTCATTATCCTTTATCTTTGGAGTTACGGTAATCTTGACACTGATAGTGTCCTGGCTCTTGATGAGGATATTGTTCTCGTCAATGACCTTGTACTTCAGTTTGTATATCTCGCCTTTCTTAGTGCGTGCAGTTATCTCAAGTTTCTTGTTCTTGAGGTTGTGTGCAAGCGTAACCGTAGTGTCTGTCTGCAACTTTATCTCCTTAGTGAATGGCTTCGGCTTCTTTACTTTCGGTTTCTTTACAGGCTTTGTGCTCTTTTTCTTGTTGCTGTTTGCAAACCGCTTGTTCGTCTCTTCGAGGTACGGGAAGAGATTGTAGAGCTTCTCAAGGTTGAATGTTCCTTTTATTGAGATGTTGCGCTTGTTCGAGATATTGTTTCCAAGATTGACATTGCCTATCTTGTTTCCTCTTTGCCAGTTGTATGTGGCAGAGTAGTCTATATCTGTTGTAAGCCATTCGAATATGGGCAACTTGTTCAACGGCAACGAATAGGATGCATTGAAGCTCTGCTGGTAGCTTAACGGGCGTCCGAATTCCTTTATGCTGCGTTTTACAGAATCTTTCCAAATGGCATACTCATTCGGGAATTTGTCCTTGTTTACCGGCAGGAACGGCTCTTCGATTTCGGCGTTCGTTCCGGTATTGAGGCTCATCCTGAGGTTGGTCGTCGGGTCCCACTTGATTGCGAGCGAACGGTTCCAGTAGAACTGCTGGGAGAATGTAAGAGGTATTTCATCTCCGTTTGCTATGGCATTGATGTCGCGACGCTGTACCTCATGATAGTTTCTTGTCATGTCGGTGTTTATAGCCAATGACTGCGGCAGAGGGTTGAAGCCCCAATCCTTAAGAATCTTTGCCCATTTTGACTTGCTCTTCATCTTTTCGAACGGCTTTATTGTCTTCAGCGGGCTAGCGTAGCTGTAGCTTATCGAAGCTTTCCAGTTGAGCTTGTTTTCCCATGCAATGGTGCTTCCGCTATTGTTTGTGGTTGAACGCGAATAGCTGAACGAGAAGTTTGCCGGGTCGTATGGCATAGGTGTCTTGCTTGCAATGTTTATCCTTGCATTGCTTATGCTGAAGTTGCGCGATACGGAACGTACCTCCGCAATATTCTTGAGAGAGTCTCTGCTCATTCCTGAATATGAATCGAGAACATCGTCAAGAAGCAAATCCGAGTCGAACGGACTGTACAGCGGCGATGTCACCTCCTTTGTATATGAGTAATATACCGGAAGCGATACCTTGAATGATGACGGCAACAAGCGTCCGAAATCCATAGTACCTGTCAATGAATAACGGTAATAGTCGTCGGTACGACGCGATGCCAGCTTGTCTTCGATGCCACCGAATCCGGCAGTCTCTATTCGGCCTTGTGCCACGAATGTACCGATATCGCTCAGCTTTACATTAAGGTTGCCTTGTGCGGCCCAACCGCTCTTGTTGTTGAAACCCAACAAACGCATCTCGTTGACCCAGACAATTGCAGACTTGTTGTATGCGGTGTTGTTGCGTACTCCGATCATCATCACCTTAATCTGTCCGAGTGAGGGGCTTCCGACAACACTTATCCTATTCTTGGGCTCATCCTCGTCGTATTCGCTGTATATGGTAGTGTTGGTTATGCCTTCGGCATTGTTGTTGCGTAGAGTATTACGTTTAACCTTTATGCCTGTAAGTTTGCTCAAAGGTATGTCAATCATGTTCTCCTGTGGCCATACAATGATAGCGGCTGCAGAACTGTTTCCGTCGTACGAACCGTGAGGAGTGATTGTCAAAGGCACCTCATATTCGTAGTAGTTGCTCTTGTAGTCCGAGCCCAAACGTACGAACAGCGATACGTCGTTGCTCGATAGCTGGGTAGCATCAACCTCTAATGCCTCGGCATGCACGAAGAGCTGTATTCTCTCATATTGGCGTATGTCAAGGTTGCTCTTCTTATATACAGCACGCGACTCCTTGCTTCCCAGGTTGTTTACATTAAGTGACAAAGCTTGCTCGTTGTCTTGTCTCAGCTGTGGCTGGCTTGGGTCAACGACGCGTGTGATGCCTGGAGGCAATACATAGTTTACAGGCTTTCTGTCGCCATGCTCTTCAATGCTTATTGCCGACATTGTGAAGTCGCCCGAAATGGTCGGTGCCGTATTGTTCTTCGAAGCAATAGGCTGCTGGTATGTTCTCCAGTCTCCGCGTATGAACTGCATTGTTGCAAAACGCAGTGTTATCGGCTTCTTGAATTGTGTCATGTACATACGTATGAAACGTATGGATGTGAAGTCGCGGATAGAACCGACGGCTTTCTCGTACTCGTCTATAGGAATACGGAACTTGTACCATGTAACGCTCTCTGTATTTCCGTTGCGCAGCTTTGTCGTTACCTGGCGTTTGTCCGTTATGTAGTTCGTGCCTACCTGCATTTCCTCCGGTTTAAGTGATATGCGGTACTGGAAATAGTTTTCATACTCGTCCATGGTGAAGTCCTGGTTCGCGTCCTCGACATCCGGTGTAGTCTTTGCAGCACTGCTGAAGCTCTCTCCCGATGAACTCGGTGAGTTGCCTTCGGTGTTGTTGAAGTACTTGTAACGTTCTATGATGCTCTTCTCTGCAGCATCGTAGTCGCTTCCGCGGAAGTAGTGGTACTTGTCACCTGCAGGGTCGGCAAGAATGCTGTCATATACCTCCTGACGCACTCTTCCCTGAATCGCAGACAGGTAATCCTTATATGCCGGGAAATTGGCCTCCTCTTCGCTGCTGAGGCCATTGTATCCGAGGTCCTGCTGTTCGCGTGTACCGGCATTGTTGTCGAATGCATAGACAAGGCTTGTCGTTGTAGGTATGCGGCCCCATGCTGTCTCTTCCGAACCGTAGTTGTTTCCTGTTGCCGGCAATCCGTTCTCATAGAACTTCTTTCCGTCTTTCAATACATCTTCCGAAACTTCACCGAGGTTAAAGTAAAGCTCGCCGCCCATGCCTGTCTGGTCGTAAATGAACGGGTCAAGCATCCAGAATTCCAGATACTGTATATTGGCAGCCTCGAAATCGGTTGTCGATAGCTGGCGTGTAATACCGCCCCAACGCTTTGCCGGGTTGTTGAGCTTTCCGTCGAAATCAAGGTCGGTATCGAGGTTGTACGGGCCTCGCTCGTTAGGGTAGTATGTGACATTGAACAGCGACAATGTCGAAGACTCGCCGTATGTCGATTCCTTGTTGGGGTAGAGCTCTCTCTCATAGACCTCACGTACATAGTGGTTCGAGAGTTGTTCTATATCGCTCTTTATATGTGCCGGGGTAAGTGACGAACTGCGCCTTGTAAAGAGCGGGTCAATGGTGTACCAGCTTATATGAGCACGGTCGTATCCGGTACGTATATCGTTCGTCAGGTTGCTGTACGGCATGCTGCTGGGCAGTGAAGAGAGCATCCAACTCGATGCCGACTTTATATCTATTCCATTTTCTGTGCTTTCAAAATCGTCGATGTATGACGCTTCGCTCTGTACCTCCCCCGATGTTCCGGCCTGCAACTTTGCGAACTCGGCCGAAAAGCTTATCGAGGATGGTTCTGTGCAGCTGATGAACGGAAGCCTGTCTATCATGTTCGTAAGCCATTGGCTCTGCTTTTTCCAGCTAAGGTTGAATCCCCAAAGGAAGTTGCGCAGAGGCTCTGAGCCCATATCGACCTTTGTGGTCATAGGCTTCTCGGTAAGCGACATGAAAGTGCCTCCGAACTTGAGATTCTCCGAATAGTCGTACATCCAGTTCAATCCCAAGAATGTCTTTCGCTGCATGTTGAACAGGGTGTTGCTCTCCAATGATACCTGTACATTTGTTCCGGCATCTATAATGCTTTGGTTGAGAATGGTAATGGTACCGGTTGAGTAATCGACCTGATAGTCGGTATTCTCAATGAGAGTGACACCTCCGGCAGTGACGACTACCGACCCACGCGGAATGTTTGTAGAACCTGTCTGTATTACATTTGCTGCCGAACCGGTATATTCTCCAATCAGGTAGAACTTGTCTTTCTCGGCCAATTGCTTGGCAACGGTCTTCGTTGAGTCGTACAGTTCCTGGAATATATACTTTTCAGCCAGTGCGTCATTGTTTATCTTCCCTTTCAGGTAACTTCCGAACGGTTCTACAGACGGGAAGAATATCCTTCCGGTAGAAGTATCGACAGTATATCCGGGAATGAAGTCGAAAATGCCGTTAGGGTTCTCCTTGCTGTTGTTGCTGTCAAGACGGTCAAGGCCGAGCATCTGTATGAGCGGCTTGCTTTTAAGCATCTGCTCCGGGAGGTATGTGATGTTTGTTCCCAAGCTGTCGCTTGCATAATATACATCGAGCTTGAAGTCAGTGCTTTGCAGACTTCTGGTTCCCAGTGCATATACGTTCTTCATCATGAGGTCCCAGCAACCGTTTTTCGGCGAGCATGCGTTCGGCTTGATAAGCTTTACGAACATGGTTGTCTTTGAGTCCTTTACGTCACTTGAAAACTCGCCGACCTGATATGTCTGTCCGCCGTACGTGTATTCGTACGCGACGGCAAGAACTTCATCGGCCCTTAATGCCGTCCTGAGCGAAATGAAACCGAGCTCCCTGTTCAGAGTATATTCTGAAGAGGATAGCAGTCTGGCATTTGACAGCTTTTCGTAGTCAATGCCTCCGCTTATTCCTGCAATGCCTCCGAGGACAGTATTCACCTGGTCGATGTCGCGTATTGCCGAATAGCCTGTATTCAACTGTGTATAAAGGCTATTTGAATTGTTCGATGGCAATGCACTGCCTCCGGCAGGCGTCCATAGCGGGTTGCTGATACGTGTTCCTTCCGCCATATCGGTAAACGCTACAATGTTCCTCGGATTGTTGTAGTCGCTTGTCTTGTTTGTTATCCATACCTCAATGCGGTTGATGCTCACTCCCGACAGGATTGACGGCAACTGCGACATGGAACGGTCGTAGTTGTCGCGGAAGTAATGGGCCAGGAAGAAGTGCTTGTTCTCCTCATAGTTGGTTACCTCAATTTCGAATGTGTTCAATTGTGTTCCGCCTTTTGAGTTCACAACTGTTGTATTCGAAGTCTTTTGTGAGACAACGGTCTGCAGCATAAGTTTGCCGAACTGAAGATCGGCTCTTATACCGAACAGAGATGATGCACCTTTGATAAGGCTGGAGTTGGTCGGGAAGGTTACGTTTCCTGCCTCGATGAGCTTGATTACCTCATCCTCTTTGCCTTCGTACTTAAGGTTGATTTTTTGTGCGTCGTAGCTGAATGTGGCCTCAGTGTTGTAATTGAAGTCCATGTTCATCTTGTCTCCGACGCTTCCTCGTACATTGAGGTTAATCTTCTCTCCGAAGTCGAAACTGTTTGTCTTGCGGCTTCTGGCAGGAAGCGAAGGATTGTCAATAGTCTGTATTGAGTAGCCGATCTTTATTTCTGCGCTACCCTGTGTCTTGATTCTTACACCGCCAGGGCCGAATATCTTTTCAGCCGGTCCAATGTCAAAATGCATGTCGGTGAAGTCGAACTTGCCCTTCTCTTTTGAACTTACCCACTCCTCATAGTTCTTTTGGCGGAAGTACCGCTGCATGGAGCCGCGATGTTCCCATTTCGAGAACTCTTCGGGGGTGAGCAGTATCGGAGCTCCCAGCATACTTCTCTTGCCCAGCCTTGTGACTAAAGAATATGTGCTATCCTTGTCGTTGTAGATTGTATCTGTAACAATGTTTTGTGGAGTGCGCAGGTCGAGCGAATGATGCTCCATGTCGTCAACAGTGGTCGGCGATATGTCCGAGATTGGGTAGCGGGCCTTTACCGTATCGCTGCCATATGTCTTTTCGAGCCTGGCCTTGTTCCTGTTCCTTATAGCCTGACGTAGTGAGTCAACACGCGAATTGCTCTGCGCAAATATCCCCATACTTGCGAAGAGTGTTGCCAAAAGCAATATGAATGCGTGTTTTTTCATCAAATCCCCTTATTGTTCTCTTAAAGCAGTTTCAAAGCCTGTTTTATTGCCTGTTCAATAGTCATTCCCGGCTCGCTCTTCATTATCGACTGTACGGCCTTGTTCGCTGCGGTTGACGGGAATCCGAGCATGACAAGTGCTGCAACGGCTCCTTCCATTACATCATTGTCGGCAGTTGCAGGAAGAACTGCAGTCCCGGAACTGCTTCCAATGCCTTTTATCTTGTCTTTCAAGTCAACAATGAGTCTCTGCGCAGTCTTGAGCCCGATACCCTTGACGCTCTTGATTGCAACCTCGTTTCCGGTTGCTATTGCCTCGCACAGTTCGTTGACCGTGAAAGCCGAAAGTATAGTACGTGCAGTGTTGCCGCCTATGCCGGAAACCGAAATCAGTTGCAGGAACAGTTCCCGCTCCTGTTTGTTGCTGAAGCCGTAAAGCAAGTGTGCGTCCTCACGTATCACTTCGTAGATGTAGAGTCTGGTCTCTTTCTTGCCTTGCAGTGCGCTGTATGTGTTCAAGGTAATGCTTGCTTCATAACCGACCCCGCAACACTCTATTATGGCTGTTGCAGGTGTCAGTTCTGCAATTTCTCCCTTAAGATATTCTATCATAGTCTAAGTTTCTGTCTGTTTTATCTTTTACAGAACGGCAAAAGTCCGGTTTTATTGTATCGCGTCAATCTTTAAGCCGTTCTTTATCCCTGTCGTTATTTTTCAATTCTCAATACCTGATTGCAGTATTCCATTATTGCAGGCCGGTGCGTTACGAATATAAGCGTCTTGCCTATCTGGTTCTGTGTAAGCCTGCGCAGCATCTCCCTTTCTGTCTCTTCGTCAAGTGCTGATGTTATTTCGTCAAGTATCAGAATGCTTCCCGGTCTCAGTATCGAACGGGCTACGGCAATGCGCTGGGCCTGTCCCTCGCTCAATCCGCCGCCTCTCTCCGTTACCTTGCTTTCAATGCCTTCGGGCAGCTCCATTACATAATCGGCACATGCTATATGAAGTGCTTCCATCATCTCCTCTTCCGTTGCCTCCGGGTTGCCCATGAGGAGGTTGTCCTTTATGGTTCCGCTGATGAGGCTGTTCCCTTGCGGTATATAAACGAAGTTGCCTCTTGTCAATGTCGATGAAATATGCTGTTCTTTTCCGTTGTATATCTCTATACATCCGCTCTGCGGGCTTATGAGGGCAACCAGAAGGCGTATGAGAGTGGTCTTTCCTGCTCCTGTCTCGCCGACAATAGCGGTGCTGCTGTTGGGCGTGAAATCGAAACTGAAGTTGTCGAGTATGCTCCTGCTCTTGTCGTCGTACCTGAAACATACATCCTTGAATCTTACTCCAGCCGTTCCTTCGAGAATCAAGGAATCGCCTTCGTGCTCCAAAGGCATGTCCTCAAGTTCATATAGCCTTTCTGCTGCTGTCAGTGATGAAACAATGCCAGGTATGTATTTGCTGAGGTCCATTGTTGGTCTCTGTATCAAGCCTACAAGCTGAAGGTATGCAGCCATTGCACCATAGGTTATAATGCCGTCACGCAGATTGGCCACTCCCCACATGAATGCAATCAGGTAACCGGCTGCAAATCCTAACTGTATGAATGTGAATGCCCCCAGAGAGAACTTTGTGCGGTCGGCAACCTGCGTGTGAAGTTGTCTCTGCAACTCCGAAAGCTGCTTCTCAGTCGATTTGTTCTGCTCCAGAGCCTTAATTAGTTCCTTGTGTTGCAGGCTCTCCTGAAGCACCGATTGTATCTGGCTGTCACTGTTCCTTACATCACGGTTCAGCCCTCTCATCCTGCGTACATAGAACTGGCTTACGACGATGCATACAGGCAGTGTTATCAAAACAGATACGGCCAGCATGGGGCTCATTGCGAAAAGAATGAAAAAAGATGCGGCCAGCTGTGCCGTTACTACTATTGCAGCCGGAACAGTCTCTGTAATCAGTGCCGTAATGCCGTTGACATCACCTTCGAGGCGGTTGACAAGGTCGCCTGTATGGTGCTTCTGCAAATGAAGCCATTCGCATCTCAGGAGGCGTGAGAATATCTTCAGCCTCATCCTGTTGCGTACCTTGTTCCCTACAACGGCGTGTATCCAACGGCTGCCGGCCCTTGAGGCTATTTCCGCAAGCATGAGTGCTCCGATTACTGCTCCTGTGTACAGAAGAGAGCCTTCAGCTACGCCTGTGGCAATGTCAATCGCGTGTTTGCAGGCAAGCACCCAAAGGAGCTGGCACACGACATCGGCCAAGCCCAATGCGGTGTTTGCTGCTGCCTGCTTGCGTGCTCCTTTCGAGTTGTACCATAGCCAAGCCAGCAAGGTCTTAACCTTGATTATTTTGCCATTGTTTCCAGTCACGTTCCTTGTTTTACCAATAATCTGCAAATATACAAAATATATTTGATAGTATAGTTTGCAGTGCCTAAAATGAACTGTTTTTGCAGTTTCGGTTCATTCTTCGCCTCTTTTGTGCCGGCTCAATGCAATTTATGGTTATATTTACGGCTGGAAAATACTTTTTTATGAAAAAATACATCACACTCTTTATGGCAGCAATGCTGTCTGTATCGTTCTTGCCTGCGCAGAGAAACCAGAAAAAGAACGACTGCTCCGAAGTTGATTTTGAAGCACGCCGCAAGGCTGTCGGTGACGAACGCTATTTTGCGTCAATAGACAATCTCAGCGGCGAAAGGAAACATGCTATGCAGTTCCTTTATGCCTACATGCCGTTGCCCGACATTGTCGATTATCCGGCAGAGTTCCATCTGAAGAATGTCGATTATGCCCTTATGGCGCGGAATGAAATGCCATGGGGCAAGAAAGTGCCTGCAAGGGAGTTCTATCACTTCGTGTTGCCGGTGCGTGTGAACAACGAAGATATGGACGACAGCCGTTCTGTATTCTATAACGAACTGCGCAGCAGGGTAAAGGACCTCTCTATGCGTGATGCGGTTCTTGAGGTTAACCATTGGTGTCATGAGAAAGTAACATATACACCGAGCGATATACGTACAAGCGCACCTCTTGCCACTGTCCGCACCGCATACGGCCGTTGCGGCGAGGAATCTACATTCACCGTCGCTGCCTTGCGTGCTGTCGGAATCCCTGCACGCCAGGTATATACTCCACGTTGGGCACATACCGACAATAACCATGCATGGGTAGAAGCCTGGATTGACGGCAAATGGCACTTCCTTGGTGCTTGTGAGCCGGAACCGGTACTTGACCTCGCCTGGTTCAATGCTCCCGCATCGCGTGGAATGCTCATGCACACAAATGCTTTCGGCAAATACGACGGGCCGGAAGAGGTTCTGAGCGTAACTCCCTGCTATACCGAGATAAATGTCACATCCAACTATGCTCCTGTAGCAAAGACTGCTGTCCGTGTTACCGATGCCGAAGGCAATCCACTCCAGGCTACCGTAGAGTTCAAGATATACAATTATGCCGAATTCTTTACAGCTGCAAGCAAGGTTACTGACGAGCATGGCCTCACATCAATAACCACAGGTCATGGCGATATGGTCGTCTGGGCCTCAAAGGACGGAATGTTCGGCTTTGCGAAGTTTACTGCAGGCAAGGATAAGGATGTTACAGTTGCAATAGACAAGTCGCAAGGCTACAATGCGACATTGGAAATGAACATCACTCCTCCGAAAGAGCGTAATACAGTACCGTTTGTGAGCGAAGAGCAGGCAGCGGAGAACGTGCGACGTTTTGCTTATGAGGATTCATTGCGCAATGCCTATGTGTCAACATTCATGACACGTGATGCCGCAAAGCAGTATGCTCTCGATCTGGGCTTCGGTGACAGGGCCGGCGATGTTGCAGAACTGTTCGTGAAGTCACGCGGAAATCATGCTGTAATAAAGAATTTCTTTGACGAGACTCCGACAAGTGAGCAGGCATTGGCATTCTATCTGCTCTCTGTCATCTCGGACAAGGACCTGCGTGATGTAAGAATCGAAGTTCTGCGCGATCACTTGAAGCATACTGTACGGAACGGCAGCTTCGATGATGTGTACCGCCGCTACATACTCAATCCACGTGTAAGCAATGAGAAGATTACTCCATACAAGGAGTTTTTCAGAGGCTGTTTCTCTCAATCTGAAAGGGAGTTCTTTGCAGGTGATCCCCAACGTTGGGTCGATTGGTGCAACAAGAACATCAAGGTCGATGGCGAGTGGAATCCTCTTGCCTTGTGCATGTCTCCGAAGGGCGTGTGGGATATCCGTGTTGCCGACCCGCACTCACGCGATATCTTCTTTGTCGCATCGGCACGTTCATTGGGGATTCCCTCACGCATAGATGAGGTGACAGGCAAGGTGCAGTATATGATGGGCAACAGGTGGATTGATGTCAACTTCGGTGTTTCGGAGAACGGCAATGCACCTCAGGGCGCAATCAAGGCATCTTATGTTCCGACACGTTTTATCGATGACCCTAAGTATTATTCCCATTTCTCAATATCCAAGATCGTTGACGGTCGTCTGCAGCTCCTCAATTATCCCGAAGAGGCTACTACGCTCAAGAAGGACTTCTGCAACGGTACATATCTCGATGCCGGAGACTACTTTATGATGAGCGGTACCCGTATGGCTGACGGCGGAGTGCTTGCGCACCTTAACTTCTTTACTGTAAAGGAGAACGAGAACCTGGAACTTCAGTACGTACAGCGTGAGAGCAGCGAAAGGCTGCAGGTGATAGGCGACTTCAACAGCGAGAATCTTTTCTACGATATAGCGGAGAACCGCGAACGTTCATTGTTGTCGGCAACTGGCAGAGGCTATTATATAATTGCTGTAATTGCTCCGGGCAGCGAGCCTACAAACCATTTCCTGCGCGATGTAATGCCTTATAAAGGGGATTTCGAGAAGTGGGGGCAGAAGATAGTTCTCCTTTTCCGCGACAAGGACGAAGCATCGCGTTTTGTGAACGACTTCCCGGAACTTCCCTCTACAGTAGTGTGGGGTACAGATATTGATGACAAGTTATACAACGAGATTGTTGCCAATATGAAGCTGGTGAATCCGAACCGTCCGCTAATCCTTGTTGCCGACACTTTCAACCGTGTGGTATTCGTGTCACAAGGCTACTCAATAGGTCTTGGTGAACAACTTGTCAAGGTAATCAAGCAACTTGCCGAATAGTGCAAGTTGCCTGATTAGCTCGACTGCACCAACAGCAAGAGGTCGCACGCAGCACGGCTTTGTCGTGCCGTGCGGGTTGC
>JAEIGA010011715.1_pt1 | contig 13308 bp, 20 predicted proteins | sample 9270691 | NCBI WGS metagenome assembly JAEIGA01 (sample SAMN17057246, study PRJNA624740) | gut metagenome | biome: biome; isolation source: fecal sample | host: Bos grunniens | place: China: Xizang | collected 2019
GGTATCATCGCGCACATTCCCATCATGCATGCATGAACACCGGAAGCGCACGGATGGCGGACCGATGGCAGACGGACAGCAGACTGACAGCGGACCTGATCAGACAGGGCAGATTACCCGGCAGGTAATTTAAAAGCCTGCGCAATTTAGTGTACCTGATTTTAAGATACATGCTATAATGTACATAGGGAATAGGAGGCCCTTACAATGAATATCATGGAATTCGAATTAATCAGAAATGAAGAAGCAAAAGAGGTTGCGAACGAAACAGGCCTGGACTGGATGTACCTGGTAGACTTTCAGTCCTTGTTCGATCTATCGTATGATCTGCGCCGTAGGAAGCTGGATGAAGAAGAACTGCGGTACCATTTCCATAACTACTTTTGGGACCTGGCTGCGGATCTGCAGTGGCAGGCTATCGAATGGGAAGTAGAACATGACGAGGTACACGTTACAAGATGTAAATTCTGTAAGAATTACATAAGTGGTGTATGTATCTGTAATATTCTGAATATTATTGATCCGGATAAAGATTACTGCAGCCGTGCGGATCGCCTGACATGGCATGACTTCAGAAAGGAGGAAAGATAACAATGCTGGCGCTTATCATCTGGTCCATCGGACAGATCAGCCTGCTGCTGGCGCTGCCGGTGTTGCTGATCGTAATGCTGAATGAAAAGGATAAAGACGATTATGCATAGGATAATATCATGGATTTCTAAAATAGCTTTAGAGCTATACTGGTACATATAAGGAGGGAAAACATGACTAGCAAATACACAGCCGTGAACCGGCTTTTATTCAAACTTATCGACCGCAGGGAAGACCTGCGCTTCCGGAAGCAGTGCCTGATCGACAATTTATATCTGGAGTTTCCTCCGGAGCGATTCGGCAGCAAAGCAGACCGGCTTTATCAGTCAAAGAGCGTAAAAGTAAACGAAGAGATCAATGCGCTGTCGTTGTATATCAGCGGACTGTATGACCTGATCGCATCGATCGAAGGAGGAAAGGAAAATGAGTAACAAGATTAAATATAACAATGAGTATAATAAAACTCATTATAAAAGCTTCTCGTTCCGGCTGAATCCGAAGCAGGAGCAGGAAGTAATTACCCACCTGTCGAAGCAAGAAAACATGAAGGCGTATATCGTCGCGCTGGTCCTTGCCGATCTGGGCATGATCAACATGTCTGACTGTTATGAAGTTATTGAACGCGTCCGTGAAAACGACTATTACAGCGTAGGCGTCGCTGCCGATCTGGCCGGAGCTGTCCAGATCCTGGCTAAATTCGTCCAGGAGAACGAGCCTTATGGATCTTTCCGGATCGTTCACCGGCTTTACGATCCGCGGCTGCGTGTAATGGGTGGTAAGATGGAGAATTGATTTATGGCAATCAAGGACCTGCTGCAGACCACATACAAAGATCTGCAGAAGATGAGTATGAAAGAGCTGAAAAGCTCTTTTAAAGCAATCAGTCATGCGCTGCGTGAACGCGGAAAGACGTTCGCGAAGCACGGAGAAGAAGCTCCGCGCTATCAAAAAGGACTTGGATCCATGCGCGGCCTGTCAAAAACACAGATCGCCGGCAAGATCGCGCAGGCCGGTGCATATATGCGAGGAAAGATATCCACATATCGCGGATATGAAGAGGTATCAGAAGATAAACGGAAAAAGCTGCAAGAAGCAATGCCGGATCTTGATCTTTCTTCAAAAGAGAAATTGCGCGATTTCGGTAACTTTATGAATGAAATGGCAGAACGGTATCCGGAACACTATAAAGCAGACAGCAACGCTGTGCGCGATATGTACAAGGAAGCGAAGAGATTGAACGCGGATCCTCGAGCGTTCATGAAAAATATGAACTTCTGGATGAATCACCTGGAAGATCTGGAACATGCCCGGCCGATCGAGCGGACCGGCCGTCCGGTGTATCCTTCCGATTATGCGCGACAATTAAAATTAGGTAAGATCAGGGAGTAACAAAATGTATTTGCGGACGGTTGATACTTTCAAATTTGATAACCTTCATCTGGACGTCTGGAAGACAAAGCGCCGGAAGAAAGTCAAATATGCGGATATTATATCCGCTTTTGACATTGAGACGTCCAATCTGCCGGAGCTGCAGCAATCCATCATGTACATATGGCAATTCCAGTTAGGCGAAAAATGGACGATCACCGGCCGGACCTGGGAAGAGTTTAAAAAGTTCATCCAGCGCCTGGAGGACCGGATACCGGATCGTTGTTATCTGGCCTGCTATGTCCATAACTTAAGTTTTGAATTTCAGTTTCTTAAATCAATTATTCCCGTGGATGAAGTGCTGGCAATGGATGACCGGAAGATACTGCGCTTCCGGTCCGGAAAGATAGAATTTCGCTGTTCGTATCTTCACTCAAATATGAGTCTTGCGAAGTTCCTGGATACCATGGAAGTCAAAAGCAGGAAGATAAAAGGCTTTGATTATGAAAAGATCCGTTATCAATGGACGCCGTTATCGCCGGATGAACTGCTGTACTGCGTAAACGATGTGCGCGGACTGGTCCAGGCGATCCGGAACGAGATGGAACGCGATGGAGATGATATATACAGTATCCCTATGACCAGCACCGGATACAGCCGGAGGGAAGCGAAAAAGGCCCTCGGAGGATATCGGATCTATATAAAGGATATGCTGCCGGATCTGGAGACATTCCACGCTCTCCGGCAGGCTTTCCGCGGAGGTAATACCCACTGCAACCGGTATTATTCAAATATGCTGCTTGAGGATTCCAGCGCCGGACCGATAACAAGCTACGATATTTCGTCTTCCTATCCTTCCGTAATGCTGACAGAGCGATTCCCCGGCAAGTTTCGGCGAACGGATCCAAAATATTTTGAATCAGCGTACAAGCACGATCGGGCTTGTTTGCTGCATATCGTTATGCGCGATGTCCGGCTGCGCCGGCCGGAATGGGGATGTCCGTACCTGGCAAAAGGAAAGGTTACAGATATCGCAAGAGGAGAATACGATAACGGCCGGATCCTGCGCGCGGAGTATATCGAACTATATATAACGGAGATCGATTACGATATTATCGCTGAAGAATACGATTTCACATATGAGATCCTGGAACTCTGGACAGCAAGGAAAAGCCGGCTTCCGGAGAAGCTGCAGGCGCTGATCCTGAAAACATATGAAGAAAAGACACAGTTAAAAGGCGTAGACGATTACCTTTATACAAAAAAGAAAAACCTGTTCAACGCCTACTACGGAATGATGGTACAGAATCCCTGTAAAGTGAATTATGAGTTTGTCGGCGGTATCATGCAGGAGAAGCCGGAGAGCCTGGAAAGCCTGATCGACTATTACCAGCGCACCGGATGGCTTCCGTATCAGTGGGGTGTATGGGTAACTGCATACGCAAGGAAGAAGCTGGAGGAAGGTCTACGGCTGATCCCTGCGCAGGACTTTGTATACACCGATACAGACAGTATTAAATTCCTGGGCGATCATGACGCGGATTTTGTGAAGCTGAATAAAAAGTATCTCCATGAAAGTCTTTCCGCGCTGGATCCAAAAGGTAAACGGCATTACATAGGGATATTTGAGAAGGAAGAGGAATATAAAGCATTTAAATCCCTTGGAGCGAAGAAATATGCATACACAGATCAGGATGGAAAACTGCATTTGACCGTGGCCGGCGTAGCAAAGAAAGCCGGCGCGCTGGAGCTTGGCGATATTCATAACTTTAATGAGGGCTTTATATTTAGGAAAGCCGGAGGACTGGCAGCGTATTACAATGACCAGATGAAGCCGGAGGAAGTAACCTATAAAGGGTATAAGCTGCAGATCTCTTCTAACGTCTGCCTGCTTCCATCGGAATACACTCTGGGCCTTACTCCGGACTATTCCAGGCTTATATATTTTCTTATGAATACAGATATCAGATCGTCATTGCATTACATTCGGTAACATGCTATCATATAGGCGTAGCAGGACCGTCCGCCTGCTACATAAAATACTTACTATAGGAGGAAAAAACAAAATGAGTATCAGTAAGTTTAATAAATCAGCAAAACGCTTCACCTTCACAGCTTCCCCGGATTTCAAGTATTACAAGCTGAAAGACCTGAAGAAAGACCAGGTCTATCCGCTTCTTGGCTGGTTCATCAATGAGAAGGGAAAATATGGACCTTCCGCTGCGCTGATCACTGACAAATTTTATGTAAACGTGCCGCAGCACATTATGGACCGTCTCCGGGATATGGAGAAGGACGCGGAGCTGATCGAAGAGATCAACGCCGGCAAAGCAGGCTTTAAGGCCGTAACGTACACAACGAACACCGGCGCAACAGGTTACAGCGTCGAATGGGTAGACGTTGAACCGCTGCCGTTCTGAAAATGATAAAATAAAAGAGCTTCCGGACGGGGAAGCTCTTTGCATAATAGGAGGTTATACCCAATGAGCGATCAATGGAAATGCCCAACATCATTATACACAAAAAGCGGATATCTGGATATGCCGGCTATCATCGAAAGCGGATATCCGTTTATTTTCGTTCCTGCAGCTCGCGGTACCGGCAAAACGTACGGCGTTCTTAAATACTTTCTTGATAAGCAGGAAACGATACTGTTATTAAGAAGAACACAGATAGAAGCAGATATGCAGACGGACGCGGAAGCGTCCAGTTACCTCACGCTGTTCGAAGATCTGGGTATCACCGAATACCGTTTTAAAAAGTCAAAAGGTTTCGGCATGGTCTATTACTCTGATCCGGATGGAACGGAATACCTGGCTGCTGTTGTTGCGTCACTGGCGACATTCAGCACGCGCAGGGGCGCGGACCTTCAGTATATAAAGTATCTTGTCTATGACGAGTTTATCGCGGAGCCGCACGTCAGGAAGATCAAGAACGAAGGGATGGCATTTGCGAATTTGTATGAAACAGTGAACCGTAACCGGGAGCTGTCCGGACGTGAACCGCTGCACGCGATACTTCTGGCAAACAGCGTAAACCTGGCGAATGATATATTTATGTACTTTAATATCATCCAGGACGCGGAAGAGATGACGCAGACCGGCGAACAGGTCCGGACGATCGGCAACAAGCTTCTGATCATACCGGTCAATTCTCCGGTGTCGAACAGAAAAGCAAAGACGGCTTTATATACGGCCGTGACGGATGAGTTCGCAGACCTTGCTATCTCCAACAAGTTTATCCTGAATGACTTTACATACGTCCAGCGCAGGAAGCTGACGGAATATCAGTGTATTTGGAATGTAGGCCTTCTCTATGTGTATCAGCATAAATCTGATCAGCACTATTACGTGTCCAAAAGCAAAGGCAATACAAAGAAAAAGTATAAAGACGGCTATGCGGATCTGGAGAAGATGAGACGCGCTAAATGGCGCTTTATATCGTATTACCTGGACGGCCTGATCTTTTTTGACAGTTATGAAAGTGTGGCTTTGTGGGAAAAGTATTTTAATCTATAATATTAAATAAGAAGGGCCGGCCGGCTGAGGGAAGCCCCGGAAGGGCTGCCGGTGAAAATTCCCCTTTCCTCGCGGTCCTTCTTTTAATTAAGAAAGGAGACGGCTATATGGACGCGAATTTGTTTATGCAAGCCGTGGGATCCCTGGGCTTTCCGGTAGTCTGCTGCGCTGCGCTTTTCTATTATTTAAATAAGGAGCGTGAAAGCCACGCGGAGGAAGTCAAGGCGATGACGCAGGCTCTGAACCAGAACACAAACGTTATGATCGAATTAAAGAGTATGCTCTCGTTATTGACAGGAGTACAGCAGTATGACGGTAGGATCGATAAGTAGCTACACGAATTTAGAGCTTGCGCTTATGTGTATCTGCGGTTACCTGGGTAACGGCGATCAGCGCAAAAGTAAATTAGGATCCAGATATACGGCAGTGCAGAAGCTTGTAGATCAGATCCTGAATACGAACAAGGTACCTAATGGAACCGGATCCGGAACGATCACAGACGCGAAAGTGAAGACAGCCGTGAACGCTGCGCTTTCCGCTGCCGTTACGGAGCTGGCAAACGATATAATAGGAAGGGTAAAATAATGGAAATCAATGATATTATTAAATTGATCAATGCCGGTTATACAAAGGCCGATATTGACGCTATGACACAGCCGGAAGCAGCGAAGCCTGCAGTTCCGGAACAGATCGAACAGCCGGAAGCGGAAGCGCCGGAAGCTGCACAGCCTGAACCCGTACCGGTAAACCAAGACCAGCAGGCCGGACAGGAACAGATCCTTGCAGCGCTGGAGCGTCTGACGAACAGTATCATGTCTGCTAACGTTAATAAGACTGTCACGGATACGCCGCAGCAGGAAAGCACCGCGGACCGACTGGCAAAGATCATTGCACCGGCGAAGCCGGTAGAAAGGAAATAAAGAATGGGTGTAAACCAGTTACAGATTACAGATATTTATTCAATCCTTAACGATATCCATCAGCAGGCTACCGGACAGTCTTCCATCGCTCCGGTAGATACAAACGAGTTTGTATCGATGGCAACGAACACGCTTGCTGCAGGAACAGACGCAGTTTATGGCGCGATGATGGATGTGATCGGACAAACTGTATTCGCGGTTCGTCCTTATTCGCGTAAATTCGATATTACGCGAACAGCAAACGAATTCGGCGCGATCCGCAGAAAGATCAGCTTTGTTGATAAGCCGATCCAGAGCGGAGAAAAGGCTTTCCACGAAGCGGACGGTTCCTCTGTTGATATGTATGAGATCAACAAGCAGGACGTCCTTGAAATGCGCTTTTATGGCAGCGCAGTTTACCAGGATTCCGACACAACATTTGAGGATCAGATCAAGACAGCGTTCAGCGGTCCGGAAGAGCTTGGAAGCTTCCTGACGGCGAAAGTCACACACCTGTCAAACAAGTGGGAACAGTGGTTGGAAGAACAGAACCGCGCAGCGGTTGCCAACTTCATCGGCGCGAAAAACGCGTCCAGCAATGGCCTGATCCATCTTCTTACTGAATACAACACGCTGACCGGCCTGAGCCTTACAGCGCAGGATATTTACAAGCCTGCAAATATGGCTGACTTCTTCCGGTTCGTGCGCGCGCGTATCAATACGATCAGCCGTCTGATGTCCGAAAGATCCGTAAACTTCCAGGTAAATATCACAGGCAAAGAAGTTACACGACACACTCCTGTAGATATGCAGAAAATGTATATCAACGCGAACGCTCTTGACATGATCGATGCGATGGTCAATACGATCACTTATCATGATGAACCGCTGGCCTACGCGGATGTCGAAGGCGTCAGCTATTGGCAGTCTATTAACAGTCCGGACCAGATCGACGTTACACCGTCTGTCATGGGATCCAACGGTGCAGTGGCGCAGGGAGCCGCGCAGAATGTAACCGATATTTTCGGCGTCATTTTCGATAAAGACGCGATCGCATCCAACGTTTACATGTACAAAGTAGCGAATACGCCATTCAACGCTCGAGGACGCTACTATAATACGTGGCTCACAGCGCGCCTGCAGTATACGAACGACCTTACGGAAAAGGGCGCTATCCTGCTTCTTGACTGATATATCAAGGCCTTCCCCGTAGTCTTTGATATAAACCTTACAAACCAAAAAGGGCCGTCACTCTCCAGCGGTCCTTTTTGGTATACTGGAGGAAAGGAGGTAAATTATGAAGATCAGATTTTTTACCGGTTTTTCCAAAAGAGAAAATTCCACGAAGCAGCCGCCGACTACGGCCGGATCCTATTCGGAATACGAATGTTATCTGAAAGAAGATACCAGTATCGTAAATCCGACTGTCATCCTGGATAATTCGTTCACGCTGTTCAGCGCGAATTACGCCTATATTCCGGATACCGGAAGATATTATTTCGTGTCCGATATTGTTGCTGTCGGCAAGCTCTGGAGCGTATCCATGAAATGCGATGTTCTGGCCACGTATAAATCAGCTATCGGAGATCACAGTACATACCTTCTGCGCTGCAGCTCTGAATATGACGGATCTATTATCGATACATATTATCCGACGACTACAAGCTGCACAACGTCATATACACTTGTAGAAGGATATCTGGGCCTTTCAAATACTGATAATGTAGATATATACGAAAAGACAAAAAGCTGTTTTGTGGTTGGGATAACTTCACAGCCCGGAAAAGATGGCAATGATAATTATTTCAAAGGACAGTTCGGAAGCGTACAGTATTTTGCGCTGGACTATCAGAATATGTGCGAATTAATAAGTCAACTTCTGGACAATGACCTGATTTCACAGAACAGCGATTATGATCTTTCTGATATGTCTATAGGTTTACAGAAAAGTATTATCGATCCGCTGCAGTTCATAACCAGCTGCATATGGCTTCCGATTCCATACACAACTATAACAAGCGCAAGTGAAACAAACAGTCTGCACGTTTGGGATTGGACGATAAGCGCAAAGAATAAGCATATAATAAACAATCCTCCATATTTTGGTACCGGGCTTTCCTTTAACCTTACTAAACACCCCTACGCAGCAACCAGGGGTTCATATATGAATGTCTCGCCGTTTACAAATATTACAATAACGATACCCCCGTTTGGCACATTTGACATTGATACCGTTCTTGTAAGGGATCTGACAAGCTTTAGCGCTTACGTATATGTAGATCTGATAACCGGATCCGCGCGTCTTATTTGTCATCCCGGAGGTGTCACGAAAATAAATGTGGAAGCGCAGCTCGGCGTACAGATCCAGCTTACGCAGGTATACAATGATGTGATCCGGGCCGGTCTGTCCGGAGCGCAGCATACGGCAACGGCTACCGGAAGCCTGTTCTCCTTTGACTTTGGAACTGCTGCAGGTGCCAGCGTAGCAGCGATCGGCGACGCAGTGGACGCTATGCGCCCGGTAGTTTCCGCGCTTGGCGGTAACGGCGGATTTATCAGCCTGCGCGATCGTCCGCGTATTGATTTTCAGTTCAACACGCCGACAGCTGACTATCCTGCAGAAGTAGGACGGCCTTTGTGCGCTGTCCGGCAGCCTAAAAACCTTACTGCCGGAAGCTACATTCTGGCGCTGGATGGCGATGTGCCGATCGCAGGCACAGCCGGAGAGCAGGCAGCAATAAAAGCATATATGGAAAGAGGTATGTTTTATGAGTGATTGCCAGTTGATCCAGGCGATGAAGAGAGCGCTTGATGCCGGAATGAGTCCGGAGAATGTCGTACCGTGGTCACTGCAGTGCGCCAGCGTGGACGAATATATCGAAGTATTATATTTTGCTCTGCAGATCCTGCCGGATGGATCCAGAAAAGAGCAGATCAGGAAGAAGCTGGAGGAGGTGACCGCAAATGCTGGCCGGTGAAATAAGTGTTGCTGCTGACGGATATGAAAACGCGCTTTTCCCTCTGGACTATGTGGCTTGTACACAGGTATCCGGACCTAACAGTTATTCACACTGCTGCGGGCATCCCTGCGACTGGATAGGGCCGAATGACAGATATCCATATTACGCACCATTCAGTATGACGCAGATCGCATATATCTCAAGTGAAGGAACTACACGCTGGTGCAGCGACAGGCCGGTACATACGCCGTTAGGCCTGCGCTATGTTACCGTCCAGTTCACGCATGACGATACAGCGCCGATCGGAGTATCGCATCTGAATCAGGGCGACCTTGTAGGGCATACCGGAACGGCCGGCTTTGTTACCGGTGACCACGTGCATATCGATCAATCTGACGTCCAGAACGATCCGCTGGTCAGTTATGGCGTTTACTGCCAGGGCGGTAACTTGTGTTACGCGCTGCAGAACTCTAAATATCCGTATCAGATCTTTTACATGACCGGAAATGAAACAATAGTAAATACGCAGGGGATGACATTCCAGACAGTTCCGGCAACGCCGTCGAACCCTATATCGTGGCCTGTGAAGATCCTGTTAATGCAGTACAATAAAATGAGAAAGGAGAAAAACAAAAATGGCAAACGGTTTACCGGTACTCTATGATCACATTAATGCCTACAATGCGCAGAAGAACCCCGGCACGGTCCATGCTTCCAATACCGGCCTGCAGCTCTTCTTTCAGCGCTATCTGATGCAGAAAGTCCTTTCTGTTTACAAGTTCGAACTGCCTGCGGAATGGGATTCTGACTATTTCCGCTATGTGCTGTTCACCCTGGGATTTATCGGCGTAATGAATACCGACAAATACGGCGTGATCTGTCAGCACGGAACAGTTTCCGGGTATAACATTTATTACCGGCCGACAAAAATGATCATCGCGAATCCGGCTTTCAATAAGACGTATAACCTGACGATCGGCGAAGACTGCGAAGTGATCCGGATGGCTCCGGACTGGCGCGGCGCTTACGATGTTGTCCAGATGTACGCGGATCAGATGGCTGTGATCATGGAAGCGTTCGGAGTTAACGCGATCAACTCTAAATTTGCGTTTGTGTTTGCAGCCGAGAGCAAAACGCTGGCCGAAAGCATGAAAAAGCTTTACGACCAGATCGCAAGCGGACAGCCGGCAGCTTTCGCGGATAAGAAGCTTTTCAACGAAGACGGAACCGCAAAATGGCAGCTATTTACAAATAATCTGAAACAGAACTATATCGGCAATGACTTGTTACAGAGTTTAACGACGATCGAAAACAAGTTCAACACGGTGATCGGAATTAACAACGCGAATACACAGAAGCGTGAACGCCTGATCACGGACGAAGTCAACGCGAATAATTCAGACACGCGGGCGCTGTCAAGCTTGTGGCTGGATGAGATGAAAAAGACGATGAAAAAGGCAAACGATATGTTTGGTCTTTCGCTTGACGTAAACTTTAATGAGGAGGTGACGCAGGATGACGCTGTTATCAGTGAGAGCGCTTTACAGATGGAGTGATGGAACGCTGTTCGATGATATGCTTCTGCCTTCCGAAATGGACCGTGATTCTCTGATCGGTATGATCCTGTTCGAATGTGCGGAGCTGGAAGTTCTGATTCCGGAACCGGATGTATTCCGGGATGTACTGAACTACTGGAGCCGTACACAGATCGACGCCTGGAACCGGATGTATGACGCTATGAATATGGACTATAATCCGATCTGGAACAAGGACGGAAAGATCACCGAAACGGAGACAAGCACAAACACAGGTTCAAAAAAGACGACAGGAAACACTTCCATCAATGAGGGTGAAAACTGGACCGAAAACACGGATACCGATGACGATATGAGCGTAGCAGCTTTCAATGCTGCAACACTTCAGAAGCAGAGTCATGAGGATATCACGACCGGAGTGACAGGCTCCAGAAGCAAGGATACCGGCAGCAACACCACAGCAAACGAAGAGCAGGACGCTTCCGGATCCGTTGAACGCGAACGCATGGAACAGGGAAACATTGGCGTTACAACTACACAGTTTATGCTTGAATCAGAAATGAAGTTAAGAGCTGACTTTAACGTGTATAATTATATTGTGGAATCGTTTAAATCACGGTTCTGCCTGCTGGTCTATTAAGAAAGGAGATATTTTTTATGGCACAGCCTTTTAAAATTCACTTTACGTTAAGCTTCCCAGTCGCAGAAGATACTTATGTGCCGGCTGAAATTACACTTGGCGGCACCGCCGATTATGACGAAGATCTTGGAAGCGTGTCAGTGTCAAACTTTGCAGCAGTAGTTAAACCGCTTGGGTATTCAGGGCAAACCTGGGAAAATGTAGCTATTGAAAATAACGTTGTTTATATATCAAACATGGTATAGGAGGTTAAAGTATGCCTCTTTATGACTCGCATTTTCCGGCCAACTGGCCGTATACGAATTTCCATGAATTGAACCTGGACTGGATCCTCGCGAAAGTCAAAGAGCTTGATGCAAGCGTAGCCGAAGTCCTGGCGTGGAAACTTTCCTGGGATGAAACGCTGAGCGCGATCACAAACGAACTTTCCGTTCTTGAGGGACGCGTCAATGACCTTTCTTCGCAGCAGATCGCTTTTATACAGCAGATCAATCAGCGGTTTGCTGATCTTGCCGAACAGAACCGGCAGGAGATCAACGCTCTGATCCAGAGCGTAGACGATCGCTTCCATATCCTTGATCTGCAAGTGACCGGGCGCCTTGATCAGCAGGACGTCCTGATCAACGCGGAGATCCAGAGCATGACCGGACAGATTAACGGTCTTGCCAATGAACTGGAGCAGGCAATCCTAGATCTTGGTTCAACGTTCATGGTCAGCAATCCGCTGACAGGCGAACAGACGACAGTCCAGGGCGCTATCAATGCGCTGGCAGCACTGCACGCGCTGGATGCACTGACAGCCGGAGCGTATGATGCTCTGGCACTGACGGCCGGCACGTATGATGCAAAGGGCCTGACAGCATATCAGTATGATTTCCAGGGCGGTAACTATCTGCCTTAAGAAAGGAGAAATGAATGTCACATACAAATCAGACAACATACTACAACCTTCCGCAGTTCATCAGTTCTGATGTTCCCGGCTGGCTGTCTGATGTCAACGGCGCTATGTCCGCTATTGACGCTGCAGCGCATGGTCTGGATACCAGGCTGTCGACAGCGGAGGGAAAGATTACTACAGACGAGGGCCGGCTGACAGCGGTAGAACTTCAGAGTTCCGCAGATCATAATGATCTTGCGCCTATTAAAACGCAGGTCCCTATCAACACACAGGATATTGCTGATCTGAAAGACGCGGATATCGCGCTGGACGGACGATTAACAGCGGTTGAAAACACCGTATCTGTGATCGGTGATGCGATTCAGGAAGACGTAAATGATGTTGCTGTACCTAATAACACATTAACAGATATTCTGACCGCAACGCTTACACCTGGCGAATGGATCGTCGAAGCTTCCATTGGATGGGCGAACAACAGCAACGGATACCGGCAGCTCGGTCTTTCAACCGGATCCGGTGGATGGGATTCCAGATATACGCTTAACCGCTGCGCGCCTGTATCCGGTGCTGCTACAAGTCAGGTATTAACGGCTATCTTCAGAGTGACCGCTACCGTAACAGTAAGACTTACCGGAAGACAGACTTCAGGAAGCAGTCTCAACACTGACGGCGGTTTAAGAGCTTACCGTATCAAATAGATATAGCAGTGTGCTGTCCTATCTCCGGCACACTTCTATATAACGGCCTGCTACATGAAAGCAGGCTTTTAAATTACCTGCCGGGTAATCTGCCCTGTCTGATCAGGTCCGCTGTCAGTCTGCTGTCCGTCTGCCATCGGTCCGCCATCCGTGCGCTTCCGGTGTTCATGCATGCATGATGGGAATGTGCGCGATGATACC
>JAEIGA010011716.1_pt1 | contig 13306 bp, 12 predicted proteins | sample 9270691 | NCBI WGS metagenome assembly JAEIGA01 (sample SAMN17057246, study PRJNA624740) | gut metagenome | biome: biome; isolation source: fecal sample | host: Bos grunniens | place: China: Xizang | collected 2019
ATGGATGCCATCCATGCTCTGGGCTACGACAATCTGCGCCATAGTCATGGCTTCTTCTTCTCTACAACCTTGAAGTCGCGGATTACATTCACAGTGCCCTTGGGAGCGATGAGGGCAAGTTTGTTGAGTTCTTCATCCTCAAAGAACTTGTCGGCAATCTTGATAATGCCTTTCTGACCGTAAAGCTTGCTTGCGAGATTGATTCCTATGGTGATCTGGCTCTCTACGCCTCTGAGATTAAGGAGGTCAATTGCCTTGTATACGTTTTTCGCCGGAATGTGGTCCAGTACGGTGCCGTTCTCCAATGCGCTTACTACTAATTCTTTTCTTGACATGGTGCTTCTTTTTAACGATATCCCAAGAGGTATGATATGATGGCCATGCGGACGTAGAGTCCGTTTTCAGCCTGTTTGAAGTAATATGCATAAGGAGTCTCATCGACGTCCTGAGCAATCTCGTTCACGCGAGGAAGCGGATGCAGAATCTTCATGTTGCTCTTTACTGAGTCGAGCATCTTTGCATCAAGGCTATATACGTCCTTGACCCTTTCGTATTCCATAGGATCGGTGAATCTCTCCTGCTGCACGCGGGTCATGTAGAGGATGTCACAGTCATTGAGATATTCCTCGAGCGAAGTGGTCTCGATATACTCTATGCCTTTGGCATCAAGGAAATCCTTGTACTCCTGAGGCATCTTGAGCTCATCTGGGGCAGTGAAGATGAATCTTGGGTTGAAGTGCGACATGGCCTGAAGCAGCGAGTGAGTCGTGCGGCCATATTTGAGGTCACCTACCATGTTGATAGTCAGTCCTTCGAGCTTTCCCTGAGTCTGGAGGATCGAATAAAGGTCGAGCAGTGTCTGCGACGGGTGCTGGTTGGCACCGTCTCCGGCATTCACGACAGGAACGTCGGCTACCTCGGACGCATAGCGTGAACTGCCCTCAAGCGGATGTCTCATCACGATCATGTCAACGTAGTTGTTGACCATCTTGATGGTGTCCTTCAAAGTCTCTCCCTTGCTCTGGCTCGTGTTGGAAGCGTCAGAAAAACCGATCACCTTTGCTCCCAGCCTGTTGATGGCTGTCTCGAAACTGAGTCTCGTTCTGGTTGACGGCTCAAAGAAAAGACTGGCTATCACCTTGCCTTCAAGGAATTTCTGCTCCTTGTTCTGCTCGAACTCTTTGGCCGTCTCGAGCACATGCAGGATCTCTTCCTTGCTGAAATCCCTGATTGAAATCAAACTTTTCTTACTCATATCTATTTCTATAAACTTGTATTCTTCCGGATTGCCGGTCGTTCCGGCAAGGAGTCTATATTTCATCTATGTTGCATCCTTCCACATCTCCCATCCTTTCGAGGAAACTGTCAACCAGCGAAAGGCGTACGTTGGTCTCGAGGCTGCATTCCATATCGAACTTCTGGTTCTTCTGCTCAAGCCCCATGTCCTTGAAGACCTTCATCACCGAGTTCATGCTCATGTATCCGAATGTCACCTTGTAGCGTTTTGATGCGATCTTTTCCACTATCTCCGCATTGGCCAGCGCATCTGCCGTAGATGTCTTGTACGCCCTGATGAGTCCGGGTATGCCCAATTTGATGCCGCCGAAGTAGCGGATCACCACTACCAGTATGTCGCTGAGGTTGTTGGAGTCGATCTGACCAAGCACCGGACGTCCTGATGATCCCGATGGCTCGCCGTCGTCGTTCGCGCGGAACTTGTCGCCTTTGTAGCCGAGCCTGTATGCATATACATGATGCCTCGCATCGTAGTATTCCTTCTTCAGTCCTGCTACGATTTCTTTTACTTCTTCTTCTGTTTCAACGGGATATGCTCGGGCAATGAAACGGCTTCCATTGTCCTTGAAGAGCCCTTCTGACGGTGCGGCGATGCTCTTGTACGAATCTTGGATCACAGTGTTATCCATACAAAACTCAAAAATAACACTTTTTTTTCTCTTTAGAGAACTTTTATAAAAGAAATATTTCACTTTATTTCATTCTGTCTCTTTGTCGTTTTTTTTGTACTCATCGAACAAAAAAATTACTATCTTTGAATCTGCTTCCGTGTTTCCGGAGGCTGTTTTTATTACAATTCAATCTTAACTTACTATGATACTGAGATATAGAGTTTCACTTCCCGGAATCAAGGGATTTGCAAGAGTGTATGAGGTTAAAGGAAGTGCCTCGCTGTATTCTTTCCATAAGCAGATGAGGGCGGATATGGATTTCCCACAGGATCAGCTGGTGCTGTTCAAGGCTTTTGACCAGGATGGTGCCGTGTCTGCAAGATATGGCATCTTTGACCTTGGAAGCGGAACCATCGACGATATAACTGCCGAGCAGTGCCATAAGAAAGGTGAGGATAAATTCGTTTATTTCTACGATACGACTAACGTCAAGAGTGTGATTGTCACCTATGACGGCGAGGCAGAGCTCCGCAAAGGGGTGATATATCCTCTTCTGGTGGAAAGCAAGGGACCGAATCCTATAGAGTTCGAAAACGGATATGTGGCCTTCGAGGATCTGCCGGATGACAAGAAGAAGGATCCGGATGATGACGACTTCGATGACTTCGACGACGATGCGGATCAGGAGGAGGACGACGACGATACTGAAGAGATTTACGGCGACGATGACGATGAATAAAAAGCTGCTGATCATACTTGGCCCGACGGCTGTAGGCAAGACTGACTACAGCATCGAGACTGCGCTCAAGTATGGTTCTCCGGTGATTTCATGCGATTCGCGTCAGATATATAAGGAAATGACTATAGGTACGGCAGTACCTTCTGCTGCGCAGCTTTCTGCTGTGCAGCATTATTTTATCCATTCCCATACGGTTACCGAGCTTTATACGGCAGGAAAATATGAGATCGAGGCCCTGGATCTTATCAACCGTCTTTTTGCGGAAGGTCATGATACTCTGGTGATGGCCGGAGGCTCCGGTTTCTATGTCGATGCGCTCGTGAATGGTTTGGACGACTTTCCGTCTGCTGATCTCCAGCTTCGTAATGAGCTGATGGCCAGGCTTAAAGAGGAGGGGGTCGAATCCTTGCGTCTTGAACTGAAAGCTCTTGATCCGGCAAGTTACGAGTCTATAGACATATCGAACGGACAGAGGGTTATCAGAGCTCTCGAGGTCTGTATCATGACAGGAAAGCCCTTCTCTTCGTTCAAGACATCTCAGATAAAGAAGCGCGATTTTCAAATAGAGAAGATAGGTCTGACCAGGCCAAGGGAGGTGCTCTACGACCGCATCAACCGTCGTGTGCATCAGATGATCGATGACGGTCTGGTGGATGAAGTGCGTTCGTTGATGCAGTACCGCGATCTTGCGGCCCTGAAGACCGTAGGCTACAAGGAGATCTTCGACTGGTTCGATTATGAGGCGGGCCTTGTGTCGACGGAAGGATGGGGTCCGACTTCGCCTGGAGATGGTCCCGTATGCTCTCTGGAGAGGGCTGTGGAACTGATACAGCGCAACACCCGACATTATGCCAAACGTCAGCTCTCCTATTGGGGAAGAGATAAGGATATCCGTTGGATTGAAATGTAAGATGCCACCCCGGAAGGGATGGCATTATCTTTTAATTGGCGACCTCGCAGAGGAACTTGATGCGGACCAGTCTTACCTCCATTTCGTCATAATCACTGCCAAGTTCTTCCATTGCATCAGCAAGTGAGTCTGACTCAGCCTCTTCCTTGAAGTAATCGAAGATCTCATCCACAACATCGTCGTCCAGTGTCTGCTCGATGTAATAGTTGAGATTGAGCTTCGTGCCGGAGTAGACGATTGCTTCGATTTCATCCAGGAGCTCTTCCATCTCCATACCCTTCGCATCTGCGATATCTTCCAGAGGGAGCTTTCTGTCAATGCTCTGTATGATGAATACCTTGTTGACTGACTTGTTGACAATGGATTTCATCACGAAATCATCTGGTCTGATGATTTCGTTTTCCTCTACGTATTTTGCTATCAGACTGAGGAATTCCTTTCCGAATTTGCGTGCCTTGCCTTCGCCGACGCCCTGACAGTTCTTCAGTTCGTCAATGGTTATAGGGTACATGATGGACATGTCCTCAAGCGACGGATCGCCGAAAATAACCCAAGGCTGGAGGCGTTGCCTTTTCGCCACGTCCCTCCTGAGGTCCTTCAGCATGGAGAGCAGCTGCTCGTCGCCGCCACCTCCTCCCTTGTTTGCTGCTGCAGGGATGTCGTCGTCATCGTCCTCGCCTTCAGAGAACTCCCTGTCTTCCGTAAGCATGAGAGTGTATGGGGCTTCGTAGAATTTATTGCCTTCTTCCGTCACGGAAATAAGTCCGTAGGATTCTATGTCCTTATGAAGCAGGTGAAGTATGAGTCCCTGATGCATGACAGCATTCCAGAAGCGTACGGAATGGTCCTTGCCAGCTCCGAACAGTTCCAGTTTGTCGTGCTTGTATGATTTTATGAGGGAGTTTGCTTCTCCCGCAAGAATGTTGGCAAGATGCTCGGTCTTGAAGCGCTCCGGAAGGGTGCTGACCAGTTCTATGACCATGGCCATCTCTTCCTTTCCGTCAAACTGCTTCTTAGGGTGCAGACAGTTGTCGCATGCGCCGCAGTTCTCTTCGCCATATGTCTCTCCGAAGTAATTGAGCAGCAGCTTTCTTCTGCATGAGTTGGATTCTGCATATGCGACAGTCTCCATCAGGAGCTGACGGCCGATCTCCTGCTCCGCCACAGGCTTGCCCTGCATGAACTTCTCAAGCTTCTGTATGTCCTTATAGCTGTAGAAAGTGATGCATTGTCCCTCCTTGCCGTCTCGGCCTGCACGGCCGGTTTCCTGATAGTATCCCTCTATGCTCTTAGGGATGTCGTAGTGTATCACGAACCTTACGTCAGGCTTGTCTATGCCCATGCCGAAGGCAATGGTAGCAACAATGACGTCAACCTCTTCCATGAGGAACTTGTCCTGGTTTTCCGCCCTTGTCTTGGCATCGAGTCCGGCATGATAAGGAAGGGCCTTTATGCCGTTGATGTTGAGAAGTTCTGCGAGCTCCTCTACTTTCTTGCGGCTGAGACAGTATATGATACCTGACTTGCCGGGGTTCTGCCTTATATATCTTATAATATCTTTCTTCGGATCCGATTTGTCGCGGATTTCATAGTAGAGGTTAGGTCTGTTGAATGATGATTTGAATACGGTGGCGTCCGGCATGCCGAGGTTCTTGAGTATGTCGCTCTGTACCTTCGGGGTTGCTGTTGCTGTGAGCGCTATTATCGGAGCTACTCCTATGTCCTCTATTATATTGCGTATTCTTCTGTATTCAGGTCTGAAATCATGTCCCCACTCGGAAATGCAGTGAGCCTCATCTACGGCGTAGAATGAAATCTTGATTTCCTTCAGTATGGCTACATTCTCCGCCTTTGTGAGCGATTCGGGAGCGACATAAAGAAGTTTGGTCGCCCCGGATATGAGGTCATTCTTTACTTCGTTGATCTGTGCCTTGCTCAAGGATGAATTGAGGAAATGCGCTATGCCGTCGTTATGTGATACAAAGCCTCGTATCGCATCGACCTGATTCTTCATCAGCGCAATCAGCGGAGATATCACTATCGCTGTGCCTTCCATGACCAGGGCAGGAAGCTGGTAGCAAAGAGATTTGCCGCCGCCTGTCGGCATGAGGACGAAGGCGTTGTTTCCGTCAACGAGATGTCTGACAATACGTTCCTGATCGGATTTGAATGAATCGAAACCGAAGAACTCCTTGAGTTTGGAATGAAGCACAGAACTGTCGATATTCATGGCGAATGATATTAGGCATACTAAGTTAATGAAAAAAATCTTATTTGCAATCAAATTTCTGATAAAACAGATTTTTGTGCACCTACTTAAAAAAATACATTATATTTGCAGTTTGTATCATGAAACAACTAATTTAAATTAAGAATAGAAATGAAAGCAATTAAGATTTTTGCAGCAGTGCTCATGGCATCTATGGTTATGTCATGCGGCACATCTACAAAGGAGAACGTGAAGGTTGACGTAGAGCTTCCTTCAGCAGCTCTTGTTGATTCTGTGAGCTACCTTCTTGGTGTTAACTTCGGTTCTATCATCAAGGGTAACAACTTCGCTGAGTCTATGGACGATTTCAACATGAATGAGCTCAAGAAGGGTATCGCTGACTTCCTCAAGGCTGAGGGCCAGCCTTTCGACCCAGGTTTCGAGAAGCAGTTCAAGGTAAACCCTAACGAGATGAACGAGATCATCAACGGTTATCTTACTGCAAGACAGGAGTACAAGGCAGCGGTAAACCATGCAAAGGAGGAGGCTTTCCTTGCTGAGAATGCAAAGAATGAGGGCGTTCAGACAACAGAGAGCGGTCTTCAGTACAAGCTCGTCAGCGCAGGTGCTGACTACAAGGTACAGCCACAGGATACTGTATGGGTATCTTACAAGGGTACTCTCATCGACGGTACAGTATTCGATCAGAACGACTCTACAAGATTCATCGCTAACCGCGTGATCAAGGGTTGGACAGAGGGTCTCGGTCTCCTCGGTGAGGGCGGTGAGGCTACTCTCTACATCCCTGCAGAGCTCGCTTACGGTGAGAGAGGAAACCGTGGCATCGCTCCTAACTCTACCCTTATCTTCGACGTTAAGGTACACAAGGTAGGTCAGTTCGTAGAGGAGAGCAAGTAATCATGGCAATGGAACTTGAAGGCAGGATTGTCCGCAAACTGAATGTGCAGTCGGGCACTTCTCCAAGAGGTACATGGTCAAAGCAGGAGTTCATCTTCGAGTATCAGGAGGGAAACTATCCTTCTCAGGTGTGCATGAATGTCTGGGGTGAGGATAAGGTCCGCGATCTGGAGAAATATCAGATCGGAGACAAAGTAAAGGTTTCCTTCAACCTCAGCAGCCGTGAGTTCAACGGACGCTGGTACACAGATGTAAGAGCTTGGAGAATAGAGCCGGCGGCCGCACCTGCACCTGCAGCATATCAGGCGCCGCAGCAGCCGGAACCTCCGCTTCCTTCAGCTGATGACATGTCCACTCCATTTTCGGATGACGATCTTCCGTTCTAGTGACGGGATCATATAAATGAAAAAGGTCAGACCATCAAAAAGTCTGACCTTTTTCATTTATATGTCCGTTCCGTCATATGCTGACCTGTACCAGCTTCCTCTTTTCATAGTGTGCGGTCCATCGGAAACCGAGCGATTTCAGCATGGCCGCTGCTTCGGTGAATCTGTCGCCGGTGCGGCCTGCGTCATGCGAGTCCGATCCGAGGCTGATGATTTCGCCTCCCATCTCGCGGTAGCGCTTCAGTACCTCGAGGTCGGGCTCTATCGTGCGTCCTTTGTATGGTACATAGCCTTTGGTGTTGAGTTCCAGCGCTTTGCCCTCTTCGATGAGGAAGCGGAACATAGTGTCGAATATGTCGCTGAAGTCCCTGTAGGTGATCGATGTCTGCTCGTATGGTGCATATCTGGCAATGTAATCATAGTGTCCCATGATGTCGAAGTCTTTCAGCCAGGTCATCTCGCTGTAAATCTTTTCCAGATATCTGCCATAGGCTTGCTTCCAGTCCTTGCCGTCATAGAAACCGCCGTAAAACGGATCGGACTGTTCTATGTAATGGACCGAGGCTATGATCTGGTCGAAACTGTTGGCATTCAATGTTCCACGTATCTGTTCGTGGTTTTCCTCTGACATACCTATCTCTATGCCTTTCAGAATCTTGAACGGTCCGGGAACTATGTCGAGCAAGGCTTGTACGCGCTCTATCTCGGCCTGCTGTTCGGGGATGTCGAAAAATTCATTCACGGACGTTTCGGAGGCTGCCTTCGTCGGCGGTACATAGAAATCACAATGGTCTGAGAAGCAGATGCCTCCCAGACCTTTTTCCTTTGCTGCCAGTGCGGATGCCTCGACGGTCGTTCTTTTCCCATCGAATGAGAACTGGCTGTGATTATGATTGTCAAACAGACCCTTCATCAGCTGAGGCCTTCGATTTCGCCGTTTACGATATCGATGTGCATCGCCTGCGGATACTTAGGAAGTCCCGGCATGCGGATGATGCTGCCGGCAATGGCAACGATCATTTCCGAACCTGTATTGATCACGATGTCCTGAATCTCGAAGTCGAATCCCTCCGGAGCGCCGTATGCGTTAGGGTCCTGAGAGAATGAATATTGGGTCTTGGCGATACATACAGGGAAATGGCCCAGTCCCATCTTTTCAGCCGCAGCAATCTTTCGCGAAGCAGCCGCCGAGAAGTTGAGGCTTGCCGCTCCATAAATGTTCTTTACGATGGCGCCGATCTTCTCCTTGATGCTCATGCTGTCCTCGTATGTGAACTTGAGCTCGCCCGAAGGATTCTTGTCTATGGTCTCGACCACAAGGTTTGCAAGATCGACCGCTCCTTCGCCACCTTCTGCAAATGCGTTGTTCAGGGCGAAAGGAACTCCCATCTCTTCACAGTGCTGTCTTACCATCTCGATCTCAACGTCGGTGTCGGATGCATATTTGTTGAAGCATACGATTACTGTCTGGCCGAAGCTGCGGAGGTTCCTGATGTGCTTGTCGAGGTTTGCGAAGCCCTTTCTTACGCCGTCCTCATCCGGTTCCTTGATCATGGACAGGTCTGTGCCGCCATGCATCTTGAGGCCGTTGAGAGTAGCTACGAGCACTGTCACATCCGGTTTCAGACCGCTCTTGCGGCATTTGATGTTGAAGAACTTCTCTGCTCCGAGGTCGGCTCCGAATCCTGCTTCGGTGATGACATAGTCTCCGAATGACATTGCTGTCTTGGTGGCGAAGATGGAGTTGCATCCATGGGCGATGTTCGCGAAAGGACCTCCGTGGATGAATGCAGGAGTACCTTCGGTAGTCTGCACCAGGTTAGGCTTCATCGCGTCAAGAAGAAGTGTGACGATGGCTCCGGTGATACCGAGCTGCCTTACTGTGAACGGCTTGTCGTCAAAAGTATATCCGAGGAGTATGTTGTCTATTCTCCTTCTCATGTCGAGAGGGTCCTTGGAAAGGCAGAGGATTGCCATGATTTCAGAAGCTGGAGTGATGTCGAAGCCTGACTCCTGGACTATGCCGTTAGCTCGCGGACCGAGTCCTGTCACTATGCTTCTGAGCGAACGGTCGTTCACGTCAAGCACTCTCTTCCATACGATCTCCTTCAGCGCAAATCCCTGGGACTGATTCTGATAGATATAGTTGTCGAGAAGCGCTGATATCATGTTGTGGGCAGATGTCACGGCGTGGAAGTCTCCGGTGAAGTGGAGGTTGATCTTTTCCATAGGAAGGACCTGCGCATAGCCGCCGCCTGCCGCTCCGCCCTTCATGCCGAAGCATGGGCCGAGAGACGGCTCCCTGAGCGCTACGACCGCCTTCTTTCCTATCTTGTTCAGACCGAGTGCGAGACCGACAGATACTGTGGTCTTGCCTATGCCGGCCTTGGTCGCAGTTATGGCGGTCACAAGGACCAGCTTGCTCTTGGCAACCTTCTGCTCGTCAATAAGAGATGACGGTACTTTGGCCATATAATGGCCATACTGTTCGATCTCTTCAGACGGAATGCCGATTGAATCGGCTACTTCCGTAATCTTGCGCATTTTTACGCTTCTTGCAATTTCAATGTCGGTTTTCATATGCATCCGTGTAATCAAGTCGCGAATTTAATAAAATAATTGCTGAATTTTGCTTAAATTTGCAAATTGACAAATATAAAAATGCAAATGTTTACTTTTGGTTATACGAATAGGTTTACCGGGCCTTTCAGGGCTCTTATCGCTCTTGCTGCAGGAGTGGTGATGATTGCCTACAAAGAGCAGGCGATGGATCTTGTCGTCAAGATCATTGCTGCCTTCCTTCTTGCTTCCGGTTTCGTTTCTCTTGCAGTGGGCTTGAGAAAGAAGAATGACAGTTCTTCGAAGCTGATGACCTTCAATGCCGTTGTGGATGTCCTTATAGCTGCGCTGCTCTTTCTTTTCAGCGGTGCGGTCGCTAATCTCATAATTTATCTCATCGGTTTCGTGGTTCTCGGCTTCGGAATATTCCAGCTTATAGCGCTGATCAGTGCCAACAGGGTAAGCAAGGTCGGAATCTTTGCTCTTGTGATGCCTGTGCTCGTCATAGGTGCGGGAGCATTCCTGCTCTTCAATCCTGAGTTCATCAAGTCTTCTGTCAGCCTTGTGGCAGGCATAGCGCTGCTGATTTATGGCGCTTCCGAGCTTCTCTCTTCGTGGAAGATGAAGAAGGCCATGGATGACTACGAGATTACCCGCATGCCTCAGGATAAGCCTGCTGAAGAGCCGGTGGCTGAGGTGAAGGATGTGGATTACGAAAAGGTTGACGAGCAGTAGTCTATGATTCCTCAGGATACCGTAAACAGGATACTCGATGCCGCGCAGGTCGTGGATGTTGTCGGGGACTTCGTTACTTTGAAGAAACGAGGTGCCAACTACATCGCATGCTGCCCGTTCCATAACGAGAAGACTCCGTCGTTTTCGGTATCGCCGTCCAAGGGTATATACAAATGCTTCGGCTGCGGCAAGTCCGGAACGGCTGTGGGCTTTGTGATGGAGCATGAAAGCCTGACTTATGTCGAGGCTCTTAAATATCTTGCGAAAAAATATCATATTGAAGTAGTCGAGAAGGAGGAGAGTGCGGAAGATATCGCGCAGAGGCAGAAGAATGAAAGCCTTCTGCTTGTTTCCGAGTTTGCCGGCAAGTTCTTCCAGGACAGTCTGCAGACCCAGGAGGGGCAGAATATCGCATACCAGTATTTCCGCAGCAGGGGGCTGGAGGACGAGACCATACGCAAATACGGTCTGGGCTGGGCTCCTATAGGTCGCAAGGCCTTGACCGAAGCTGCGAGGGCGGTAGGCTATAAGGAGGAATTCCTCATCGAGACCGGCCTTGGCATCAGATATGACGACGGTCGTCTTGTGGACAGGTTCCATGACCGCGTGATCTTCCCTATACATTCGGTAAGCGGCAGGGTCATCGCCTTCGGAGGCCGTACCCTCAAGACGGATAAGTCCATAGCCAAGTACGTCAACTCTCCCGAAACGGAAATATACGTGAAGAGCCGCTCGCTTTACGGCATATACTTCGCCAAAAGCGAAATCTCCCGCAGGGATAAATGCATACTCGTCGAGGGCTATCTCGATGTCTTGTCCATGCATCAGCTGGGCATCACCAACGTAGTGGCCTCGAGCGGCACATCACTGACGGTGGAGCAGATAAGGCTGATACATAAATTCACGGACAACGTCACGATAATCTACGACGGCGACGGCGCGGGAATCCATGCGGCCCTCAGAGGCATAGGCCTCGTGCTTAAGGAAGGCATGAACGTGAAGGTCGTGCTTCTTCCTGACGGGCAGGATCCGGATGATTTCGCAAAGAAACATACGCTGGAGGAAGTCCAGGACTATATAGCGGAAAATGAGCGTGACTTCATAGGCTTCAAGACGGATCTGCTTCTGGATGATGCCGGCAATGATCCTCTCAAGCGCGCGGAACTGATAAATGATATAGCTGATACTGTGGCACTTATTCCGGATGCGGTCAAGCGTGCGGTATATGTGCGTACCTGTGCGGCCAGATTCGAGATAGACGAACAGATCCTTGCGGAAAGGATAAGCCGTACCCGTTCGGAGATGATCATGGCGGACAAGAAGCAGGAGGAAAGAGAAAGGCAGAGAGCTGCCGCTCAGAGGCAGGCTCCGGCGTATCCGCAGGGACAGCCCGTGTCTCCGCCTGATGATGTGCCGCCTCCGGCTTATGAAGATTATGCCGATTACGGTGATTATGCGGATCCTGTGTCTCCGGTCTATGATGTGCCCCAGACTCAGGGAACCATAGTGGAGAATGCTCCTGCCATGGCTCCGTGCGAGAAGGAACTGCTGCGCTTTATCCTGGAGGATGGCTGCACCACGCTTAAGTTCGACAGGGATTCGAAGTTCTACGATCCGGATGAGAGCGTCAATGTGGCTGAATTCATAGATGCTGCCCTTGCCGGAGAACCTTTCGTGAATTCCCCTTATGCCAAGGTGTACGACGAGTACTTCCGCATGTATGACGAGGGGCTGGACCAGGACAGGATAAGGACGCGTCTTCTCAACAGTCAGGATATGGAGATATCCGAGGTGGCGAAGGAACTGCTGATAGAGAAGTATCAGATCACGGTCAAGGCTTTCGAGGATTCGCTTACGACCAATGATACAAGGCTTGTAATGTTTGTTCCTAAGAGCCTGATGACATATCAGTGCCGAAAGCTGGAGCAGAAGGTTAAGGAACTTGCCGCAGAGATGATGCAGACCACTGATGTGGAGCGCCAGATGGAGATAATGGCTACGATAGGGGAGTATAACAGGGCCCGCACCCGTCTGAACAACGAGCTCGGCCGTGTATGATGAAATGAAAATATTAAAATACAAAGATATAATGGAAAAGAAATTCAACAGAACGCTTGTGACCTGCGCGCTTCCATACGCAAACGGTCCTGTGCATATCGGCCATCTTGCCGGTGTTTATGTGCCTGCAGACATTTACGTGAGGTACTTGAGAATGAGGGGAGAGGATGTCCTCTACGTCTGCGGATCGGATGAGCATGGAGTTCCGATCACCATCAAGGCGCAGAAGGAGGGATGCACTCCGCAGGATATCGTGGACAGGTATCACAAGATCATCAAGAATTCATTCACAGGTCTCGGAATCAACTTTGACATCTATTCGAGAACTTCGTCGAAGACCCATCATAAGAACGCAGCGGACTATTTCCGCAAGCTTTATGACGATGGCAAGTTCATCGAGAAGGTAAGCGAGCAGTATTATGACGAAGAGAGCAAGACCTTCCTTGCTGACCGTTATATTACCGGAACATGTCCGCGTTGCGGCGCAGAGGGCGCATACGGCGACCAGTGCGAAAAGTGTGGTGCTACTCTCAGCCCGGATGAGCTTATCAACCCTAAGTCGGCCCTCAGCGGAGGCGAGCTTGTGAAGAAGGAGACCAAGCATTGGTATCTCCCTCTCGACCAGTACGAGAAATGGCTCTCGGAGTGGATTCTCGACGGACATAAGGAGTGGAGAAGCAACGTGTATGGACAGTGCAAGAGCTGGATTGACGGCGGTCTCCAGCCGCGTGCGGTGAGCCGTGACCTCAACTGGGGTGTTCCTGTTCCTGTAGAGGGATCTGACGGAAAGGTGCTCTATGTATGGTTCGATGCCCCTATCGGTTATATCTCCAATACTCAGGAACTTCTTCCTCAGAGTTGGGAGAAATGGTGGAAGAGCGAGGA
>JAEIGA010011717.1_pt1 | contig 13306 bp, 7 predicted proteins | sample 9270691 | NCBI WGS metagenome assembly JAEIGA01 (sample SAMN17057246, study PRJNA624740) | gut metagenome | biome: biome; isolation source: fecal sample | host: Bos grunniens | place: China: Xizang | collected 2019
CGCCTTCCGCAAGGAGCGGGAGGAGATCGACCGCTTTACCGCCGCCAACAACGAGCATCACGCCATTCAAAATTTTGTGGCAAGGATCTCGGCTTTGATGAATCCTCTGACCCTTCTCCTGGTAAACATGGGCGTAATCCTGATCCTGCTCTTTGGCGCCAAGGACGTACATCACGGACGGCTTTCCCAGGGTGAAGTGGTGGCTCTGACCAACTACATGGCACAGATCCTGGTGGAGCTCGTGAAATTTGCAAACACCATCTTTACCGTAAACAAGGCGCTGGCCTGTGCCAACCGCATTGAGGACGTATTGGAAACGCCTCTTGGCATGAAGACCGAAGTCAACACGGCGTCCTCCGCTCCCTCCGGCGACCTTGCCGTAGAGTTTGAAAACGTTGGAATTACCTACACCGCAGAGGCCGATCCCTCTCTTGCGGGAGTGACCTTCCGCGTTCCCAAAGGCTCGACCATTGGAATCATTGGCTCCACCGGCTCGGGAAAGACCTCCCTGGTCAATCTGATCCCCCGTTTTTACGATGCTACCACGGGACGCGTGTTGGTCAACGGCATCGACGTCCGCTGTCACGACACCGAGGATCTGCGCCAGCGGATCGCGGTGGTTCCGCAAAAGGCTGTGCTGTTCCGTGGCACGATCCGCTCCAATCTTCTTTGGGGAAATGAAAACGCCACCGAGGAAGACCTGTGGGATGCGCTGGAGGCGGCACAGGCCAAGTCCTTCGTTCTGCAAAAAGAAGGAGGCTTGGACGCCCCGGTAACGCAAAACGGAAAGAACTTCTCGGGTGGCCAGCGGCAGCGCTTGACCATTGCCCGTGCTCTGGCTCGCAAGGCGGAGATCCTGATCCTGGACGACAGCTCCTCCGCTTTGGACTATGCCACAGACGCGGCTCTGCGCCAGGCCATCAAGGCACTTCCCTACCACCCCACCGTATTTCTGATCTCCCAACGCACCTCATCCTTACAGCACGCTGATCAGATCCTGGTGTTGGAGGACGGTCAGCAGGTGGGCCTTGGAACCCACGAAACCCTCCTGGAGAGCTGTGAGGTCTATCGCGAGATCTACGAATCTCAATTCCGGAAAGGCGGTGAGGATGCATGAAAAAGCAGACCTTGAATACCAAAACCCTCCGCCGGATCCTGCGTGATTTGAAGCACTATCGGATCCATTTGCTTCTTTCCCTGCTCTTTGCCGCAATCAGCGTGGCGCTCACTCTTTACGTTCCGCTCTTGACGGGAGATGCCATTGATCTAATGCTTGGCAAGGGTCTGGTACATTGGGACGGTGTGGTGGCCATTGCCGTTCAGATCGGCGTTTGCACGCTGATCACCGCTCTTTGCCAATGGCTGATGAGCGTACTGAACAACCGCATTACCTACGGTATGGTGCGCAAGCTACGCCGCGATGCCTTTGAAAAGCTGCAAAAGCTTCCCCTCTCCTATCTGGACAATCATTCGGTGGGCGAGATCGTCAGCCGCATGATGAGCGACGTGGATCAGTTTACCGATGGCCTTTTGATGGGCTTTGCCCAGTTCTTTACCGGGATCCTTACCATCCTGGGAACCTTGGTGATCATGCTGACCATCAAGCCCTCCATTGCTCTGGTGGTGATTCTGGTTACTCCCCTATCCCTCTTTGTGGCCGCCTTCATTGCCAAAAAGACCTACTCCATGTTCCGCCTGCAATCCGAGACCCGCGCCGAGCAGACCGCAATGATCGACGAATACGTGGGCAATCACAAGGTGGTTTTGGCCTTTGGGCGGGAAGATGAAGCCCAGGAGGAATTCAACGAGATCAACGAGCGCCTTGGGAAATGTGCTCTGCGCGCCACCTTCTTCTCCTCCATCACCAATCCCTCTACACGCTTTGTAAACAACCTGGTGTATGCGGGAGTAGCTTTGACCGGTGCCATGATGTGCATTGGCGGTGGTGGCTTTACGGTGGGCGGACTTTCGGTCTTTTTGACCTACGCCAATCAGTACACCAAGCCTTTTAACGAGATCTCAGGGGTATTGACCGAGTTACAGAACGCCATTGCCTGTGCCTCCCGCCTGTTTGAACTGATGGACGAACCCAATCTGGTCCCCGATGCCGAGGATGCCCGGGAGTTGGAAGAAGCCGACGGCTTTGTTGCACTCAAGGACGTTGCCTTCTCCTACACGCCCTCCCAGGATCTGATTCGCAATCTGAATCTGACGGTGCATCCCGGACAGCGCATTGCCATCGTTGGACCTACGGGATGTGGAAAGACCACGGTCATCAATCTTCTCATGCGCTTTTATGACGTAAATGACGGCGCCATCTTTGTGAGCGGCACCGACGTGCGCGACATTACCCGTTCCAGCCTGCGAGCCAACTGGGGCATGGTTCTCCAGGACACCTGGCTCCGCGCCGCCACCGTGCGGGAAAACATCTGCATGGCCAAGCCCGATGCTACCGAGGAGGAAATGATCGCGGCGGCCAAGGCGGCTCACGCCCATTCCTTTATCAAGCGCCTTCCAAAGGGCTACGATACCGTGTTGGGAGAAAACGGCGGTGACCTTTCCCAGGGGCAAAAGCAACTCCTTTGCATCGCCCGCGTTATGCTGAATCTTCCCCCCATGCTGATCCTGGACGAGGCCACCTCCTCCATTGATACCCGTATGGAACTGAAGATCCAAAACGCCTTTTCCACTATGATGAAGGGGCGCACCTCTTTCATCGTTGCCCACCGTCTTTCCACCATCGAAACCGCCGATGTGATCTTGGTTATGCAGGACGGAAAAATCATTGAGCAAGGCAATCACCGTCAACTGTTGGCCAACAAGGGCTTCTACTGTCATCTTTACAACAGTCAATTTGAAAATTAAAAAAAGAAGGCGAAAATCTTTCGTTTTTTCTTAAATTTTCACATTCATGCAATAAAACTGTGTTATACTATCTGCCACAAAATCAATAAGGAGGCTATGAATGCTTTCACTTAAAAACATCGTTAAAGAGTATTCCACGGGCGATTCCTCGGTACGGGCGCTGGATGGAGTTTCTTTAGACTTTCGGAAGAGCGAGTTCGTATCGATCCTCGGCCCCTCCGGATGCGGAAAAACAACACTCCTCAATATCATCGGCGGATTAGACCAATACACCAGCGGTGATCTGATCATCAACGGTGTATCCACCAAAAAATACAAGGACGCAGATTGGGATACCTACCGCAATCACTCCATTGGATTCATATTCCAAAGCTACAATCTGATCCCTCACCAAACGGTGTTAGCCAACGTGGAGTTGGCCCTCACGCTTTCGGGTATTTCCCGCAAAGAGCGTCGCGCGCGGGCGGTGGAGGCATTGCGTCAGGTGGGTCTTGGAAATCAGCTTCGCAAGCGCCCCAACCAAATGTCGGGAGGACAGATGCAACGCGTGGCCATTGCCCGTGCCCTGGTGAACGATCCCGATATTCTCCTGGCGGATGAGCCCACCGGTGCGCTGGATACCCAAACCAGCACCCAGATCATGGAGATCCTGCACAAGATCTCCAAAAACAAGCTGATCATAATGGTTACCCACAACCCGGAGCTGGCACAGCAGTATTCCAACCGCATCATTCGCGTGCTGGACGGTCGGGTGGTGGATGACAGCAATCCCTTCCAGATCCCCGCACAGGAACTTGCCAATCCTCAAGTACAGTCGATCAAAAAGAAGCGCCGCAAAAACCCCTTTGCCCTGAACAAGCGGGACGTGGTGTCCTGCCAGATCGGCGGCACCGGGATCCAACGCTCCGGGGTAAAGAAAGGCACCAAGCGTTCCATGTCCTTCTGGACGGCGCTTTCTCTTTCCCTGAACAATCTGATGACCAAAAAGACCCGTACCTTTATGACCTCCTTTGCGGGCTCCATTGGTATTATCGGCATTGCGCTGATTCTTTCGGTATCCACGGGTGTAACCAACTATATCAACTCGGTACAAAGAGATACCCTTTCCACCTATCCTTTGACCCTGCAAAAGGAGACCCAGGACTTTAGCGCCATGTTCTCGGCCATGACCCAGGTGGAAGAAATGCAAAACGGGGAGTTTGATCCCAACAAGATTTACGTGGACGATTCCATGGGTGCCATGGCCTCGGCCATGAGTGCCACCAAGAACAACAACCTGGAAGCCTTCAAGGCCTATCTGGAGGAGCATTACGACGAAATCAAGGACTATGTAAGTGACATCCAATACACCTACGATTTTGATCTGCAAATCTTCTCTGCCGACGGAAAAACCCAGATTAGCCCCTCCACCATCTTTGATAACATGGGCTCCGCCTTTGCGGGCATTGGAGAAATGGTGGCCATGAGCGGAAGCTTTAACGTGCTTTCCGAAATGATCAACAATCAAACCCTTCTCGACGAGCAGTATGAGCTGGTGGGAGAAGGCAGCCGTTGGCCCGAAAATCCCAACGAAGTGGTTTTGGTGATCGGTAAAAACAATCAGATCAGTAAAATGGCCCTCTATATGTTGGGTATTCTGGATCAATCCGAGCTGGAAGACGTGATGGAAAAGCTGATGACCGAAGGCAAATACGAGAGTGAGAGCATTCCTCCCTACGAGCTGACCGATTTTCTTGGCATGGAGTTCTTGTTGCTCAACACCTCGGATTTCTTTGCCAAGCGCGAAGGGCTTTCCTACACGGTGGACGGCAAGACCTACCCCATTTGGCACGATCAACGCAAGGGCGTGTTTGATCAGGAGTCCTTTGTTACCGAGAACGGAACCAAGCTGGTGATCTCTGGCATCATTCGTCCACGGGAGGGGGCTACGGCCACCTCGATCACGGGTGTGCTTGGCTACACCAAGGGCTTGACCGATATGATTCTGGAGCAAAATGCGGTCAGCGAGGTTCTCAATCAGCAAAAAGCGACACCCGATTACAACGTTTTGACCGGATTGAAATTTGAGCGGATCCCCTACACGAGAGAAAATATTCACGAGCTGATCGAAAAGGTGGACGATGCCACCATGGAACAGCTCTACGCCTATATGACCCAAATGATCCTCAAAAATGAGGAATTTGCCAGCCAGCTGGTGGTAAAGGACACCGAATCCTTCCTGGGCTTCTTTACCATTATGAGCAACGAGCATCAAGCACAGATCCTGGAAAGCCTGATCGGCATTGCCAAGGCCAAGGATCCCTCGGGAATGAGTCTGTATCCCATTATGACGGTGCTTTCCCATTCCATGCAAAACATTACCGTAACGGCAGAGAACTTCGTTACCCTGATGCCTTTGATGTCCACCGAGCAGATCCTGTTGGCGCTGGCCGGTATGCCCGAGACACCCGGCACCGATCTGCCCGCCATTCCCGGTCTAATCTCCATTTGCGGCGAGGAAGCCATGCAGGGCGTATACGCGCACATGACCGAAGAGCTCAAGACCCTTACCATTACTGAAGAAAGCTTTACTCTTCTCCTGCAAGGCAATTTCATTCCCGATAAGGATTTTGCCACCATGGAGGAGACTCTGTACAAGCTGGCTCCTCAAACCGACGCCACCTATGACTCGGTGCTGGAGGATCTGGGCGACGCCGAGGCCACCGCTCCCGCCACCATCAATTTCTATGCCAAGGATTTTGAATCCAAGGATCTGATCGAAGACTTTATCCGAACCTACAACGAGCAGGCCGGAGAGCTGGATAAGCTCCAGTACACCGACATCGTGGGAATCATGATGTCCTCGGTTTCCACCATCATCAACGCCATTTCCTACGTGCTTATCGCCTTTGTGGCAATTTCCTTGGTGGTATCCTCCATCATGATCGGTATCATCACCTATATCTCGGTGCTGGAAAGAACCAAAGAGATTGGTATTCTGCGTGCCATTGGTGCTTCCAAGAAGGACATTGGACGGGTATTCAACGCCGAGACCCTGATCGTGGGCTTTGTCGCCGGTATGATCGGTATTTTGTCCACGTTGCTGTTGAATATCGTGATCAATATCATTCTATATCACCTGACCGAAATCGCAAATCTCCGAGCCGCGCTCCCCGTTGGCGGAGCCATTGCTCTGGTGCTGATCAGCATGCTGCTGACCTTTATCGCGGGTCTCTTCCCCTCCGGAATTGCCGCCCAGCGCAATCCTGTGGAAGCCCTCCGCAGCGAATAAAAAACAAAAAAGAACGCCATTGCGAACATCGCAATGGCGTTCTTTGCGTTACGATTGTGCCTCGCTTCGCTCGTCGCTCTTTTGCATGAACACGAGCATGAGGGCGTAAAAGATGGTGGGATAGGTATTGAAGAAGAGGACGTCCAGTAAAGAAAACGCCACAAGTCCCAAAATACCGATTCCCAAAAAGGTCTTGTAAATGCTGGGCTTTCGAAAGACCATGATCGCCGTGTATACGCGGTGATAAGCATAGCTCAAAAATCCAACGGCTCCTCCGGCTCCCAGGAATTGGATCACGGTGTTGTGATAGAGGTATGGGTATACGTCCTTCAACCATTCCTCGTTGACGAAGGAATCGTAGAATCCCGAACCGAGAATAGGATACTCCAGGAAATGACGAATACCGATCTCCCATTTTTCAAAGCGTCCGTTATCCCCAAAGCCGTATTGAATAAAGTTTTGAAGCATTCCAAGGATGGTATCCTTGAGCAGGAATACCCCCGCCACGCCCAAGAGGATCAAGATCCCGGTAAAAATACGGTTGCGCTTTCGATAATAGCCGAAGAAGCAAACCGTCAAAAGACAAAGTAACAGCACCACGCCGCCCACCAGCAGTGCTCCCCGGCTTTGGGAAAGGGCGATGGCCAAAAAAGTGATCAAACCAAGAAGATAGCCCAACCAGCCGTTCTTGTGATTGCAGGCAAAGTAGAAGCAGGCCGGCATCAGGAAGGCCAGCATGCCTCCAATGGCGGTCCATACGCCCCAACCTAAGAGCACTGTCTCCTTCACGGGAGCTCCGTTTTCAAACTGGACAAAGGTTCCGTAGGTAAATAGCAGCTGTGCCGTGATCAGCATGGCCGCCAACACCAGGCAATACATAAAGTAATCGAATACCGTCTTATCAAAATGAATGTAGGCGGCAAACAACCAGAACACCAATCCCAGGGATAAATAGAAGGAAAAGACGTAAAACAGGTTGTAGATCACGTAATTTTCGCTAAATAATCCATTCAGAGAAATGGCTACGCAAAAGATCAGCAAGCTAAGGAACACGCCCTTGAGGGGCACGCGATTGATAAACCGACGGTTCCGCAGGGCAAAGGCCACCAGGGAAACGATCAATAGCACCGCAAAAACGATGATGGGAATCAACGCCCGAGGTTCCAGATAAAAGCGGCTGTAGTACGGCACGTTGGGGGAATGTTCGATAGTTACGATAAAGATGGTGCAGGTAAAGGGGGCGATGGCAAATCGAAGGTCGCGGCAGATCCAGCATCCCAAGCACAGGGAAGCGATCACGATCCCGCCAAACAGAATGTCCAGCCCAAGGGAGTGCCCTGCAAAGATCATCAGCACCACCAGCAACGGATAGAGTCTTCCAAGATAAAACGTGCGCAATTTTTCTAAAAATACAGTCATATTATTTCAAACCCAATGTAAAAAATTTCAAATTCTCCTCCAATACCGAGGGCAAGAGATAGCGGTTCAACTCGGGATAAGAAACGCTTTCCTTTCCGTAACTCCCCCCGTTGTAGTACGCCCAAATCCCTTTGCAAAAGGCATCCATATCGTTCAACGAATAGAGCATTTGGGAACGCTCTTTTAAAAGATCCCACTGGCCGCGCACGTCGGATGCCAGCAATGGCAATCCCGCTGCCATGGCCTCCAGGAGATTGAAGGGTAACCCCTCGCTCACGCTTGCGGAAACATAGAGATCAGTAGCCGAAAGAATGGCGGCAATGTCATCCCGATGTCCTAGGAAATGCACCCGATCCTCCAATCCATAATGAGCAGCCGTTTGCTTCAGCGACTCCTCCTCGGTGCCAAGACCAACCAGCAACAGCTCCGCCGGGCACTTCTCTTCCCGCAACCGTTGGATCGCCTCAATCAAAAAGCCCTGGTTCTTTCGCTTGCTCAATTCTCCCACGTAGGTGCAAACGAAGGCATCCTCGGCAATCCCCAAGGAAGCGCGCACGTCCGAGTGGACGGGAGTCACCCGATCGGTGGGAAGCCCCATGCCGTATGAAAAATACACTTGCTTGCGGCAAAGGCGATTCTCCTTAGCCGTTTCCAGATCCTCCTGATTCATCACTACGATGTCATCGGTCTGTCGGCGGAGAAGCTTCTCGCAAAAGAGTAGAATGGCTCCCCGAAGTCCTCCTCCGGTCTTGGGAAACAAATAGCCGTGCACCACGTTCAGAACGTAGGGACGCTTTCGAAGGCCGACCATAGCCAGGCGGATCCAAAAGGCCGCCAGCGTCGTATTCAGGATCACCAGGTCAAATTGCTCCCGCTTCAGGATCTTTCGGATCTGCAGGCAAGCGCGGAGATTGGAAAGGCTGAAATAGTGCTTATCAAAGGCAATGGAAAATTCCACGTTTTCCCCATTGGCCATTCGATACACCCGGGAATGCTCCCCCAGAGCCCGAAGATAGGGTTCGTGGAAGCGTTGCAAATGCGATGCGGTCGAGGCGGCGTATAGGATCTTACTGTCCATCTTCCTCCTCCTCTTCGAACACGGTGGTTTTGGCGTTGGAGCTCCATTTTGCCCGCTTTTCGTTCTTCTGCTCCTCCAGCTTGTCCCGCTTTGCGTACTTTTCATGACGGTTAATGGCGTGCAAAGGTGTGAGAAGCAAAATACGAATATCCCCAAAGAAGGTCCAGTTTTCGATATAGTTGATGTCCTCGTTGATTCGTGCCTGAATGGAGGTATCGCCGCGCAGACCCTTGATCTGCGCCAGACCTGTCATGCCGGGACGCAGGGTATGCTTGAGCATGTACAGCGGGATCTCTTTTTTGAATTTCTCCACGTAGAACGGAACCTCGGGACGCGGGCCCACCAGGCTCATATCACCCTTGAGCACGTTAAAGAACTGGGGAAGCTCGTCCAGGGCAAAGCGACGGATAAAGGCACCAAAGCGAGTCTTTCGTGGATCCTCGTCGGTAGACCATCCCGTTTGCTGCTGGTCGTTGACTCGCATGGAACGGAATTTGTACATGGTAAATTCCTTGTTGTTCTTCCCTACCCGGATCTGTTTGAACAAGATCGGTCCGGGAGAGGTCACCTTTACGCCAATAGCGGTAAAGAGCATCAGGGGCGAGGTCAAAATGATCAGCGCCAGGGAGCCTACAATATCCAAAAGGCGCTTACAAAGCTGATTCCCGGCATTGTCCAGGGGCGTGCTTCGAATATCGATCAGCGGCATATTGCCCACCACGTTGACCTGACGGGGAGATTTGAAATATCCGCAGATCGAGGGCACGAACAGGATCTTGGCGCAGTTATTATTACAAATATTGATATATTTAGTGATCAACTTTTTGCGCACCGTATCAAAGGCCATGACCACCTCGTCGGGGCGGTATTCCTTTAAAATGCGGTCCAGGTTTCCGGTAGTACCAAGGTGCGGCAGACCAATCACGTTCAGGTTTCCAACGTAACCGATCACCGAGTAACCAAACTGCGGGTTGTTCAGGATCTCCTCCATATAGGCGTCGGCCATTTCCTGGCTATCGGTCACCAGCAGAATGTGCTTGATGTTCCGTTGCTTGATTCGGAGGGTATGGAGTACCGTGATCATAAAGATCTTTTTAGTCACCAGGATCAGAGTGCTGAAAAAGGCCGACATAAACAGCCACGCGGTGAAATAGTTAGCAACCTCCTCGGGAATCAAAATCAAAATTCCCGCCAGGGTGATCACCACCACCTCGCAGTTCACCAAAAAGATGCGGCTGATAAAATACAACGGGGTTTTGGTTCTCATAGTTTCGTAAACACCGTGGTAATTGTACAACAATGTGGCAAACACACAGAGAATTGAAACAATGAGCAAAGCCTTGACCGCGTCGATCTGCTGATACACGATCTTGGCAAACAGATAACAAATATAAGCAATGCAGAAATTCAAGAAGAAGTCCAAAATCTTATCGGCTAATACCAATAGATTGAGTCTATCCTTTGGGGTATTGGTTTTCATAGATGAATCCATCTCCTTTACGATTATAATACCTCATTATATATTTTACCATACTTTCCGAAAAAAAGCAACCTTAATCTGCTATTTTTCTGTTTTCTGTAAAGAAAAAGGCAAAAAAAGCCCGACCTTCGGGAGAAGGTCGGGCGGAAGGATGGCTAAAATCAGTTTTCGAAGTTGATCTTCATCTGTGCGGCAAGCTCTCCGCGGTGCTTTTCCATCAGGTTTTGGATCCGCTTTACGGGATTCAGAAGAGTGCTGATGGTCTCGTCGTTGTTCAGAGTATCGATCAAGTAAGCCACGTACTTGCACATGTTTACCTCAACGTACCACTCTCTTTGGAGCAACTCGGGACGACGATATACCAGGTTGGTGGAAAGAACGCGATCAAACACGCCTGCCTTGTAAGCGGCGTCGAACTTCTCACATCCCTCGGTGAACAGACCAAAGGTAGCAAAGCAGAATACGCGGGTGGCTCCCCGCTCCTTCAGCTGCTTGCAAACGTCGATCATGGATTCGCCCGAAGCGATCATATCGTCTACCACGATGGCGTCCTTGCCATGAAGATCCTGTCCCAGGTACTCGTGTGCCTCGATGGGGTTACGGCCGTTGATTACGATGGAGTAGTTTCTACGCTTGTAGAACATACCAATATCCAGGCCCAGCACCGAGCTGTAATACATACAACGGGACATTGCGCCCTCGTCGGGAGAAATGATCGCCATATGATCCTTATCGATCTGAACGTCGGGAACGGCACGCACCAGCGCCTTAATCATCTGATAGGTGGGCTGAACGTTATCAAATCCGGACAGCGGAATCGCGTTACAAATGCGCGAATCGTGGGCGTCAAAGGTGATGATGTTGGATACGCCCATGGAAACCAGCTCCTGGAGCATCAGAGCGCAGTCCAGGGATTCCCGGCTGGAGCGCTTGTGCTGTCTGCCTTCGTAAAGCATGGGCATAATAACGGTGATACGTCTTGCCTTACCGCCAATAGCCGCAATGATACGCTTCAGATCTGCAAAGTGATCGTCGGGACTCATGGGAACGGTCATACCGTACATGGGATAGGTCACGCCGTAGTTAAAGGGATCGCAAATGATGTATACGTCCTTGCCGCGCATGGACTCATGAATGATTCCCTTTCCTTCGCCCGAACCAAAGCGAGGGCACTCGGCATCGATGATATAACTGCTGCTATCACCGCCGCGCTTGCGCCAATCCCGCAAATAGTAGTCCACCTGGGATGCAAACGTATCGCATCCGCTCATTCCAATAACGCCAAGATCTCCGTGATGATTGTCCTTCATAATAGCCTCCATTTTTTTTAACTTTATTGTCCCCAATTACCGGCAAACGGACCTGCTCACCGGCCTGACAGGTCATTTTTCGTCAGTTCAGTTCACAAAAACGTCCGTAAGCCTCATCCCAGATCGCTCTGTCGGACGAAGGCTCATAGTGCTTCAGATCAAAGGAAGCGGCAACGATGGCTCTTGCCTGCTTCAGATCGGCAACCTCGCCTGCGGCAATCGCCTGCATCATCAGGTTACCAATGGCGGTTGCTTCCTCGGGACCTGCCGCTACGGGAATTCCGCAAGCATCCGCGGTCATCTGGCTGAGGAAATGATCCTTGGTTCCGCCGCCCACCACGTGGATCACCTTGGCTTTTCTGCCCATAAGGCTCTCAATGGACTCTGCGGTCATACGATACTTGAGGGACAAGCTCTCGTAAATGCAGCGTACCACCTCGCCAACGGTTTCGGGAACGTGCTGACCGGTACGGCGACAGTACTCCCGCACCTTCTCAGGCATATTGCCGGGGGTAGCAAAGGAATCATCGTCGGGATTGATAAAGCACTGGAAGGGCTTGCTTTCCTTGGCCCAGGCTTCCATCTGCGCAAAGCTGTACTCCTTGCCCTCCCGACGCCACTGACGGCGGGATTCCTGGATCAGCCAAAGACCCATAATATTCTTTAGGAAGCGAATGGTTCCCATGGCGCCCCCCTCGTTGGTCAAATTGAGCGTTTGAGACTGCGCGTTGATCAAAGGATCCTTCAGCTCGGTGCCCATGAGGGACCAAGTGCCACTACTGATGTAAATGAAATCCTCCTCCTGGGTAGGAACCGCGATGACGGCGCTGGCCGTATCGTGGGAAGCCACGGTGATCACCTCGGCGTCGGTCTTTCCGGTCTCGCCCAGCACCTGAGGCAGGAGCTTGCCAACCTTGTGACCGGGCTGAACGATCGGACCGAACAGGCGAGTGGGGATCCCCAGCTTTTCCAACACCTCATAATCGTAAGCGCGAGCCTTGGCATCCAAGAATGCGCCGGTGGAAAGGATCGTGTACTCGTTTGCAATGTTGCCCGTGAGGATGTAGTTGAGAAGGTCGGGAATGTTCAGAAAATGCTCAGCCTGTTCAAACACCTCGGGGTTGAACCGCTTCTCGGCAGCCAGCTGGAAAATGGTGTTAAAGTTGATGCACTGAATACCGCCTCTGGAATAGAGCTCATCCAGAGGAAGAATGCCGTTCACGTAGTCCGGCATGCCCTGGGTTCGGGTATCACGGTAATGGGTGGGATTGGCCAACATTCTGCCGTGACGGTCAAGGAAGGCGTAGTCTACGCCCCAGGTGTCGATACCAATAGTGCGAACATCGTCCTTTTCCAGAACCGTTTTGGTAATGGATTGCTTGATCTCATGAAAAATGCGCAAAATATCCCAGTACATTCTTCCATTGGTGATCACAGGATCATTGGAAAAACGATGGTTTTCGCGCAAGGTCAATTTTTCGCCGTCAAAGCTGCCTACGATGCCTCTGCCGCTGGAAGCGCCCAGATCGATCGCAAGCATTTTTAATTCTGCCATGAGAGTTTCCTCCTGCATTGTAATGGTAGTGTTATTTCACTCAAAAATCAATTTACGATTCATTATAACACAAAAGGCAGGTTTATGTATGAATAAATCATGAACAAGCAAGCCTTTTCGATAAAAAAATCGAAAAAGCGAAGATTTTGATGTCTTCGCTTTTCAAGATCATTTTTTGATATTGGATTCCCCGGTCAGTCGCTCAATCTCCTGGTCGCGCTTCCACAGGAAACTGAAGTGCGCCTCAGTTCCCTTTCGGATGCGCTTTAGGTTTTCCACGTGCTTGATCAGAATAAACAGGGTCGAGATCAACAGCACCAGCGTTCCC
>JAEIGA010011718.1_pt1 | contig 13306 bp, 15 predicted proteins | sample 9270691 | NCBI WGS metagenome assembly JAEIGA01 (sample SAMN17057246, study PRJNA624740) | gut metagenome | biome: biome; isolation source: fecal sample | host: Bos grunniens | place: China: Xizang | collected 2019
AGATAAGGAGGAAAGACAATGAACACTGAATTCACGCCGGAGAAAATCGAAGCGTTGGCAAAAATTATTCACCGTGATGGATGGAGGACAAACACTGATATTAAAACAATTGAAAGGATCGTATTTGCAACTGTGCTTCTGTGTGGAGCGGAAGAAGAAGACCCTGAAGAAATCTTCTACCTGGTGAAAGAAGAGCTTGTTGCTCTTGAAGATGAGGGAGGTTATCTTGATCATGATTAAGCAACTAAACATCTTCACTGCCTATCATCTGTTGTTTAGCTATAACCCTGATCAAACATGGGTAAAGATGGATGATTACTGGAGAACAGAAAGGTTGTACCTGGATTATCTGGACCGACTGAGGACGGAAAACAGCTACCTTGCATCCTGGGCCTACAAGAAAGGGAGGGTGTGATATAATGGCAGCGGTAAAGCGGTATATTGTAAGTGTGGAATTGCCTGCAGAGATGTACGCAGCTCTTGAAGCTTGTGCATTGGATATGCGTTGCAGGAAGTCTGATATCATTAGATGGGGATTGAAAGAGATTCTCGAGTTCTTCAACAGTCCGATACCGGTCGAGCATATGGGAGACGATGAAGTAAAAGTAAAAGAGGTGTCTATAGATGGCAAGAAGAAGTAACGCAGCAAAACTGCCTGAGGGCCTGACTCTACTCGACTTCGCAAGCCCTGCAGCAATCATGCGGGCATTTCAGGGTGACGAGAAGAGGATCAGGGCTGAGTATAGCCGGCAGCGGTCCATTGTTCGGAAACGTGTTGAACGGATGAAAGCAGCAGGAGAGACTGACAACTTCGTCTATCGCAAATATGGAGACTTGAAGCAGGCCCTGCCCACTGCGGATCAGCTCAGCACCAGACAGATGATGGAGATCCTCACTAATACCGGCAGCACCATTGCCGGCGGCTATCAGTCTACGCTGTCTGATATCCGGCAGTGCCGGCGAAGGCTTAAGAAGACAATCGAGGAAGCCCAGGAGCGTGGGAAAGCTAAAGGAAAGAAGGGAGCAGCTGCTGCAGATGAGGGCGGGGATGAGGGCGAAGCCCTGACAGATGCCCAGGTTAAAAAGATTCAGCAGCTCATGGGCATGACTCAGTTTGTACTTGGTAAGGCCCAGGATTCTGATACTATCCTGGAGGAAGCCACAAAGATAGTAAAGCGGGGCGGGAAGCAGAGAAACTTGCTGACAATGGCAGCGGAAATCCTCACCAGGTTTGATGCAGATGTCGAGGATCTGGAGGGCCTGCGGTCGAGGTTCACAGCAAAAGGCACAACAAGGGTATCATGGGCAAAGGCGCACAAGGGAAGAGGGAAGTAACTTGAAAGACACACTTGTCATTGATGCAGAATGCACAGATGTAGATCTTGATAGCCTGCTGTCATCCGTCAAGGTGCTTTCACCAGGTCGAGGGCAGCATTACCCGAAGGACAGAGTCACAGGGGAAAAGATCAAGTATATTGATCTGATATCAGCCTTTGACATTGAAACAAGCCGGCACAGATTCCACAAGTGGGGTTGGCAATCCTGGCTCTACCATTGGCAGCTTCAGCTCGGAGAGATTGCAACGATAACAGGCCGTACATGGGAATCATTCTTGTACCTTGTGGGCAAGCTGAATTTCTGGTTGGATCAAAAACAAGCCAGGATGATTCTATACGTTCATGATCTGGCCTATGAGTTTCAATACCTTGCCGGCGTGTGGCACTTCGAGACGCAAGATCTGTTTGCCACAGACCAATATGCACCCTTGTGGGCCATGATGGGCCGGATCGAGCTTCGCTGCAGTCGGCGGCTCGCTAACATGGGTTTGATGGAGTGGAGTAACTCATTCTTCCATGTGGACCACCCAAAGCAAAAGGGCTTTGATTATGACAAAGAGCGCTTTCCCTGGACACCGCTCACAGAGGAAGAACAGCGTTACTGCGTGAATGATGTGATATCTGTCGTGGAATGTGTGCAGGCCCTGCTGCAGCAATCTGGGTTTAACTTGTACAGACTTCCATTAACTGCTGTTGGCTTCATCCGCAAACGCTGCAGGGATACCATGTTTTTATGGAGCAAGGGAACAATCCTGGAGGAAATGCAAAACCCATTGTCTGTCTATGATCGTCTCAGGCAGGCCAACAGGGGCGGTGACTGCTATCTGAACGACTACAGGCGGGAGCAGCTGATTGGAGATGTCGAGAGCTGGGACCGGTCATCCTCATACCCGGATGTCATATGCCATTGCAAATTCCCCATGACTCGATTTAAAGAGGAAGATCCCACTATGGAAACATTCAAGTTTCTTGTGGAGCATGGAAAGGCTGTTTTGCTCAAGATTCATCTGTACAAGGTCCGGCTGCGTGATGAGAATGCGCTTATGTATATTCCATATATGAAGTGCATGGAGACAGGATTTAAAAGGCCTGTGAAGGTACAGCTTCAAGAGGGCCGGATTCAGGCAGCAGAATATTTGGAGATTGCAGTCACAGATTTGGACATGGAGCTGATTGACAGATATTACATCTATGATGGGATCGAGATTGAATGGATGATGTCAGCTCGATATGGTTACCTTCCTCAACCGCTCTGTGATGAGATTGTCCGCTTGTACAAGGCAAAAACCATGCTGAAGGGAGACAGTGAAAGGAAGATAGAATACAACTATACAAAGATCCTGCTGAATTCCATCTATGGCATGATGTCACAGAAAGTCATCTATCAGCCCATCGTATTTGATGATGGTGTGTGGAGTCCGGTACCCATTGACAGAGAGGAAGAGTATGCAAAGGAAATCAAAAAGCAATTCCTCAATTACGCCTGGTCAGTTTGGGTGACAGCCTGGTCAAGGTACAGACTGCATGAAGGCATCGCTGCTGTTATGGCTCAGGATCCTCATGCATTCGTCTATGCTGACACTGATTCAGTAAAGACCATGATGATTCATCCCGACTTCAGCAAGATCAACCGGGCCAGAATGGAGGACAGCCGTAAATCTGGTGCTTTCTGTGAGGGCTTTGATGGCCAGGTACACTATATGGGAGCCTTTGAAAAGGACGGCACATATAGATATTTCCGGGCATTGAACATCAAACGATATGCAACGGTAGATGACCATGATGTGCTGTCCATCCATGTTTCCGGTGTTCCAAGTGAAGAGGGGGCAAGAGTGCTGCTTGAGAATGGAGGGATCTTAGCCTTTGACTATGGATTCAAGTTTTACGGCAGCGGGCAAACACGTTCCATCATGAATGATACCATTGATATCACGTTGACCATTGATAAGCACAAGCTGCGAATCACAAGGAACTGCTGCATTGTCCCAATAGAGGAGGTGGAAGAGGTCGAAGGTTTGAAATCATGGGCAAATGCAGTAGTTGACATAATCCACAATGTGGATTATACTCCTGGTGGATGATCAGGGCTGCATCCCCTGTGACCCCCAGGCATCAACCCCGGTGCCTGGTCCTGTCCCCTCGCCTGGTGAAGCGGGCCGTGGTGGCGGTCGACTTCACCAGGTCGAAGGGCAGGGCGGTGCGACAAGACAATCTGAAACATTCGACAAGATGGAAGGAGAAACAACAATGAACGAAGCTATCAGCATCATCAAAGAGTGGGGCGTGAACGGTGACAAGCGGATGCGCTACAATATGTGTGAAAGCAGGGGGCAGAATCTGTCCGATCTGGCGGGCCAGCGTCTGCATATCAAGGCGTATATGCTGATCGAGACTCCTAACCCTGAGACCGGTGAAATGCAGCAGTCGCTGAAGATGCTCACGGATGCAGGGGAGTATGTCGGTACCAGAAGTGTGAGCTTCATTACCGGCTTCCTGCGTTTCCTGGCCTGCATGGAGTCGGACGCCTGCGAGGAGTTCGAGGTCGAGAAGCAGCGGAGCAAGCAGGGCCGGCAGTACATCACTTTCAAAGCGTAACAATAACAGCCCGGTGATGCAGACCGGGCTTTTCCTATACTTAAGTATATGAAAGGAAGAAAAGCATGAATTTATACCATGAATCAGGCTATGCGAATATACCGGAGATCCTCCGGCGAGGGATGACTTTTAACTTTGTCATCGGGGGCCGTGGTACAGGGAAAACCTATGGAGCATTGAAAGAAACGCTTGAGAATGATATCAGGTTTTGCTTGATGCGGAGGACACAGGCACAGCTTGATACCATTGCTAAGCTTGACACGAATCCTTTTAAGTCTATTGTCAGGGATCTGGGTCTTGAATGGTCATGCGATCCCGTGCCGGCAGGGAAAAACGTGTATGCCTATAAGCAGACATTTATCACAGAGGACGGCAGCACAACAGAGGGAAGGACCCTGGGATATGCTATTGCGCTTTCCACAGTCGCAAATCTGCGGGGCTTTGATATGTCAGATGTGCAGCTGCTGATCTATGATGAGTTTATCCCTGAGCAGCACGAGCGGTCTATCAAGTGCGAAAGTGATGCTTTCCTGAATTGCTATGAGACAATCAACCGGAACAGAGAGCTTCAGGGCCGGAAACCGCTTCAGGTCCTTTGCTTAGCAAATGCAAACGATTTTGCCTGCCCGCTCTTGGTGGGACTCGGTCTGGTGTCCACTGTCGAGCGGATGATCACACAGGGAAAACAAGAGTATGTAAACCCGCAAAAAAGCATAGGGATCTTCCTGCTTACAGATTCACCAATCAGCAGCCAGAAAGAGACTACAGCCCTATACAAGCTGACTCATGGCACAGCGTTTCATGATATGAGCATTCGCAATGCCTTTGCCGGCTCAGATGATCCTGATGTTTACAGTGTAGATCTAAGGGAGTATAACCCTGTTGTCTCTGTCGGTGAGCTGTGTATCTACAAACACAAGTCTGCATCTGTGTACTATGTGAGCGGTCATATATCAGGATCAGTAGGTCATTATTCTGGTGACGGTGTGGATATGAAGCGGTTTTTCTCCACAAACAGAGGTGTTATCATGGCAGCCATATGTGGAAGGATCACTTATGAAAGCCATTTTGCAAAGGCGCTTTTCTTGCGCTATTGCGGTTTGAATTGATTTAGTGTATAATCTCCATAGGGGAATGGACTATGTGCGAGCACGGCTCCGGAAGAGCGCACAAGCCCTTGTGCAGGGCGTGAATAGTTCATTCCCCTTTCATTATATTCTGAGGTGATTACAATGGACAATATCATTCAGATCATTCAATCCTTGGGCTTCCCTATTGCGTGTGTGATTGCGCTCTTTGCTATGTGGCAGTCGGAGGTGAAATCCCATGATCAGGAGATGGAGAAGATGCGGACCACCTTAGAAGAACAAAGCAAGTCTACCACAAAGGCACTTGAGAACAATACAATTGTTCTCACAAGGATCCTGGAGAGGTTAGGAGTTGAAGACGATGATCACCGGTGAACATATCGCAGAAGTTGCTGAACACAGCGGACTGATAGGGACTCCATATAGTGAATTGGATTGTCAAGCCTTTGTTGAGGTCATTCTGAAAAAAGCCGGCTTGAAGATCATCAACTATCGGGGCAGCAATCATATGTGGAGAGAGCTGGTATATGATCGGAAGGTCATTGTTAACCCTGATATCCCTGTCGGTGCCCTGGTGTTCATCGTCCGCTTTGATGGAGGTGAAACAAAACGGGGCTACCATGATTCTATGGGCAATGCTACTCACGTTGGTATATATCTTGGTGCGGGACGAGTAATCCACAGCACTACCGGCGGTGTTCAGTATGGCAAGCTAACCAGGTTTACTGATTATGGCCTGGTGAAAGATGTTGATTATGAAGGAGGAAAACATGATGAAAGCAATGAGGGCCAGGGATCGACCGAAGCACCCGGAGGAGGACAGGCTTTCAAAGACGCACTCTTGCAGTACATTTCTGTGCTGCGGGACAACCTGGACGGATTGGAGGAATTGATCCATGACTTATACAGAGATCCTTGAGCTGATTCGGGCCGGATATACCAGGGCAGAGATTGACGCTATGCAGAAAGCTGAAGGATCTGCTTCTGAAGCTGAACCGGCAGCTGAACCGGCAGCTGCCCCTGAACCTGAACAGAAACAGACCACTGAACAGAACAAACCGGAGTCGGTTCCTACTCCATCCCCGGAGAAGAAAGAACCGACTGAGGTCGAAAAGCTGGTTTCCGCTCTGGGCCTGAAGATTGACCGGATGACGGCAGCCATTCAGGGAAGGAATATCACGGAAACAGAGAACAAAACAAACGAGCTTACACCTGAGCAAGTCGTTGCTCAAATAATCAACCCGCACATTTAACGGAGGTGTGACAAATGGCTACTAATGGCGTGAATGATGCTATGCAGTTCATGCAGGCTTCTACTCTTCTCAATGCGGTTGTTAACCAGGCGACCGGCAAATCCGCTTCAGCGGCGGTCGACACCCGTACGTTCATCTCTCAGGCTCAGACCGCGCTTCTTTCCGGTTATGATCCTCTGATCGGTGCTATCAACCAGGTGCTCAGCAAAACCCTGTTCTCGATCCGTCCCTATCAGGCACGCTTCCAGGGCCTGCAGCGGGATGCTGTGCAGTGGGGCAACCATGTCCGCAAAATCAATTTTGGCGCTTCTGGTGTCGAGGATGACGAGCGGCTCCCCCTGACGGATGGCAGCTCTGTGGATCAGATGAAGGTGAAGAAGCCGCCTGTGCTTCAGACCAACTTCTATTCTGCTGATACCTATCAGAATCACTACACCATTTTCCGGGATCAGTTGAACACTGCTTTCACCGGGCCTGATGAGTTCATGCAGTTCATGACGGGTATCACCACAGAGGTATCCAATAAGCTTGAACAGTATAGGGAGAATTTCGCGCGGACTACCCTTTGCAACCTGATCGGCGCAACGGCTGCTGCTTCCCGTGTTCGTCACCTGGTGACGGAATACGCCACCATGATGGGCTTTGAGGATGACAACAACCAGGTTGACACCAGTGAAGTTCTGACTACTTACCTCGACGGCTTCTGCAAATGGCTGTTTGCTGAGCTGAAAACGCTTAGCGACCGGTTCACTGAGCGGTCTCTGCTGTATCAGAGCAATATCACCGGGTATGACATTCTCCGTCATACGCCCAAAGACCGGCAGCGGCTGTATATCTATAGTCCCTTCCTGGCCCAGGTTGACGCTCGTGTGCTGTCTGCTGTGTTCAATCCTCAGTATCTGCAGATTGGTGACAAGGAAGAAGTTTCCTTCTGGCAGTCTATCCAGTCTCCTGACACTGTGAAGATCCAGCCCTCTGTCATCGGTTCCAACGGTGTGTATAGTCCTGATGCGTCCGCTCAGACCCTGACTCCTGTGCTCGGTATCCTGATGGACTATGAAGCTGCAGGTGTGACCCAGGTGAATGAATGGAGCGCCCCGACTCCGTTTAACGCTGCCGGCGGTTACAGCAATGTGTTCTATCATGTCACCATGCGCGGATGGAATGACATGACTGAAAAGGCCGTTGTGCTGCTGCTTGACTGATTCATAAAGGGGGCCTGTGCATGGCGTTTCAAGCTGATTTCTTCACCCTGACAAAGAAAAGGAACAGCACGCTTGTTCCGTCCGGCACAGGCTCCTTTTCTCTGTCTGTCACTCTGAATGACGGTAATACAAGCTTGCTGTCTCCGTCTATCAGGGTGGTGATACCCTCGGACGGGATCCTGCAGTGCAATTACTGTCATATCACAAAGTTCAGCAGATATTATTATATTGATGACTGGATCTATAATGCGGATGGTACATGGACTGCGAATTGTTCTGTTGATGTGTTGGCATCATGGAAGACGGCTATCACAAATTCACCAGGCTATATTGGAAGGGCTGAAGCTTCAAGCATCGCAAATCCTTATGCCCTGGATACCTTCTACCCGTCAACAAATCTCCACACCACACACAGACAGACAATTGATACAGGGATGAGCGGCAGCCCTCTTCTTGGCACCTTTGTAATTGGCGTAATGAGCAAGGATAATCCTAACCTGGGAGCGATATCCTATTATGCCATTCAAAGAGATCAGTTAGCTGTCATGATGTCTAACATGATGGCCACTGCCGGCAGCACTGTTGCAGACTGGGAAAACCTGAGTTCAATCACAGGGGATGTGCTGAAAACAATTGTCAATCCGATTCAGTACATTACATCCTGCAAATGGTTTCCCTGTACTATTCCTAACCTTTCCTATAATACAGCAATCAGCCTGGGAGGTTGGGCTACTGGTGCGACTGGTGCGAAAATCCAATCCATGCAGCGGGCCATGTATGGAGATCTGACAATTACGGATCTGCCCGGATTCCTGGACTATCCACCTTATGCAAGGTACACATTCATTAGCCCTGTGTTCGGTACCTTTGATCTGGATCCTACGATCATTAGCGCAAATAAAAATATCACCTGGACAATTGATGTAAACATTGCGACCGGTGGAGCTGTGCTGACAGTCAAATCATACAGACAATCTGGTGATTCACGATATCTTTATGAGCTGTTCAGGTCTGCTACAATGCTCGCTGTCGATGTTCCATTGACTCAACTCGGTACAAACTATGTGGGCCTTGCTAAGACTGCGATCGGTACCACATTCGGCGCTCTCGACTGGACAAGTTGGGTAACCTCTCCAGGATCCCAAGTTGCGAACATTGCAAACGGTTTAATTGATGCTGCTACAATGTCCCTGTCTCCGTCTGTACAGTCTACTGGTGGGTCTGTCGGCGGCTTCGTGTTCGATGTTGGCATGATGTATGTTCAGCAGGTCCGGTATGGTACGGTTGATCAATCTGCTGTCACCTTCGGAACACCCGTAAAGCGTTACATTGCGAACCTGACAGGGATAACAGGCTTTGTGCAGTATGATGTCTCATTGTTCAATGGAGCCTGTACAAGCACAGAAAAGGATCAGATTATAGGATACCTGGAGGGCGGTGTCTACATTGAGTAGAACAACAGTCTTTCCCACTGATCCTGCAATTGCAAATCCCATCTATGAGCAAGCACGAGCTGACGCAAAAGCACGAGCTGCTGAACAGTGGTCTACTGAAAACTTCAATATGTGGACCACCTATAACACAGTTCTTAACCCTGATTGGATAGATCCCTGGTTCGAGCATGAGCTTGGCGGCATCTATAACGGTCCTTCGACCGGACCGGATGATCCTGCTTATGAGATGACACAGAACCTTTATATGATCTATTGCTGGCTTAAATATAAGAATTGGCACAATTACGCAATCACAGCTTTCACTGCCGGCACGATTCAGTCAAGCACCATGACCGGCGGCCTATGGCAAAGCATGGTTCATCCGTATGGAACCCTGGAAGGATTTAATGCTGCAAGCATAGCAGGGAACCGTACAAGGGGAGATTGGCATATAGGAACAGATATAGCACAATGGACTGCATACTTTACAGATACATACTCAGGAGAAACAGTATCATTAACAGCTGCTGCAGGATCATGGGATGCTGTTAGAAAATATCCAATTCTCACAGAATATGTATCAATGCCTGGTGGAATTTATGAAAGGCCCGTACAGCCGATACAGTTTAACAGACAAGTAGCCGGATCCGGGTACCCAGGAGATACAGTAGGCTATGGCCTGGTACAATGGACGAACTACACATTACTCCCACTGAAGGCTGCACTTGTCGGGCTTCAGCAGAGCGAAGGATGGTATGACGGCGGTAGGCACTGGCAGCTGAATCTCACATTCCAATTGATGATAATGGAATGGGAGCGGCAGCAGGCCATGTCTGGACAACCTCAGACCGGGTCTGATTATATGGGAGAATGGGTAGATGCTAATGCTACTTCTGCTTACATTCAAAAGGAAATCAATGGGCAGATTGTCAACATAAGATACCCTCAGACTTGTACCTGGGACTTCTGGAAGAATGACAGCCCTCTGCAAATCTTTGCACAGTATGCAGCACAACAATATCAAATCAGCCTTACTGACTGGGATCTCCGGCATATCATGATGGACATCTTCAGAGTCTGCTATATCCATTCCGGCTATGTAGACTTCGACTTCGAGACAAAAACACAGTACATCATGAATGCTATACACTACTGGGAGAACAATGGCGGTTGGGATGTGAAGGACATACCCAGACCCAGGGATCTGCCGGAATGCGAGCTTGATAGATATCACATAAGCACTGAAATGTTACTTCTAATCTTAGGAAGGAGGAAAAAGCACGGTGAGCGCACCATATTACTATGATACAATTAACCAGGTTGATTCTCACATCATCCCTGGGACACTGAAAGTTGAATCAAACGCACTTGCACAGTATTACCGCAGATACCTTGCGCAAAGAGCCTTTGCGATCCTTCAGTTTCACGGCCTGCCGGATACCTGGGACGAAGAGTATTTAAAGTTCGTGCTGCTCTGTTGGGGCTTTGCTGCTGTCGTCAATACTGATAAGTTTGGTATAATTCCTCAACAGTGCGGTGTATCAGGTTACAATGTGTTCTACAGGCCGACACGGGCCATTGTTGTAAATCCCCTCTTTGATAAGACATATGATCTTGTCATAGGCCGTGACTGTGAGCTGATCAGGCTGTCACCTGACTGGCGGGGGATCCCTGATCTCATCGGACACTATGCTGATTTGATGGCCCTCACACAGACAAGCATTATCACAAACTTGTACAATAGCCGGCTATCCTATGTGTTCGCCGGCAGCACAAAAGCCTTTGCTGAGTCCTTCAAAAAGATGTTCGATCAGATAAGCAGCGGAAACCCGGCAGTGTTCGTTGATAAGAATCTGATTGGTGAAGACGGATCTCCAAACTGGCAGCTTTTCCAACAGGATCTTAAATCCACATACATCATTGATCTGCTGCAGGCTGCTGAGCGGTGCATCATGTCACAGTTCTACACAGAAATTGGGATCCCGAACATCCCATTTGAGAAGAACGAGCGTCTTACACAGTCAGAAAGCACAACCGGCGATTATGCTACACAGTGCCTGGTGGATCTCTGGAGACGGACAATCAATAGCACGCTGCAGAAAGTAAATGCAATGTTCGGACTGAATATCACTGTAGATTATAATGATACGCTGCTGGAGGTGATGAGAGGTGGAAGCCAGGCTGACAGTCTCGGGGATGATCCAATACAGGCCTGATATCTTTGATGATCTGGAGCTGCCCGTTCCCCCTGTCAATGCTGCTGCCATTGGCCTGCAGGCGGATCAGCTCAGAGCTGCATGGACCATTGATAAAACCGACTTCATCAATTTTCTCTGCCTTGAAACAATGAGCATGAGCTTTGCATATCCTGATGCTGACTTTCTGAAGCTTGTTATCGGAACATGGAGCCGGTCACATATCCATGAATGGCAGCGGATGTTTGACACCTTGTTCTATAAGTACAATGCTTTGTGGAATAAAGACGGTGTAGTTTCTGAAACAGGAACAGATACCCATGCACAGACAGAGACGGAAAACGGATCAGGGAATGGTTCAGGCTCCTCGACAGCAACCGGCAGTACACATGGATACAATACAACCGATCCTGTGTGGACTCCATCAGACAAGACAGAATCAAGCACCAGTTCAACCACACAGACGGCAACCACACACACGGACAATGTAACAGACACCTTCACGCACAGACGAGTAGAACAGGGAAATATAGGTGTCACCATGTCACAGGAAATGATCCAGAAAGAAAGAGAGCTTGCTATGTTCTCTATCGAATCATACATCGCAAACGAATTCAAAAAGACATTCTGTCTTATGATATGGTAAGGAGGTAACAAGAATGCCGTTCTATCAATTCCCCGGTTCAGACTTCCATGATCTCAACCTGGACTGGCTGCTTCAGCAGATGAAAGCTTGTCTTGCTGAATGGACAGCAACTAAAACACAGTGGGAAGAACTGTCTGCTGACAATGCTTCTTTCAAGACCCAGATTGAAGCTGAATGGGACGAGCTGAAAACGTATGTCGAAAACTATTTCGCCACACTCGATCTGAGCGATGAAGTGTCAGCAAAGATCAACCAGATGGCTGCTGATGGGTCCTTGCTGCTGCTGATCCAGGCCACTGTACAAACATCGAGCACAACTGCAGCTGCTGCATGGCTTGCTGAACATGTTGTTCAGGAAACAGGATATGTAATTGATGATACATTGACTATCGCTAATGCTGCAGCTGACTCAAAGGCAGTCGGTGACCGGTTCGAGGAAGTCGGCAACACAGTAGAAAGAGAGTGGAATAATATCTTCTCTGATATGGACAGGCCCACAACCTTTGTGCTTGGCACGTTCAATGTTAATACCGGAGCACTTGAAAACAGCACAACACGAGCGAGAGCTACCTATTTCTATGCTCGGTCTCCTGCCTATGTCACTTGTGATTCTGATGTGGAGTACAGACTTGCATGGTATGACGCTACCGCAGCAAACCCGACAGGCTCATCTGCCTTTATCGGACTTACCCCTGCCGGCGGATTTACTCAGGATCCACAGGAGATCCCTGCCGGCTCTCTGGTGGGCATTCTGGCAAGGTTCAAGGCAAACCCGAGCGAGGCTATCGAAGACCCCACCGTCTTCACAAACAAGGTTCATCTGCTTTTCCCCTTCAGCTCTCGAGGAGTCCTTGCCGGCAAGAAGCTTTCCGTCCTGGGTGATAGCATCTCTGCGTTTGAAGGGCATACCGCAGGATATACGCCCTATTACCATGGAGATAATGCAGGTGTTCCCTTCTGGCAGCAGATGTGGTGGAATGTGCTGTGTGAAGCGTCCGGGATGACTCCACTTGTTATCAATGCGGAAAGCGGATCTGCAATCACTACTCTTACTGATTCCGCACACGCAGAAAAAACCCCCATGTCGAGCGAACAGAGAACCGCAGAACTGAACGATGGAACGACAAACCCTGATGTCATCATCATTGCAGGAGGTCTCAACGATTACAGTTATGCTCAGCAGGCATCTCAGGAGCCTGGATCTTGGGACGGCAAGACGGCACCCGTTGCAGACAGCTCTTTCTCAGAGACATACGCAATCATGATCAAACGACTTCAGACCAATTACCCGGATGCAATCATTATTGCACTGTCCACCATGTTCACCATGAGAGGCACAAGCAACGGATACACCTACACGCACACCTCGACCGGCACAGGCAATGTCTACACGCAGAGCGATTACAACAATGCCATCAAGAGAGTATGTGATATTATGGGTGTGCTTTATATCGATGTATACTCTATGGGCCTGAACAGGAATAACATGTATAGCAAGTTCGCAAGTGATGATTCTTCGCACCCCACACACTATAACAGGTTTGGTCATGCGAT
>JAEIGA010011719.1_pt1 | contig 13306 bp, 10 predicted proteins | sample 9270691 | NCBI WGS metagenome assembly JAEIGA01 (sample SAMN17057246, study PRJNA624740) | gut metagenome | biome: biome; isolation source: fecal sample | host: Bos grunniens | place: China: Xizang | collected 2019
ACAGTAACAGCAACGTTAACCACGCGGGCTTTACCATCGGCATTACTATTGTCCAAAGAATTCTGAACTCTTTTGCACCGTCTATTCTCGCTGCCTCTATCATTGCATCGGGTATCTGTTCCATAAAGTTCTTCAGCAGGTACAGACCCATCGTTCCTGACATCGCAGGGAGTATGAGCGCCCAATAGGTATTCAGTATGCCCATATAGTTCATTACCAAATATCTCGGAATCGCCAATACGTATCCTGAGAACATCAACGAAAGAACGATAATTTCAAATATAACTCCTCTGCTGCGCAGATTTTTGTTTTTAGAAAGCGGATACGCCGCCATTGCCGCAAATATAATGTGTCCGAATGTCGCCACTACGGTTATTACTATGCTGTTAAATACATATCTCATAAAAGGAACGTAAGAGGTTCCCAATACGGACGTCAAGTCAGCGAAGTTTTTAAGCGAAGGTCTGACTACATAAAATCTCGGAGGATAGTAGAACAGCTCATCCATAGGCTTTAACGCAGTAATTATCGCATAGTAAAGAGGTAACGCCATTATTACAGCTACTACAGCCAAAAATATAAATAATACTGCATTTCCCCACCGAGAACGGCTTATCATCATCTTTTTCAACGTTTCTCACCCCATTCTTGTGTTGCAAAATTAATATGTTTTTTCTTTCAATAATCTCAGTATAAGTCTACTGGTGAGAACGGTAAACGCGAAGAGCACTACCGCTATTGCCATTGCATAACCCATCTCATATCTTGCAGTACCGTAGTCTTGCATGTGAAGTACAACGGTGTGCGCCGCGTACAAGGGGCTGGGGAATCCTGCCAGGTTTGCAGCTATATCACTTACTGCAAACGCACCTGTTATCTGGAGTATTGCACCGAGCTTAAGCTGCGGCTTCATCGAAGGCAGTGTTACATATCCAAGCTCCTGCCATCTGTTCTTTATTCCGTCTATTGCAGCTGCCTCGTAAAGCTCTCTGTCTACGCCCTGGAGTCCTGCGATAAATACGAGGAATCCGGTACCCAAGCTCATCCACAACTGTACGAAGATTATGATCCACAGCATATAAGTCGGGTCTTTAAGCCACAGTACAGGGGAATCTATAAGTCCAAGCTGAGTAAGGACACTGTTCAAAATTCCGTAAGAGTCTCCGGAGAAGATATACTGGAAGATAAATACCAAGCTTCCGCACATCGAAGGAATGTAGAACATAAAGGTCGCCGCTGTTCTGAGCTTCGGTCCGAGCTCATTTATAAGCCACGCAAAGATAAGACACATAAAGTAACTTACCGGACCGGTGATGATAGCGAAGATCAATGTGTTCTTTACGCCGATCATAAATATATCGTCGTCAAGGAAAAGTCTTTTAAAGTTATCCCAACCTACCCACGTAGGAGGTGAAATAATGTTGTAATAGAAGAAGCTGAGTACTACCGAAACTAATACGGGAAGTACTATAAATACCAAGAACAAAATCATGAACGGAGCCATCATAACATAGGAGGAAGTATTCTCTTTAATATCCCTGATCAGTCCGCCCTTTTTCTTTTTCTTAGGCTTAACAGGCGTCTGCACTGCTTTTGCACTTAACTCGCTCATAAGATCACTCCTATTCTATATTGAATTCTTTACGTTTTCTGGCTATTTCTTCATTGATAATATTTACGTACTTTATTATAGACGCTCTCGGAACCTCTCCAAGCTCATAAACCTCTCTGAATGCGTTGTCTACGTTACGTCCAACAATGTAGCTTCCGGGAATAGCAGGTATTACCTGTACATGATCCCACTGCTCTCTTATTACGTCTATAATCTTAGCCTGCCAAGCAAAGTTATTTACTGCTTCAACGTTTGCGGAACCGTAACGAGCACCTGCACCAAGTACAGCCTCGATTTCCATTCCGTATCTGGTCTGGATCTCAGTTGAAGTAAACCATTTCATAAACTCCCAAGAATTCTTCTCGGAGGTTTCATCGCCCGTCTTAAACATTACAACAGAAGTAACTTCTCCCGCTACTGCACGGTTAATGTTGCCATCCTCATCAACGGTTCCCGGAACAAGTGCTACGTCCCAAAGACCCTTGATTTCAGGTGCGGTTACTACCAAGCTGTTATAGGTCAGGTAGTCTACTATTCCTATGGGCATCTCACCCATTCTGAATCTGGTCAAGAAGTTGTACTCTGTCGGTACTCCGTAATGGGTATAGAGCTTACAGTATTCTGTAAATGCTTCGATTGCTTCCGGAGAGTCAAGGAGACATTCTGACTTGTCGTCACTATAATACTGTCCGCCGTGCTGGAACAGTAAAGTTTCAAACGTAAGTCCACCGAAAGCGAGGTTGTTTTCCTGGAGTTTGTATACGCAGCTGTAAACCTCTTCCCAAGTTTGAGGAACCTCAAGTCCGAGCTCAGCAAAGATATCCGTTCTGTAGAATATCATCGAGAAGCTCTGTGTCATCGGTAATCCGTATACCTTTCCGAGATACTCAAAAGGAGTCATTGCCGACGGCATAAAGCGCTTGGTTACTTCCTCATAGTCATCAAATTGCTTGATATCTACGAGCGCGCCTCTCAGTCCGTAGTCTACCGGCAACGTCTTACTTACCGATACTGCTACGTCTGGAGAATTTCCTGCCGCTACCGAGTAAAGCAATACCGATTCGCTGGTAACTATGTTCATATTTACGTTTACCTGATATTCAGCGGTAAAGCTGTCGTCTATTATGCTCTTAACGGTGTTCGCCTGCTCCTGACCGAGAAGTACCCATACGTCGATACTCTCTCCGCCGTTATAAACGTTACCTACAGAGGTATAATCCTTTAAGAAGGAAAGGATAAACTTCTTAAGAGTAAGCTTTAAGCTATCCCAGAAATTAGCCTTAGCCTTAGGTGTAGGAGCATCTGCGGGAAGCAGCTTTATGTAGTCGAGAAGCAGTGACTGCTCACTCATGCTCATAACGGAAGAGGAAAGCGAAGAAAGCGAAGAGTTAAAGCTGGTAAGTTTCTTGGAGATAGAAAGCTCATCTTTAACCATCTCCATTATCTGATCTGCAACTCTTTCAATAGTGTGCGCTTCACTCGCTCTGCCGGCAGTCATGCTTCTTACGTACTTAGCCAGATCGTAAAGCTTGTTTGCGTTACTTTCAAGTCTTTCAAGCAGATCGGGGATTCTTATAGTAAGCTGATAGTCTCTGTAAAGGTCAGGAGTTGCACTGGTTATCATTATGATCTCACTGTATACGCCGAGCAACTCTCTGGTTATCTGTTGGATATTGTAAAGAGCAACCGCAGTATCACCGAGGTGGTTAGTCATTCTGAGAGTATGCTCACCTTCCTCAAGGTAAATGAGGAGTGCTTCGCCGCTCTCATCAGATACTACCTGTACCTGCCAATCGGTCGAATAGTCAAACTCGATATTATCAAGCTCGTCAAAAAGAACCTCACCGTCAATCTCAACTCTTCTGGTGGACGGAATTCCCATCAGGAAGTCCTGAGTATATCTGAACGCCATCTTGTACCATCCGGACGTTTCAACGTTAAAATTATACTCAAGCCACTGACCGTTATTTCTCCAGTTGTATCCGCCTACTACGTTGAACTGGGTAAGCTCTGCATTTAACGGTTCATTGTTCGCATTGTTCGTATTGTACTGAGGATAAAGCATCGGGGAAGAACGAAGTATGGAGCTCTCCGCCTGAATAACTATCTCCTTTACTTCTCCTGCCGGCTTATCCTTGTTAGCCGCGTAGTAATCCTCATAGCTGGGAGCTGCTTTATACTGAGCTATTCTAATATACTCAATATTCAGATCCTCACTGATTCCTACGAGCTCAAAAGTATGGGTTCCGGCAGTAAGATATATATCGTAAGGCTTTCCGAAGGTTCCGGTGTTATCAGTTACCCAAACCTCCTGCCATACTCCTACCTCTACCTGAGTAGGACGGAGCTGGTTACCCTGGTTATCGGTCTTGATCTCTTCGTACTTATCCTTTACTACCTTCGAAAAAGCGATAACCTCAAGCTCATCAAAAGGATATTCGCCGTCGATCTTTATTCCTCTTTCAACGTCAACAAATCGACCTCCGCCGCCGATATGCTTGATCTTGAAATTGTAAAGACCGTCTTCGGGAACCTCGATAGTCCACGTTACGCTTCCGGTTCCCTCTTTCCACTCAAGCACCTTATTCTCGGCACCCTCGTAGTCCTTAAGCTCGGTATCTGCGTCCTCGGAAGGTACAGCATTTTCGGCCGGGTATATTTTGTCATAATCCGGCTTATTCTTACCTTTGTTATTCTGCATATACTCAGAATAGCTGCCTTCCACAGATATGTAGTCGAGCGTTTCGCTTACAGATCCTTCCGCCGCAATCGCGCTGACCGGAACAATCTGTAACAACATTATAATTGCAATAAATATCGCCGCTACTTTTCTCACCTTTATGCCTCCGTTTCTTTAGATGCGAACTTAAACCGCATTAAATTCAATAAACACAAGCTTTTTAAACAACAAAAGACAGCACAATCCCGTATTTCCGATTTGGAATCGAAAACCGATTTTGTACCTTTTGCACATACTCAAAATTAATTCGCATGTCGTTTTTTGCCGATAAATTCGCCCATGTAAATAAATTTTCCGCTGTGTCCGTGACAATATTATCATATTCACCAATTATGTGTCAAGCATATTTTGCTACTCTTTGCTAAATTATTAATATTTTTTTCGTGTTTTTTTATAAAAAACCGATATCTTATAAACAGTACATAAATTTTGCCCGTATTTTTTATGCACTTTTACCCGTTTTTTCGGATTTTTCTATTCTGTATAATTTTACCAATAATTTAAGAAATTTTACCAATTTTCTCATTTTATTTTTCTTTATTTTACTCCTTTTTCGTTTTTCGACTCCCTTCAATTAACCTTTATTTTATTTCTTCGGCATTTTAAATAAAAAATTCAGCTTTTCAGTAAAATTGCACAATTTCAGGCAATTTAATACGCGGAACAAACCTGCTCCGCGTACCTCTTTTTTTTACTGCTTAAAGGTAGATGACACCGTATTCGCCGCATGTCCTATTGCTTTTGTGGCTTTTTTTGCGGTCTTTTTCATCTTTTTTGTATCCATTTTACCGCTCACTACTCCGCTCACTACCGCTCCGAGAACCATTCCTGCTGCAGTTGTGGCTATCACGGTTCCTACTTCCTTCTTTTTCATATTACTTATCACCGTTCTTCATTTTATCAGGCGTCATACCCAAAAACAAAGACGCCTCTTTTATGTTTTCCCCATAAAAAAGACGCCTTAACCAAGGAATTTTAACCCATTTTTAAATCTTACATATTCATATACCTTTTTTGCTCATCACTCAGCGCATCTATCGAAACACCCATGGAGCGCAGCTTTATCCTCGCAACGCGCGCATCTATCTCTTCCGGAACCGCGTAAAGTCCCGCCGTAAGCTCCTTGCCGTGTTGCACCATATAAAGACAGGAAAGCGCCTGTATCGAAAAGCTCATATCCATAATATCTGCCGGATGTCCGTTTGCAGCAGTAATATTAACGAGCCTTCCCTCAGACAGTAGGTTTATCTGTCTGCCGTCAGATAAAAAGTAGCCGTCTATATACGGTCTTACGTTTTCCACTCTCTCGGATATTCCTCTCAAGTCATTCTTATCTATTTCCACGTCAAAATGTCCTGCATTGGCGAGTATCGCGCCGTCCCTCATTTTAAGAAAATGCTCTTTTGTTATTATTCCGCAGCAGCCAGTGGCAGTAACAAAGAAGTCGCCCAAGGGAGCCGCCTCTTCCATACGCATTACCGAAAATCCGTCCATCGCCGCCTCAAGCGCTTTTACTTCATCAATTTCGGTAACTATCACCCTTGCGCCCATTCCCTTGGCGCGCATAGCTATTCCTCTGCCGCACCATCCGTAGCCCGCTACTACCACGTTTTTCCCCGCAAGCAGTACGTTTGTAGCGTTCATTATGCCGTCCATTACCGATTGTCCCGTACCGTATCTGTTATCAAACAATCTTTTGCAGTCAGCATCATTCACCGCTATCATCGGGTACTTGAGCCTTTTTTCCCTCGTCATTACCTTGAGGCGATGGATTCCCGTCGTAGTTTCCTCGCAGCCGCCTATAAGATTTGCACCGTACTCAGGACACTCCTCATGCAGAAGCTTTATAAAATCCCCGCCATCGTCAACTATCACGTCAGGCTTGTGCGAAAGGGTAGCTTTAAGGTGGCTGAAATATTCCTCCTGCGTACATCCGTGTATCGCATTTACTTCTACTCCCAAACTCGCAAGTCCAGCACAAACGTCGTCCTTAGTCGAAAGCGCATTACATCCGCTCGCAAACACTTCGGCTCCCGCTTTATGTAAAAGATGCGCAAATCTCGCCGTCTTAGCCTCAAGGTGTATCGACATCGCTACCTTTACTCCCGCAAACGGACGCTTTTCGATAAACTCCTTCTCTATCTCATCGAGTATCGGCATATAGCCCCTTACCCAATCTATCTTCTTTACTCCCTCACCCGCAAGTAACTCATCTCTTATTATACTCATTTCTCCAAATCCTTTCTCATCAGCATCCTTGCGGAGCATCCGTTATATTCTCCTTACCTTTTATAAGGTCGGCTATCGTTGTGGAATCCACCACCTCGTCCACAGCCTGCTTTATCCTCTTCCACAGCTCTGCAGTGTAGCATCCTGCTATCTTCGGGCAATCGCCGCCCTCATCGGCACATTCCACCGGTGAAAGCGACCCTTCTGCCGCGCGCAGTACGTCTCCTACCGATATTGCCTCAGGCGATTGTGTCAGCATATATCCTCCCGCGGCTCCTCTTGCACTTTTCACAAGTCCCGCCTTGGAAAGCAGTCCTATTATATTCTCAAGATACTTCACACTGAGGTTCTGTCTTTCCGATATTTCCTTTACCGATACCGGACGCTCCTGCGCGTGAACCGCAAGGTCTATCATCAGCCGCAGTCCGTACCTTCCTTTAGACGATATTTTCAAGACAATACCCCTTTCGCAATTTCAAGTAATTTACCCTTTTCGTTCAGTTCGGGTTCCTCAATTATTCTATCCAAAAGCACGTTTAATATTTTACCTATATTACAGCCCTCTGCGATACCCGCTTTTATGAGGTCGTCACCCTTTACCGCAAGTCCGCCGAGCGAAAACGCGTTACCCTCTTCAAGCTCCGCTTCAAGCGCAGCAATAAGTCCCGTTTTTTCGTCTTTAGCCTCCGAAAAGCAGTACAGCTCCTTCGTCAGCTCCTCGCCATACCTTCTCAGGTCCCTTCTTATTCCGTTTTTTTCATTACAGCACAGCTCATCCGCAAATCTCAATATATCAGCAGTACCTTTTAACACCCTGCTCGGACTTTTCAGCTTGCGCAGTAAGCTTTCCGCCTCATCGTACTGCATATTCCCGTAAAGAAGCGCCGCCAGCCGTACATTTAAAGTGTAACACGCCCTATCAAGCATTACAAGATTTTCTTCTCGGAGCGTAATTTTGCCGAGTATTTCACCCATCACGCCGTCCTCCTGCATCAGCTTAAGCGCCTGTGCAGCATTCTTACCGAGCAGCAGCTTAAAGAGCTCTGCGCTTATCCTCTCCCGCGATATTTTACTCAGCAGCTTTGCAGATTTTCTTGCTCCGTCCCTTGATTTTTCCTCTATTTCAAATCCAAGCTCAGAGCAAAAGCGGTACATTCTCATTATCCTCAGCGCGTCCTCGGAAAATCGCTTTTCCGCATCTCCGACACAGCGCAGCACGCCGCTTTCGAGGTCCTTTTTGCCACCGAAAACATCCACAAGTCCCTTCTTGTCGCTGTAAGCCATCGCATTTATTGTAAAATCGCGGCGAGCTAAGTCCTCTTTTATATCAGAGGTAAACTCAACCTTCTCAGGATGTCGCGCATCTTTATACTCTCCGTCAAAGCGGTATGTGGTTATCTCGACGTTATTCCCTTCTTCAACTACCGTTTCGGTTCCGTGAGCTTCTCCGATATCAATAACCTTTCTGTCACTGAATATCCTTTTTATCTCGTCGGGAGATGCAGACGTTGTTACATCCCAGTCCTTCGGCTCCCGCCCCAAAAGTGAGTCCCTCACGCATCCGCCCACGGCGTACCCCTCGTACCCGCAGCTCTCAATACGCTCTATGATATTCGAAATGTATTCCGGCAGCGTTACCTTTGCTTTTTCATCCGTCATTTTTTCAAATATCCTTTTTCTATCGAATCGTTAATTATAAACTCAGCCGCTTTCCACAACTGCGGAGCCGACCTTTTCAGTATCTCGACCCGCTTGAATACCTTGCTTGAATCCACCTGGTCGCGAGCCCAGGAAGCTCCCTTCGTCATATAATTGTTGAGCAGCGGCTGGAGCCTGTCAAGTCCCGCCGCAAATGCCGCGTCCTTAGTTTCCATCGCATCAAATTCTTCCCACAGCTCCCTCAGCTCCTTACCCTGCTCCTCAGGCAAGCTCCCGAACAGCTTATCCGCCGCCTCATTTTCTCTCTGCGCCTTGGTCGCGTTACCCACTTCGTCATACGCAAAGGTATCTCCCGCGTATATCTCAACTAAATCGTGGATTATCGCCATTTTCATCACCCTGCCGATATCCACTCCCGCCTCGCCCGCGTACTCCTCAAGCAGCATTGCCATTAAAGCCAAATGCCACGAGTGCTCCGCATCGTTCTCACGCCTTGAACCGTCCGCAAGGGTAGTACGCCTGAATATATTCTTCGCACCGTCAGCCGTTATTATAAATTGTAATTGCTTTTCCAATCTATCCATATCTCATTCTCCGTTACATTATTTCCTCTATTTTACATCATTTTTTCAAAAATTACAAGAGCATACCAACTTTCTTTCGCTTTCGCTCTTTACTTTTCGGCAATGTGGTTTTATAATAAATAATATATTTTTAACGAGAGGGGTATATTATGCCGGACTCTATAAAGGGACTGCGCCGCTCACACTATTCGCTTGAGCTTTCAGCGAATAATATCGGTGATACCGTCACAGTCGCAGGATTTGTTCAAAAGTGCCGTAACCTCGGTGCTATTATCTTCGCCGATCTCAGAGATCGCACCGGAATCGTTCAACTCGCCTTCGATAGTGCAAGCGATCCCGAAATTTTCGAAAAAGCCTCAACTATCAGAAGCGAATTCGTTTTGATGGCAAAGGGTGTTGTTCGCAAGCGCGAATCGGTAAACCGCGATATTCCCACGGGTGATATCGAAATTTTTGTTACCGATCTCCGTATCGTTTCAAAAGCGGAAACGACTCCTTTTGAGATAGTGGAAAACTCCAACGTAAAGGACGAGCTCCGTCTGAAATACCGTTATCTTGATCTTCGCCGCAGTAATCTTCAGCGCAATCTGATCATGCGCCACGAGATCGCCCGTACCGCAAGAGAATACTTTTACGATAACGGATTTTTAGAGATAGAAACTCCGATGATGATGCGTTCTACTCCCGAAGGCGCAAGAGATTACCTTGTTCCTTCAAGAGTACACAAGGGCTCCTTCTACGCACTGCCGCAATCCCCGCAGATATATAAGCAGCTGCTTATGGTTGCGGGATACGACAGATACATTCAGCTTGCAAGATGCTTCAGAGATGAGGATCTCCGCGCAGACAGACAGCCCGAGTTTACTCAAATAGACCTTGAGATGTCCTTCGTTGATATCGACGATATTTTGGAGTGTATCGAAGGCTTCGTAGGTGTACTTTTCAAAAAGGTACTCGGGAAGGATATTCCGCTTCCCATTCAGCGTCTGACTTATAACGAGGCTATGGAGCGTTACGGCTCCGACAAACCCGATACCCGTTTCGGAATGGAGATAACGGATATCTCCGACCTTGTAAAAGATTGCGGATTTTCGGTATTTTCCGATGCTGTTGCCAGCGGCGGAAGCGTACGCTGCATAGTAGCTAAAAAAGCCGCTAACACCTTAACTCGCAAGGAGATAGACAAGCTCACCGAGCACGCCCGCGGAATCGGAGCTAAAGGTCTTGCTTACATCCGTTACGTTGACGATGCTCCTTCTTATTCCTTCTCGAAATTCATCTCCGCCGAGGAGCTCGCTCCAATTCTCGACCGTATCGGCTGCGAAAAGGGCGACGTTGCTCTCATTGTCGCGGATAAGAATAAAGTTACTCTCCCCGTTTTGGGAGCGCTTCGTTTAATCGTTGCTAAGAAGCTCGATATCATTCCCGATCAGTTTAATTTCCTGTGGATAACCGAGTTCCCCTTCTTTGAGTGGGATGACGAGTCGCAAAGCTTCCTTGCGATGCATCACCCCTTTACTATGCCGCTTGAAGAGTGCTTACCTATGCTCGAGTCGGATCCCGCCTCTGTTCGCGCAAAGGCGTACGACTTGGTGCTCAACGGCGTTGAGCTTTGTTCCGGTTCTATAAGAATTTCCGATCCTGAGCTTCAGCAGAAGATGTTCTCGCTGCTGGGACTTTCCGATGAGGAGATAAAGGCAAAGTTCGGATTCCTCGTCGAAGCCTACAGATACGCATCTCCTCCTCACGGCGGAGCAGGTATCGGACTCGACAGACTCGCGATGGTCATGTGCGGAGCCGACAGCTTGCGCGACGTTATTGCCTTCCCGAAGGTACAAAACGCAAGCGAGCTTATGTCGGAGTGCCCCTCTACCGTCGATCAGAAGAGTCTTGACGATTTGGGTATTGCAATCGTTGTCAATAAAGAGGATGAATAATTTTAAACGGCACGGTCTTCACACCGTGCCGTAATTTTTTACTTTTTCCCGCCGAATAAAAATTTCCTTACCAGAAATACTGCGGCGTAATAAATCGGAATACTGATAAATATCAAGGCTCCCCAAAGCCACGCACCGCTTAAAAATCCCACCAGGAGATACGCTGCCGCGGCAAGCATCCATATCCAAAATTCATACGGATTTTTATGTATTATCGCCTTCACAAGAGAATCATGCACGGGTATCGTCAGCACTATTACCCACGTCGGATGCAGCAGTCCTTTAGCAATTACCAATATAATCAAAACCGCCGCAACAAGAGCGGGATATATCACCGTAAGCTTCCGGTCAAGTACCTCTTCCCCGTCCTCGTCATAGCTTACCAGCGGATTAAATTTCCTATTTTCCTCCACATCTCTCACTCTTTTCCTAAAAATATCGGAAGATAACGCCGCTTTGACGCCTCTTCCGATAGTATAATAGTAAATTATGAATTTTTCAACATCACTTTTGTTATTTTGTTAAGCTTCCGTTTTCATTTTCTATAAGCAGTAATATATCCGCCTCTGCTCCCGAAACGACGTCTATATATACAAGCGCTTTTTCATTCTCAAAGCCTTTGCACAAAAATTCATAAACATAGCTTTCATATTTTCCGCTTGTGGGGATTACCGCAGGCTTGAAGGACTGTACCTCAAGATACGGACTGAGCTTTGCCTGCGCCTCTTCTACACTTATCTCTGCAGTCGGAAGTTCTCTGTCTTCGTGGTTCATTATAAATCCGCGTGCGTCAAGCGCTATTATTTCACCGTTATCCATAGCTACACTCACTTTGATAAGGTCGGTGTAGCAGGTAACCCCATCCTGAATATACGCAAAGTTAATCGTCAGCACTCCTCTTGATTCCTCGTAATAAGTCACTCCCATCGAAGTGTACGCTATCTCATCCAAATATCTCTTCGCTATCTCCACCGCATCGGTACGGCTTATTTTTTCTTCCCCGATCTCACGCGAATTGATCAAATAACTCAAAAATCCGCCCGCTTTTGTAAATGCTACCATTCTTTCTCCGCTTTTATCGGTAAAAACATAAGAAGGCATATTTGATACCTCAAGCTCAGCACCTCCGAGCTCATCGCTTTTTATCTGAAGTATCGTCGATGCGGATCCCCTTGCTCCCTCTTCATTTATCTCGCCCACTCCTTCGGTAAGCTTCGGAGTACTGTCTAAAATGTGGTCGGAAAAAGGTCCGTCGTAGATGAGAGTAAGCGTGGACTCCATACCGTCCTCCAGCTCGGTAAATCCGTCGGTAACGCTTTCAACGTCGCCGGAAAGCTCAGCTTCCCTCAGCGCGCTCCAGTAGCTCTTACCGCCCAGCGCAGCCGTATTATTTATATCCCTTTCAAGAAAAACAATCTGCTGCGAGAGCTTTTCCGCAGTTTCCGACAGCTCAAGCAAATTATTGCGCTCCTCGTCACTCAAGGTGTGCCCCAGCGCGACCTTATTGGAAATACTCATTGCGTAATCTCCGACCTGAGATAAAAATTTGTGAGTATTTTCAAGGCGCTCTAGCGATATCGGAAGCTCTGCAAGTGCAGCTTTCGCAAGTGCTGCCTCCTTCCACAGCTCCGCCGACAGCTTCGCAAACTGGGTCGGACTCGCTGCATATACTCCCTTTGCAAGTGCCGTTTCCATATTACTGATATTTGCCGCAAGCTCCGTCAGCGCCCTCTGGTACCCCGTTTCGATCTCATACTGATACTTCTCGATCTTCATCGTCTTTTGATAAAGCATTCCTATGAGTACAAGCACAACGGCAATAACAAAAGTCCAAACCCGTATCATAGGCCTTCTTTTTACACGAATATGCATAATTTTACTTCCTTTCTTTTTTCGTCCTGTTCTCCTAATATTCCCTTTTATTTTAATATTATGTTAAAATATTTTATTTTATTTGAAATCAGAGAAGGAATGTAGTATAATTAATAAATCATGGGGGCGTGTACCCTTATATAAAGGATGGTTTCTTTTGAAGGAAATATACCTCGATAACAGTGCTACTACCGCAGTTGATGATTCGGTATCTGAGCTGATTTTTAAATATATGCGTGAAAATTACGGCAATCCCTCCTCTTTGCACAGACTCGGACTTGCTGCCGAAACTTTACTGAGCAAGTCACGCTCCGACGTTGCCTCCGCTTTGGACTGCGCTCCGAATGAGGTGTATTTTGTTTCAAGCGGTACCGAAGCTAATAATACTGCAATGTTCGGCTGTGCAAGACTCAAAAGGCGCAGAGGCGACCGCATAATAATCTCCTCTTATGAGCATCCTTCGGTCGATGAATGTGCAAAACGTCTTGCTGAGGACGGATTTGACGTTGTAAGAATAGATCCCGAACAAGACGGTAAAATATCTGTAAGGAAGCTGCTTGAAGAGTGCAACGAAAAGACTGTCTTAGTATCGGTAATGCTGGTCAACAACGAGATAGGTGCTGTAAATGATATTTCAGCTTTATGCCGCGCGGTAAAAAGCAGGTGCCCGAAT
>JAEIGA010011720.1_pt1 | contig 13305 bp, 9 predicted proteins | sample 9270691 | NCBI WGS metagenome assembly JAEIGA01 (sample SAMN17057246, study PRJNA624740) | gut metagenome | biome: biome; isolation source: fecal sample | host: Bos grunniens | place: China: Xizang | collected 2019
AAATAGCGAGAAGACTCTGCGACGCTACGTCGGTCTGTCCGCCGTCAAGCACTTGGAGTTGGTCGATAACGGGAGTCCACCAAGAATTTTCGGCCTTCGCAACGGGCTGCGCAGGAACGAGTTCCATCATAGGCACTTCTGCGGGCGCTTCCGCCTTTGCTTCAACTTTCTTTGCGGGTTCTACGACAGCTGCCTTCGCCTCTTTCTTTTCCTGAGCAGGCGCTGCCGCCTTCGGACCATCCGTGCCCTTTAAGTCAAACTCCACATTCGTGGGAGGCAAGCAGTTTTGGTCGTTACAAGCCGAGTAATTGAGGTAGCCCTTCACGGCATAATTCTCCGCCAAGAGCTTTACGCGCTGTGTGAATGTGCAGTTGTTTTCAAAGAAGGTGATGTCCATTTCAAACATGGCATCATACTCCGTCTTTGCTCCCGCACCGGGCTTCAAACCACCCACCAATTCAGCGCCCTCAATCTTATCCACGCCAAAAGTTGCGGGATTGGGACCATCCTCGGGGATGTTTGTAGAATAGATGTGCCACCCCGCTTCTGCCGTACCTGTGAAGACTACATCCAGCTCCGTAGGCGACACGCGGTTGTAACTCACCTTAAAATCAATCTGTGCCACCATAGCCACCGTCGTAGCGAGGAAAAGCACAGCAAGTGAAAGAAATTTCTTCATATTTAAGAGTTCTGTTTGTATATGCGTATTTATCCGTGCAAAATTACTACTTTTTTTTGGGGTAGACGGGATTGAGGTGCAGAAATCGGGAACGACAGCCGAAAAATACGCAGTAAATCCTCGTTGTAAAGTTGCTTTTACTTGGCTTCCAACTTTATTTTTGGCGCCAGCCACCCACATTGGTGCAAAAATATAGGACTACCATTTGTTTGTTTTCCAAAAAAAGACGAAATTTGTGTACAAATTGCTATGCACCACGCTTTTCCAACATTGCGCTATTAATAGATTACAAGTATGACAACTAAGCAAAGAATAGCTATTGCCCGCGTTATCTCTGATATGATTAAGGCAGATAATATTATTGAGGAATCAGAAATAGAGATGCTCAATAGATTTAAGCAGGTTTATGCTATTGATAGTAATATATTAAGTAGGGCTCGGCGTGTTAAGTTTTCGGAGGCTGTTTCTGACCTAAGCGATTTGCCTCCAGAGGAGAAAATTGAAATATTCAAGGCCATCCAAAATATGGCTGTTGCGGATGGTGTTTGTGTACCTCGAGAAGCGATGCTTCTGTTGGCTTTACGATATGTATTTGGAATAAGAAAAGAGGGCCGGCATAGATATAAGATAAGTAATGATATTGGTGCGAAATTAATATCTTGTCCTACGGGAGAAGGTTCTATAACAAGCCAATATGTAATTTACATTGAGGGGAAGTATCATAGTGTGGAGAACGAATGTGTGAAGACGGATCTCGAGCTTAATGTACTTAAGCTTCGTCAATGGGGTTTTGACTTCATTTATATACCAGCACTCATTGATGAGTTTAGCGCAATGAATCCCGACTATGTAAAGGCTGTCATAAACTATATGGCTCCTGAACTTTCAGAAGGAACCATCAATCAGGTATATGAACGACTGCTTAGGATGGATACTCCAACTTTTTGTAATCATGTGTTGGCTGAAAAGCTGCATGTAGAAGAGGTTAAGAATGCGGAGCCTTCGCTATTTGTAAATATAGGAACATCAATCGTGCCTTATTGCTCTGTAGGCGGGAAAGTAGAGTGTTATACAGAGTTCCTGTGCATCCCTCTTAAAGACAGCATTACATCACATATAAAAGACTTTATCAGGGCCTATAGTAAATTGGTATCGTTTTATGCGACGCCAAATTCAACAGATTTTGCCGACAACAACAATCGCTTCAAATATTTCGGTTTCTATAAGGCAATGTTCGATTTCCTTGTAAAGGCTGAACCTAAAGAAAGTCATATTTTGATACATACAGAAAATGCTGTTCTTAAATTCCCCAAGACCGCTTTGGAGGTGAAGCTGTCGCCCCAAGAGGCTGCTTTATATAAGCTCATCTTGGAACTGACATACAATCATGATTTGAAGGGGTTGCCTACATATTACACCAAAAAGTACGACAAGGAGATACGAGAAAAATACGCACAAATATATCGTAGGGAGGGAGGTGAATATCCTGATAATATAGCTCCTATTAGAAGTCGTATAGAAACAAAAATGCGAAATCAATTGGAGGGATTGTCAAATCTGGAAGAGTTTATTCCCAAAATGAGTGATGGTAAATATGTAGTCTGTGCGCCACCTGAAAGGGTTAGGATTTGCAGTGATTATTATGGCAAGGTAGAAAATCTTAAAGACTTTTGCTGGAGGTAAATTGATAAGACTTTTAAAAGAGGAGTAGCTATTTAAATCGCGACTCCTCTTTTTTTCGTCTAAATTCTTTGAATGAATGATGAGAGTTTTCCCATAAAAACTATATGAACGGATTTCCTCAAGACCTTGAAATATTATAATCTCACAACTTTCATACAACGAAATAAGGGGTTCATACAGTGGACTCCTTTTTCTTTTGTTCCCCAATTGGTACGGGGTAATTTTGCAATAGAATTAATAAACGCAAGACAAGGTTACAAGGTCGCTACACTTACAAATCGTAAGGACGAAGTCCCCCTAAAACCTTATTTCCCAAAATTTCAAAATCAACAATGACTGAAGTGCGATTTGACAAGTTGTTAAAATTCACAAAACAAAAGTGACAAAAACAGCCCACATTTTTGACAATGTTGTCAGAATATTACGGGGTCAATATCTCGCCGTAATTTTGCGGTAGATTTTAAAACAAACAATAACTAGTTTCCCGTATAGGGAGACACTAACACACTAAAAAAATGAATGCAATAATTAAACACGAGAATGTGTATGTTTGGGTAAAGAATGATGAGGAATTAAGAGCAGATGAGAATTTGGATGATTCTCTTATTATTCGCTTATCTAAAAGCGGGAAGAAAGTGCTTTATAGTGGAAGAGTTTTTGTTCAAACATGGAGTGATGGTGATATCTCTATAAAGATAGATGGTGTGACAATCTTAAATTTTATGAGTGACTATAATGCATCATCAGGAACTTCTTCCTTCGAATATAGTGAATATTGGAAAGCGAATAGCATAGTTGCATTCTTAAACCAAATAGAAAATTTAGGAGTTGATTCCTTCTTGGAAAATTACAAGAACAATCTGTATGAACTCAAAAAATACATTGAAGAGCGTCTTTTGATACTATTGCAACAGGGTGAGGATGATAAGACAGTGGAGACTATAAGTAATTGTAAACAAATTCTGCTTTTTCTTGTCTACACAGTCATCAACCTTACTACGCATATGAATGCAGGGTTAACGAATCAGCACTATAGCAATGCCTACGATACTATTATTAATACATATTTCTAAATAGCTATATTAGGGAAGTCAGAGACAAAAGAATTAAGCACGATTTGACAAGTTGTTAAAATTCACAAAACAAAAGTGACAAAAACAGCCCACATTTTTGACAATGTTGTCAGAATATTACGGGGTCAATATCTCGCCGTAATTTTGCGGTAGATTTCAAAACAAACAATAACTAGTTTCCCGTATAGGGAGACACTAACACACTAAAAAAATGAATGCAATAATTAAACACGAGAATGTGTATGTTTGGGTAAAGAACAAGGAGGAATTAAGAGCTGACGCGAATTTGGAAGAGTCTATTTTTTACAAATTTGGCAGGGGTGGACATTGGGACCTTTATGGTGGAAGAGTTGTGTTACATAATATTTATAGTCAAACAACTTTGAGAATGGAGATTGATGGTATACCCATATATGTATGTGAATTTGGTTCTGGAGACTTTGGGTGGGGTATATATCAAGAAAAAGAATTGGAACCTCCGACCGTTGTAGCGTACTTAAATCAAATTGAGCATTTAGGTGTTGACCCCTTTTTAGACAATTACAAAAAACAACTCCAAGAATTTAAGAAAGATGTAGAGAACTTGCTCCATGGATTAGAGTCGAATTCCAAGAATGAAAGTCTCATCTCCAAACTGCAAAAGGTATTAGGATGTATCATAGTGCTTATATTCTCACTTTCAGTCAACATGAATGTAGGACTAACAAATCAGCACTATGCCAACGCCTATGAAACTATTGTAAACACATATTTTAATTAGACTTATGACAGATATTAAAACAAAGATTGACGAAGAAGAAAACAAGCAGTTTCGCTCTATCCCTGCACAAAGATTGATTGAGAAACTTTCGCTCCTTAAGAACCGCGTGAATGAAGGTAAGAAGAGATGGTTTTGGGAGTTGCTTCAAAATGCAAGTGACTATAATGAGGCTGTAAATGTAAAGCTGGTGGTGACGGATGATAAGGTCGTCTTTGCTCATGATGGTGCTCCATTTTCAAAGCGAGATGCCTTGAACCTTATTTCACCTGATTCTAACAAACTTGATGATGAGGTGCATACAGACAACATTGGTAAATTCGGTACGGGGCTTGTTTCGACACACATTTTGTCTGCTGTTATGGAAGTTGAGGGGGTCTGTATTGATGATGATCTAGGATGCTACAACTTTATCTTGTCACTTGACAGATCCTGTTTTAATAACAAACAGGAACTTATAGAACAAATCACTCTAGCAAAGGAATCTTTTAAGCAATCCTTGCAAAAACAAGATCCCCAACCTGGTTTTAACACCTCTTTTTCTTATAGATTAGGAAAACCTTTACCAGAGTTGCCCGCATTAAGTTCTTGTGATGTCAATCTTAATTACCTTTACGAAGTGCTGCCCTACACACTTTGCTTTATGCCAAAGGTAAAGTCTGTGGTTATCGAGGACCAGCGCAACCAGTGTGAGACTAAATGTTTTAAAATCTCAAGAGCACAAGAAGGTGATGACCACAATATAGTGTTTACAATCGAAGCAGACCAAACCAAAACGACTCAACAATATGCCTATATCTCATACGGCGATGTTGCAACAACCTTTAGATATGAAGGGGATACAATCCTGCCATTTCCCAAAGAACTATCGCGCATTTTCTGTGGACTTCCTTTAATTGGAACAGAAGAAATTGGTATGCCTTTCCTACTTAATAGTATGAAATTCACACCAACAACCGAGCGTGAGGGGATTGAGTTGGAACCAAGCTCTAACGATTCGAATAGAAAGTTGTTTACAGACTCCATCAAACTGTATGGGCTCCTGTTGGATTATGTGGCGAACAATAAATTAAAAAACGCCTTTTATTTGACGAGACTTCGAGACAAATATAATGGCACGCAAATTTCCAACCAGCAATTCTATTCATTGTATTTGGCACAATATAAGCAGCAAGTCTTGAGTCACAACATTGTGATTAATATGGACAATGAGTTTATTTCGTTCTCAAGTATGCGATTGCCATTTAAGGACTCTAAACCTAACCTTGGATTGTACAAGAACAGCCAAATGCTGAATAAGATTCGTTTGCCGAGGGAGTGTGATTATGAACAGTGGTTTGATGCGATAGATTTCAATCTCTTCCGAGACCAGAAATTCACTAACGAAGATTTCGCCCAACAGATTCAGAGTAAGTCAAGTATCTTTACTTTTGGACAATCTCCAGAAGAAGTGCTTGAATGGCTCTTCCAATGTGCCTCATATTTTAAAGAAAGTGACAACTTTTTGTTGTCAAGATATAAAGTCCTCCCGAATCAGTCTGGCAACTTATGTACTATTAGTAGCGACTTGTATGCGGACAATGATCTTCCCATTGAATTGAAGGAACTTTATGACACCTTGTATGCTTCGAATTACCAGAAGATTGGTGATAAATTGCTTAACAAAGATTTTAATGAGTTGGGATTGCTGTATCAAGAGTATACCTTGGAGATGTTGTCAAGAAAAATTGATACGGAACTATCATCTCAATATTCTAAAAATCAAGGTAACACGCACATTTTAAGCACATCAATTAATAAGTTGTATAACTGGATTAACAAAACAGAAATTGCAAAGGAGGACCTGGCTTCTTATTTCCGTTGGTACTATCCTAAAAGAGCAACGTTAATTGTGGATATGCTTTCTGAAATCCAACGCGAACAAGCACTCGTTATTGCACAAAGTGGTATGATGGAACCCTTGTCTGTATTGGCTTCTTCAAACTTGACACAAGAGGAAATGCAATTGATTGTTGCCAATATAAAAAGATTGCCTGATGCATTAAGTCTGCTCACAAACACTATTGATGACAAGAAGTTTGCAGATGCTACGGAAGGTGATTTCGGCGAGGAAATTGTATATAAGGATTTGATTGCAAAGTATCCAAAAGTGAAGGGATACAATGTTTGTTGGGCAAGTAAAGAAAAGGGGGAATGTTGTTATGACTTTGAAATAACACATAACGGTCAACCTTTCTGTTATTGTGATGCGAAGACTACTAGAAAAGGCATCGCGAATGCAGATTCTATTCCCTTCTTTATGAGAAAATCGCAATGGAACTTCTTGCATTCATTACCTGAAACTACTCCTTATTACATAGCTAGAGTATTTATGAATGATGGCGGAGCAATTAAGTACATACGCATTACAGAAACTGATATCTAACCTATTGTTTCATAATTTAACACCTTACCAAAATGAGACGAATTTACGACGACGATTTCTATGAAGACGAAAGAGAAACGTACAACAATTATCATGGTTCTTACGCACAAGATGTAGAAGGGTGGAGCGACCAAGATATTGATGAGGTTTTTGATGGTGATCCAGATGCTTATTGGAATATCGATTAGTTAAAAACCAGCGCAACAAGCAGTTCAAACTGCTCGTTGCGCTGGTTTTGATTTGCTATTATTCCAACGGGATTTTAATACTCATCTTCGTTGAAGAGGAAGTCTTCTTTATCGGGGTAGTCGGGCCAAACATCTTCGATGGTTTCATAGATTTCGCCTTCATCTTCGAGTTCCTGCAAGTTTTCGACCACTTCCATAGGAGCTCCTGAACGCATTGCATAGTCAATGAGTTCTTCCTTTGAAGCAGGCCATGGTGCGTCTTCGAGCTTTGACGCCAATTCAAGTGTCCAGTACATAGTGTTTAGATTTTATGATTTATTAGTGTATTTTTCGTGGGCGCAAAAATACCACTTTTATTATAATAAGCAAGTAATAAGTGCGAAAATTTAAGGTTTACTTTGCAAAAACAGGTGTTTTTAATTGTCAAACGAGCATTGTGTAAAAAGAAAGGTGTGCCGAAATTTGGATTTCGACACACCCTCTGATATTATGATTTCCTAATGAAAGGTTAACGCGCAATAAATACCTTCTGGCCGTTACCGGTTACATAGATACCTGTTGTGGGGTTCTTAACACGCTTACCATTGAGGTCGTAAAGTCCGGTGTTGGCACTTTCAGTTGTTACACTTTCGATACCAACGGGAACACCTTCAAGGGTAGTGAAAGTTAAGTTGCGTGCTTCACTTTCTGCTTCCAGGTATGCTGTGTTTGCAAGAACGGATACACTGCTCTTGTTAGACTTCACAAACTTGTTGCCCGAGAGCGTGTAAATCTTCTTCTGACTATTAGTCAATGTCTTGGCCTTCAGAACTCCCTTGAGTTCGTCAGAATTTTCAATGACCTCGGTAGCATCTTCGTTTGCTACGATTGCAAACACATGATTGCCAGCAGTCGCTTTGACCACAACGGGAAGGTTTGCGGGAACAGCACCTTCCAACTGCTTGATGCGCAGACATTCTGTTTCATCAACCTCTACACGGCCTGTTACTGCATAGGCTTCTGCACCATCGGGAAGATTTACCGCAAAAGGCAAGCACATAGTGGCATAACCTGCGTCAGGAATGGTGACATTGAAGTCTTCGACGGGTTGGATGTACCAAAGCGAAGCATCAGCATTGGTAGTCCAAGGTACGAGTCGCTTGCAGTCGCCCGCAAGGTGAATACCTGCATGACTGCCCGTCTTGTTCTGACACGCAATACCTGAAAGACCTGAAGCACTCGTGATGACGGTATAGCGACCTGCATCTTCGGGAGTGGTATGAACGGCGGGTTGCGTTTCGTTAGCACCGAGCTTGCCAAGATAAAGGCCGAAGTTGCCGTTGTAAAGGTTGTATACACCCTCGTTGTCGGTAGCCGTAAAGCTAAACAATTGGTCGGCATCTGCAGCATCTCCAGTTGCTACGGTGAAGCGACTGTCCTCAGGAGTCATATAGAGAGTTCCATTAGAGCGTCCGTGATTGCGGATGGTGTACCACTTGCCTGCTTCTACTTCAACGCGAGGTGCGTTGGCGATAGCAGCATTAATAGCTTCGTAACCCTGCTTTGAAGGTGCTGTAGCATAGTTGTCCAATGCAGCGGTGAGTGCTTCGCCAGCACTTTCCATGTAGTTACCAACATAAGGACCTACATTGTTGAGTACAGCAGAAGTCTTGCCTTCAATAGCTGCTGCAACAATTGCATTGCGGTCAACATCTGCATTATAAGTATAGAGAGAATCCGTGATTTGCTCTACGCTGTAGTTTTTGTAAATGATAGAGTAACCTCCACCACCTGTGCCACAATATGTTTCTTCTTCATAGAGGAAGCCGATTGTGTTGTCGGCCTGCAAGCACATGGTTGAGTAAGCTGAATAAAGGTAGCTTGATTGGTGACGACCATCCCAATTTGCTGCAATGCTGTCGGTAGAGATAAAGTCGTTGAGCGTTTCAAGTTCCTTATAGTAAATACCTACATTTGCACGTCCCGAACCAAAGGGCACTGACTGCAAGAGCAAGTACAAAGGCTTACCGTCTGCTTTACGCGTAGCGGGAACGAGGAGCAATTCGCCATTTGTAGAGTTAGAAACTGCTACAACGCCGTTGTTGCCACTGTTTGATTGCTTCACGGTGTTCCAATAACCTTCAGCCGTTTCGCTATTCGTGAAGTTGTAGATATTAAACCAGCGTCCGCCGCTTACACGTGAGCTGATGAGGATAGAACCGTCGGGGAGTTCTTCCACTTTAGGTTCATCTGCACCACTGGGTACGGGGGCTATGTCAACGCCACCGAGCACCTTCCACGTGCCTCCGAAGTCGTCAGAATAGAATACGAAATTCGTGTACGTACCATCGTTGATTTTTACCAAAGCAGCGCAGTAGAGGCGGTAATGTGTGCCAACCTTAACTGTTTCACTCTGAATAATCTTACCCGAACCGATAAACATAGCGCGAACAGGACCATCAGCGCGTGAGTCAAACTGGCTGTAGATGCTTTCAGCAATATCGTCGGGCTTGCCCCAAGTAGCGCCATTGTCTTCACTGTAGAAGCGTGCGATGTTTTGGTGGTTGTTGCGTGTACCATTGGGGAAAGATACATTACCTGCGCAACTCAATACAAGAACCTTGCCACTTTCGCGGTCGGCAACGATACAGGGGTCACCAAAGCCAACATTCATAAAGTCTGGAGAACTTCCGCCCTGACCACGAACGATGTCAAAAATATCACCCCAAGTCTGACCATTGTCCTTTGAAATACGCGCACGAAGGTCAATGCGACCGTTGTGTGCCATACCGATGTCGGCACGACTATGACGGTAGTCGGCAACAGCAATAAGGTCGCCATTATAAGCACGCGCAATAGCAGGAATACGGTAGGGAATTGCACTGGTAGTGGGTGTTTCAAACACAACAAAGAAGGGTTCGGGCTTGATCAAAGAACGGCGAATAGTTACCGTGAAATCCGTGAATGTAACACCCTTATTTGCACCTGATTGTGAGAAACCTGCAGTGCGTTCTTCAAGGTCGCTAACTTCAACATGCTGCTTCGCACCCGTTGACTTCAAAGTCTTACCATTTACCGTGAAGTTAAGCTGGTAACTGTCGTCGCCTGTTGTATTTGCAAAGTCAAAAGAATATCCTGCAATGATGCAACCGTCGGGAGCTGTGAGGGTGTAGGTGCAAGTGCCTGACGCACCTGAATAACCAGCTACATAACCGTTTGAATATTGCATGTTGTTGGCATTTGCAGAGAAAGCAAAGCCATCAAGCACGCTGCTTGACCACTTTGCATGCCAAGTCTTGTTGCCGTTGCTTGAGGTCCATGTACCGTTGCCCTCCTTTACTTCAACGAGGGTTTCAGCGAATTCAATGACAAGGGTAGAATTCTTGTCCTGTCCTTCAGCCCAGAATGCGAGTTTGCCAAGTCCACCAAAGTTGTTCACAGCATTGTTAGTGCCGTGGATCTTGAGGAAATAACCTTCTGTATTGGCTATTTTATCAGAGGCGCTGAAGTCCCAGAGGTCCGACCAACCTTCGGGGATAGCGGTTGCGTCCTTCATCACAGGGTAAGTAGAACCACCTGTGCCCCCATAACCTGCGAGGTTGCCCATGGTTGTAGAAGTGGCCAACACCTTTGTTGGTCCTGCCTGCTTATTGTAAAGACGGTAACCGTCGGTGTCGTTACCTACGAAGCACCAGAGGTCTTGCGCCTCAAGAGATGTTGTACTGCCCGAGATGGCTATAAAATCGGCTGTCCCGTTGTCGGAAAGCACACTCTTGCCTTCTCCCAAGTGCATGGTGTACCACTGCGTGCCAGGAGCAAAAGTTCCATCCGTAATGGTAGTTACCTTAAAAGGCACCGCTGCAGAGAGGGTTGCGCAAAGCATTAAGGCAAGGGTAAGAAGAGGTAAATGTTTCTTCATAGAATAAGGTATAAAATTAGTGAATGATTGCAACTTTTCATGTGGTGTAAGTCACACAACATATGCTACTTGGCAAAGATACGATATTTTTTTGTGAATTAACATAAGAGGTCAAGCCGAACGCCCCCGGCTTGACCTCTTTTATGATATTTTAAGAAAATTTAAGCTTGTTCTTCCAAGAACTTCTTGGCCTCGATAGCTGCCTTACATCCGCTTGCCGCAGCTGTAATAGCCTGACGGTAGTGAGGGTCTGCTACATCGCCCGCCGCAAATACGCCGGGCACGCAAGTCTTGGGCGTTGCGCCTTCTGTGATAATGTAACCCACTTCGTCGGTAGCCACCCAGGGCTTAAAGATGTCGCTGTTGGGCTTGTGGCCAATGGCGAGGAAGAAACCATCAATAGCGATGTCGTGAATCTTCTCCTCGGGAGTACCCTTCTTGTAAACGAGCTTCGCACCCTCAACGCCGTTTTCGCCAAAAAGACCTACGGTGTTGGTGTTGAAGAGCACTTCAATCTTCGGATTGTTGAACACGCGGTCTTGCATCGCCTGTGAAGCACGCAGATAGTCCTTACGCACGATGAGGTATACCTTCTGCGCAAGCCCTGCCAAGTAAGTGGCTTCTTCACATGCTGTGTCGCCACCGCCCACTACTGCCACCGTCTTCTTACGATAGAAGAAGCCGTCGCAAGTAGCACAAGCGCTCACACCCTGACCGCGGTATTTTTCTTCATCCGCAAGGCCAAGATACTTTGCAGAAGCTCCCGTAGCAATGATGAGCGTTTCGCACTGCACTTGTGTATCGTCGTCAAATGTAATCGTGAAGGGGCGCTTGCTCAAGTCGGTTTTCACGGCAATAGCAGAGCGAATTTCTGTGCCAAAGCGCTCACACTGCTGACGGATTTCGTCCATCATCTGATTGCCGTCCACTCCCTCGGGATAGCCAGGGAAGTTTTCGATTTCAGTAGTCGTTGTGAGCTGACCACCAGGCTGAATGCCTTCGTAAAGCACGGGAGAAAGCCCCGCACGACCAGCATAAATACCTGCAGTATACCCTGCAGGGCCAGATCCAAGGATAAGGCAGTTAATGAGTTCCATAGAATTATTTTTTAGTGTATTAATATCGTAGTTTTTACCCTGCTTTTTTACCCACATGATAGGAGTGGCGAAAACAGAAATACTCGTCGCAAAAATTGTTAGTAATGTATTTTAAATTATGTCCCTAACAATTTTTTTTATGTCCCGAATAGTTTTCACCCACTTTAGAGGGCTGTTCTTTATCACCCCATGAGGAGTAAGCGGGCAAGGTCCTTGCCTATCTTAAGTCAATCATGTCGTAACTCGGGAAGAGGCCCTGGTCAAAGCGGAAGAAGGCGTCGTCGAGCTTCAAGTTAAGTTCGCATTCAGAAATGCGGATGCGAAACCAGTCTGCCCCCTTTTTCATGCGGATAGATAGGGGCAGTTTTGTAGCCTGGCTGACAATGACGCTCATCTCTGCGATAGATGCTGCGGCATTCGTGGGGCGCATTTTTACAATGTACGCCGGAGTGCCGTTGTAGTCCATCTTGTCGCAAGTAAGAGCGAAGCCCTGCTTGTAGAGGTTGATGAAGTAGAGCGGGTTCATGCCCTGAAGTTCTTCCTCGGTGGGGATGCTCACATTAACCTCCTCGCTGCCGTTGAGAATCGTCCAAAGCGTTTCGCCGTCAAACCAGGCGCGAATCATGTCGGAATCAAGGTTATACTTGTTGCCCTTCAAGACAATCGTACCGCTAAAGTTCCCGGTTTCCTGGGTGCCACAGAAATTTGTGCCCGTAAAGACTACGCGCGTCGCTGTGCTCTTGGTGAGCAACTTTGAGGTCGCGTCGAGCACCTCCTTACCCGTTTGGGCAAAGGCCGTGATGCTGCTGAGCAGGAGGGAGCATATGATTAAAAGATGCTTCATGATTTTTTGAGGGTGGGGGATGGTTACTGTAGAGCCTACAGACGCTATGGTTTTATAGCATCTATGCCTGTTAGAGTGAATTCAACTTCAATTCCAATTCAGCCAAGTCTGCGCAATACACCTCACGCGGCTTTGCACCTCGGGTGGGGCCGACAATACCAGCCTTCTCCATCTGGTCCATCAAGCGACCGGCGCGGTTATAGCCGATAGAGAAGCGGCGCTGAATGAGTGAGGTAGAACCCTGTTGGTTGATGACAATCTCGCGAGCGGCATCGGCAAACATGGGGTCCATATTCGCGGAGTCAAAACCTTCAGACGAACCGCCTTCTCCGCCTTCAACAGCAGGTTCTGGCAATTCAAACGGAGCGCGGTAACTTTGCTGCACGGCGATGTGCTGACAAATCTGTTCTACTTCAGGCGTATCGACAAATGCACACTGCACACGGACGGGCGTGTTACCCGCAAGGAAGAGCATGTCGCCCTTACCCACGAGTTGGTCGGCACCCTTAGCGTCGAGAATCGTGCGCGAGTCAATTTGCGACATTACCTTAAACGCCATACGAGCCGGGAAGTTGGCCTTAATAGTACCCGTAATGATGTTCGTAGTGGGGCGCTGTGTCGCAATAATCATGTGCATACCTACGGCACGCGCCAACTGCGC
>JAEIGA010011721.1_pt1 | contig 13304 bp, 10 predicted proteins | sample 9270691 | NCBI WGS metagenome assembly JAEIGA01 (sample SAMN17057246, study PRJNA624740) | gut metagenome | biome: biome; isolation source: fecal sample | host: Bos grunniens | place: China: Xizang | collected 2019
ATAACGGATAAATAATTTATAATCCTTTTTAGGAATAAATAACTCTTCTGCTTTATATGTTATACACGTGTCTTGATAAGATTGATTAAGTTTAAATATATCAAAAACATTAACTCCACCATAGCAAACACTTTCTTTGCCGTTTGAATGGAAATGTTCTTGATTTTCAAATATTAGTTCATCGCTATCTTCAAGGCTATCAGTTAAATTTTTTGCTAATCCAACAACTTCGTGAATGTCTTTATCAAAATATTTAACCATTAACATATACTTTATCTCTCCTTTGCGTTCTTTTGCAAACATTCCATCGTCAAGAAGATAAAGATAATGATTTCCGTTGTCTGCTTGATAGAGGTTTATAACCTCGTGTCCTAAATTGTTTTCAAGATATGAACCTGAATACATTCTGTTTAGAACAATGCCATTGATTTCTTTTTCCATTTTTTATTGTTTTAATTATTTAAAATCTGCTTTACCCAAGTCCCAAAGGCTAGATATTGTTTTGAAGTTTTGACTTATGGGCATAAAAAAACGTGGGACTTTTTTCTTATCGTTTCATGAGGTCTTCGACTACCTAATATGCCAAATAAGAAAAGCCCACGAAGATGATTCGTGAGCGTTTTCTACTTATCTTATTGGCATACTTTATGAAATTGTCGAAGTTTCATGAAACCAAGTATAAGCAAAAACGCTGTTTTATGTCGTTAAAAATTAACTAAGTCTAAATTATAATTCTTCTTTGTCTCCTTTTTTTTCCTCCAATTTTTAGATATTTATCATTTCGCAAGCAAATTTATGAATATTTTAAATAGTAACAAATTTTTTTGGTTCTTTTCTGTTCTTTTTGCATTTTAAAATAATTTCCAATATCAACAAAAAAAACGCAGTGTTTATCTGCGTTTTTTGTTTGCTTATTTTGAGGCTTTTTCTCTTTGTTTTCGCTTTTCCAAGAGAGCATCCATTTCAGCAAATTCCTCAGAATTTGCATCTATTGTCTCAATGATATTTTTTATTGAAGGATCAACAAAATTGAACTTTGCACCTTTGAGTTGAGAAGTAAGCCAAGGCGAAGGGCGAAAGGCAATGTGCAAGCCTTTAATGCTGTCTGCTTTCACATTATCAACACTATCTTGAGCCTTTACCCTCAAGTTAGGAGTGAAAGTCCCCAAAATGCTAAGCCTTACGCTTGCTCCACGCAAAAGATGATAGCTCATTTCTACTTGCAGTTGTTGTAAAACTCCCATCACATCAGCTTTGCTCATAGTGGAAGCACCTGCAACCTGTTCTGCGATAAGGTTCAAATCTACTGCTTGTTCTCTTACCATTCTTGCAAGAAACTTTTCTCCGGGATTTTCACCCACATGAATCATTCTTTTTACCTTTACATACTGTATTGCCATGATTGACACGTTTTAAAGGGTTAATAAAATTATTTTCTTAAAGAAATTTCGTGTGAAAACTTCTTGAAATATTAACAAAATGAGGAGAAAAAGTGTTCAAATTTGCACTAAAAAAAATTAAACGCCGTTTAATTTTCACCAGATGCCGTTTAATTTTTTTTTAACGCCGTTTAATTTCAACCAAACGCCGTTTAATTTTGCCAAAATCAAGAGAAAAAACACCCTTTTTAGGCTTAAAAATGGCTTAAATAAGAGTTGAAAATCCTTAAACTATTGATTAGCAGCGATTTGCTTAACTCCAAATGCTTAAGGAATTTGCAAATAAAAAATCAAAGCTCGAAATTTTCGTAGTATTTCGGGCTTTGATTTTAATTAAAAAATGTTAAAATTTTTTCAAATAAGGGAAAATCGACTAAAATTTAGGAAAAACTATTTCTTAATAAGTTTTCGCATTATTGTTTTATCAGATGATTGAAGTTTAAGAAAGTAAACGCCACTTGCAAAGTCTTCAAGGTTTATTTCATTTGCATTTTCAAAACTCTTGATAAGCTTTCCTGTCAAATCCATTAGCTCAACTCTTTCAATCATTTCACTAAAAGTTACTCTATTTGTTGCAGGATTAGGATAGAAAGTAAGGTTATCTTCTTCAATATCTGCAAGGCTTGATTCACAATCTTCAGTCATTCTTCCTGTAAAGAAACTACACCAATAGTAATCTGCAATGTAAGCATCTAAACTACCACAAGGTACTTTCACGTTAATAGAATTAGGATAAGCAAAAACTGTATTGTCTTTAAATGCAGGAGGAGTTGATGCTAAACAATTAATAGTTTGCAAAGCATTACAGTTTCTAAAGGCACTGCTTCCAAGGGAATCAACCCCACTTCCAATTGTTACAGAGCTTAAAGAGGTGCAATATTGAAATGTTTTGTCTTTTATAGTAGTTACATTGTTAGGAATAGTAATAGAGCCTAAACTACTGCAACCATAGAAGGCTTGTTCTCCTATTTCTGTAAGGTTATTTGGAAGACTAACACTGCTTAATTGATTAAAGCCATAGGCAAAATAAGCTGGTATTCTTTGAACATTTTCTCCTATATTAATAGTTTGTAGTGGTGCGTTTTTGAAAGGGTGATTATCAATACTATTAAAATCTGCACAATTTATGACATTGAAATTTAATGTATTTAAGTTAATACAATTCATAAATGCCTCATTTCCAATAGTACTTACGTTTTCTCCGATTGTAATAGAGTTTAAAGCCCAACAATTCATAAATGCATTATTTCCAATTTCAGTTACACTATTAGGAATAACCACAGACTGCAAAGCATAACAATCACTAAAAACGTCCCAACCAATTTCGGTAACGCCATTGCCTATAGTGACTGATTCTAAATTAGAACATTGCCAAAAAGCTCCCCATTCAATAGTTATAATATTATCAGGTATTGTAATAGAAGTTAAGCTTATGCACCCTTGAAATAGATTTTGCTCAATAATAGTAAGAGCAGTTGGAATGTTAATAGAGCTTAAACTGCTACAACTTTTGAAAGCACCCCAACCTATTGAAGCAACATTGTCTGACATAGTAACAGTAGTTAAAGATTGACAACCAGTGAAAGCACCATATCCAATGATTACAACACTATTAGGAATAGTTACAGAAACTAAATTTTGACGGCCTTGGAAAGCATTTCTTGTAATGGAAATAACATTATAAGTATTTCCATTGTATGTAACTGTTTCAGGAATATTAGCTACTGTAATATTATTGTTAGAACTATATATGGATACATCCACTTGAGATACTGGGTCTATTTCATATTGTATAGAATCTAACCAAAAGCTTGCTCCTTGTTGTGCAAAAAGTATATTGATACATAGTATTGCACTAATAGATAGTAAAAATCTTTTCATAACACTTTTTTTATTGATTGTAATATGCTACAAAGGTAAAGAATAAATTTTATATAAACAAAAGAAATAAATGAATCTTGAAAAGAAAAAAATGTTTCTTTGTTTTAATTTAATGAAACAAAGAATTAATTTTTTAAAACAAAGAATAAAAAAAGCGAAAAGGCTAAAAAATCTTTCCGCTTTAATTGATTTAATTAAATAAATTATTGAACTATTAATTTCTTACTTGCATTGCCTTTTTGAGTGATTATGTTTACTACATACTTTCCTTTTGGATAGTGTTGTAGATCTATGTAATATTCATAATTATTAACTGCAATTTCTTCTATTTTTTTACCTTGCATATCATAGATTTCTAATCTTTCTATCTTGTAACGACTTATTACTTTGCTATATATTGTTGCTGGATTTGGTACAAGGTTGCAATGTTTTGCTAATTCTTCTGAAGATAATCCAACTCCCATTTTTGGTATTATGATTATTGGGTAAAAACCTATTTGTTTCTTTTGATAGAATTGATAGAATTCGTCTTGGTCAAAACTAACCCAATTTGTAGAATCATACATTAAGTACAATGGAGGTAAATATTCATAACAACCTAAATCTTCATAACGACATTCATGATACCATGGAACCTCTTTATCTCCACCTTTGAAGGTCATAGTGTGATCAAATTGATATGGGACATTACCCGAAAAATCACGATCATAATATGTATGGTTTTTGTCAAATGCTAAAGAGAATGCTTGTATTTGATGTTGGTTGTTAAACATATAATAATCTAATGTTGTTGGAAATGGATTTTTCCCATAAGGTTTATCTGTACTTGATACATTTGGAGACATTTTCAAAATTCCTACATAATCTAATAGATTACCATTATTATCATATAAAAAGAAATAAGGAGTAGCTGCAGTTGCAGGACGTTGTCCAAAAATCTTAGCGGCAACACCTATCACTCTTGCTGCAGTATCTAAATCTGGTAAATAATATGGTTGAGCATAGCTTCTAATCTTATCTATTGGATTAGAAGCCATATAATTACAAGCGACAATATTACATAAGGAAACACTGCTTATTTTTTCTGTACCTAAATTTACAAATTCATCAACGTTACAGAAAAACATATCCCAGAAACGATAAAAACTATGATAGTTTGCAGAAAACCAACCAGCGCCAGGATTTCCTCCTGCTGCTATATGAGCGTTATATTCATCCAAATTGTTATAATATTCCTCAGTTGCAACTGGATCAAATAACATTGGACATTCAAAAATAGTTTGAGGGAAATAAACTATTGTGTCATATTCTTGTTCTTGAGCATAAGTTTCTAAACTTAATACTAATGCGATTACTACTAATATTATATTTTTCATAAGGCAGTTATTCTATTGTTTTAGGTTGTTTGTAAATTATATTTGTCTCTATATTTTCACAAGAGCTTTCAATGGTGTGGAGATTTGTTTGCGTTACATTAAATACATCTACGTATTGAAAAGCAGGAAGATGTAATAAACTATTTACAATTTGCATCTCCTCAGCAAATTGACAACGTACCATTAACGGATTGTCAATTATTTTTGGCAATAGTTCAGAAAAGATATATTCTTCTCTTATATCATAGCACTTTCCTAATGAATTATAAGCATTGGCAAGTTTTTCTATAAGGATTTTATTTTTTGATTTTTCTCCGTATATACCTAAATAAATGTTATCATATAATTCTAGCGATGAAAGATTATCATACATCTTTGTATGTATGTATGCATAGTATGGCATAATCATATTATCATTCATACTTAAATGCCAAACTTCATCTTTTCTGTCAAAAATATTTGATTGTTTCAAAACAACTAACATATTTTCTGTTTCAATATATTCTAAATCCCAAATTTTGTGTTTTATATTATTCCCTGATAAAGCAAAAGCATGACTAAAAATAGGGGTAATAGTATTTGTATCTAATTTTAATTTGTACAACATGTTACAATTTTCAGTGGTAAATCCCTCGTAGCATATGGCTATATCATTTATTCCTGTACATATCGTTTCTAATTCTCCTCTAATTAGTGAGTCTGAAAAAGAATGAATTTCTCCTTTCATTCTTTTTGCCCATCTGTTTTCTAAATTATTTTTATCAAACCAATAAATATTTAATTCGTTTTTAAGAGGACAATTTTCATCTTCATAATATGCTGTAATTACACTTATGAAGTCTTTTGTTAAACACAAATCTTTTATTTTTCCTTGGTTATTTTTGTATGGTAAATGCCACAAATCATATTTATGTTCAACGCCATTTACTGTTCGTTTTATATTTAGTGTTGCCAAACATTCTCTATGTTCTGGTGGAGTAGCAGACCAACTATACTCTATCGCATTATAATTATTGTTTTGTTGTTGATTTTCGCCTGTAATTGTAGGGGGTACTATATTTGCGTTTGGTGGTAATGGTATATCTGGTCCTACGATAAGTGAATCTATCACTGAAGTATCAGGATCCTCTATATAAAAAGGTTCTCCATAGAATTGTCTTCCTATTGCGACAACAATAGTTTGTTCGTTGCTATCATTATATGCTTCTACTTTAAATAAATTGTAAGTAGAACGTATTTCAGCATAGTTGCAAGTTTGATTAGAATTGTTAAATAAATCATTAATGCGCACATATCCTATTATTCCTTTTACGGTATTAGAATTTTCTAATTTTTTTCCAACAAAATAGAGGGTGTCATTTAGAATTGTGAAATCGTTAATCTTATATTCTATTGGTATATAAACTGTTTTTGATGTATTTACATTACCTTTTTTTAATAACCCGAATGTTGCTTGGTTGTTATTGGTAAGTGTATTCAATACAACTGAATATTTGTCATTCCATTTCACTATTTTGGCACTATGATCCTCCGTAAAATTATCCATCGTATAAATACTATACTCTGTAATTTCTTGTGACATAGGATTGGGTGTTAATACTTGTGAATACATTTCTGTATTAATTATCAACAAAATAAAGAATGTTGATAGTAAAATTATTTTTCTCATACGCCCTTGATTTTTTTTAACTAATAAACAAAACTATATATTTTTTTTTATGTAGACAAATGTTTTTGTCATTTTGTGACATTTATTACAATGTTTTTTGAAAAGAAAAAAATGTTTCTTTGTTTTAATTTAATGAAACAAAGAATTAATTTTTTAAAACAAAGAATAAAAAAAGCGAAAAGGCTAATTGATTTCTTGCATTTTGCAGAGCTTGTGATAAATGCCGTTTTGGGCAATTAGTTCGGAGTGTTTTCCTATTTCTTTTACGCAACCATTGTCCATAACTATGATTTTATCACAATTCTTTATTGTAGAAAGTCTGTGTGCTATGGTGATTATGGTTTTTTCTTTTGATAGTTTGTTTATTGCTTCTTGAACACTGTGTTCGGAAATGGTATCAAGGGCAGAGGTTGCTTCGTCTAAAATCAATATTTCACATTTACGAAGAATGGCTCTTGCGATTGCGAGTCTTTGTCTTTGTCCTCCCGAAAGTGTATTGCCTCTATCTCCAATTATGGTGTCGTATCCTTGTGGTAGATTGCTGATAAATTCGTGTGCATTGGCTATTTTGGCAGCTTGGATTATCTCTTCATCGCTATAAGAGTTATCTCCAAATGATATATTGTTTTTTACAGAGTCGTTGAATAGTATTGTTTCTTGGGTAACGATTGCAATGTGTTTACGCACTTGTTGTGAGTGCATTTTGCAAAGTGGAATGTCATCAAAGAGTATTGAGTTTTCTTCTGTGTTATAGAATTTCATTATCAAATCTATAAGAGTGCTTTTGCCTGAACCTGAAGCTCCTACAATGGCTGTGTTTTCTCCTTTTTTGAAGAAAAGATTGATGTTTTTTAATACGGGAGTCTTTGCATCGTAAGAAAAATTCAAATTGTTGATAGAAATACCATTTTTTATTTCTTCTAATTCTATTGGGTTTTCTGGTTCAACTATGGTGTTGTTTGCATATATGATTTCACAAATTCGGTTTTTGGCTGCATCGGCTTTTTTTATGTTATAGAAGGATGTTGAAATGTCTTTTGCGGGTTTGATTATCAATGAGAAGATAATCAGATAGACAATAAACATATCTGCACTCATAAGAACAGGAGAGCAGATTACGTTGCGAGCACCTACTAATAGTATTCCTATTACCAAGCAGTTGCCAAAGAATTCGCTTTGAGGAGAGGCTAAGTTTACTCTTCTATTGATTTTGTTGCGTAGTCGGGTGTATGAGGTGTTGAAGTTTTGGAAGCGTTTGTTCATTTCGTCAATGGCATTAAAGGATTTGATTATGCGAAGTGACGATATAGTTTCTTCTAATATAGAGGTTAGGAGAGATGATTTTTGTTGCATGTGTTTAGAGCTTCTTTTCAGTTTGCGAGAAAAGAAAGATACTATTCCGGCAACAGGAGGGAAGACTACTAGTACAAGAAGGGTTATTTTGTAATCAATATATAGTAAAACTGCAAAGTACATCAATACACTGATGATGTTTACTATAAGGGTTTGTATTGATTGCAAAACGTTTTGTTCGTATTCTGTTATGTCGTTACTTACTCTTGATAGCAAATCTCCTTTTTTGAATTTTGCGATAAAGCCAATGGTTTGCGTGGAGAATTGTTCAAAGAGAGAGTTTCTTATATTCCTTATTATTTTGTTGCGAGTTGAGCCCATAAAGTATGAGCCAAGGTAGGTGAATAAGTCTTTTAGGAAATAGATTACAAATATTATGGCTGCAAATAACCATAGTGCTTTGTGTTTGCCAAAGGATAGGCAATAGTCATAAACTTTGTTTAAAATGATTTCTAATTGTGATGGATTTTCTGCAATTTCTGTGTTGGTGTCAAAGAGTATTTGTAAGAAATTACTTACAGAAAGTATGGAGGCAATGGAGAATAAAGTTGCCATACACATAAGAGCAAAGAATAAAACAAAGCTCCATGTGTACGGCTTTAGAATATGTTTTGTGAAGTTTTTGTTATTCATCTTTTCCGTAAACACCTACATAGTTTGAAGGTGTGATTTGGCGCATTCTTTCTTTGATAGATTCTTCTACATCAAGTGTGTCTATGAATTCTATCATAGTTTGATGATTTATCTTAGCGTTTGTTCTTGTTAATGCTTTAAGTGTTTCGTATGGATTAGGGTAGTTGATGCTTCTTAAGATTGTTTGTAATGCTTCTGCAACTACCGCCCAGTTATTTTCCAAGTCTCTTTCTAATGCTTCTTGATTCAAGATTAGTTTATTCATTCCTTTAAGTATAGAGTTTAGGGCAATTATTGTGTGAGCTAAAGGAACTCCTACGTTACGGCTTACGGTTGAGTCGGTTAAGTCTCTTTGTAGTCTTGAGATAGGAAGTTTCATTGAAAGATGGTCTAGTATGGCATTTGCTATTCCAAGATTTCCTTCTGCGTTTTCAAAGTCTATTGGATTAACTTTATGAGGCATTGCACTTGAACCAACTTCTCCTTCTTTGATTTTTTGTTTGAAGTATTCCATTGAGATGTATTGCCACATGTCTTTGCAGAAGTCCATAAGTATTATGTTTATTCTTCTGATGTTGTCAAAGTATGCTGCAAGATGGTCGTAGTTTTCTATTTGTGTTGTGTAAAGTGAACGTTCTAATCCGATTGAAGAACAGAAGTTGTTTGCGAAATCTACCCAATTATATTCAGGGAATGCTATGTTGTGTGCATTAAAGTTTCCTGTTGCTCCTCCAAATTTTGCTGCGAAAGGAATGAATGCAAAGTATGCAAGTTGTTGTTCAAGTCTGTAGACAAATACTTGCATTTCTTTTCCTAATAATGTTGGTGATGCAGGTTGTCCGTGAGTGTGTGCAAGCATAGGAATCTTTTTCCATTCTTGTGCTTTTTCTGAAAGTAACTCAACAACTTGATTTAACAAAGGCATGAATGTTTCTTCGTGACAGTCTTTTAGTGTTAAAGGTACTGAAGTGTTGTTGATGTCTTGTGAGGTTAAACCGAAATGGATAAATTCTTTGTATTCAGCAATTCCCATTTCGTCAAAGCGCTTTTTGATAAAGTATTCAACGGCTTTAACATCGTGGTTTGTTATTTTTTCTATTTCTTTTACTTCTTCTGCTTGTTCAACAGTGAAGTTTGAATATATTTCTCTTAAGTCAGAATATTTTGCTTTATCAAAGCTTTTTAATTGAGGCAATCCTAATTCGCATAAAGCAATGAAGTATTCTATTTCAACTTTTACTCTATATTTAATTAAAGATGCTTCTGAAAAATAATTTGCAAGCTCTTTTGTTTGTCTTGAATATCTACCATCAATTGGTGATATGGCTTCTAATGCTGTCATATTGTTAAAATTCTTTATTTATAATTCTACCTGATTCTATTAATTTTTTAAGTAATGGACTGCTACACGCTTTTTTTGTTGCTTCAATATGTCTCATTGCATGAGTATCTGTACCTAATAGTTCAATCATATTGTTGTCTATTAATTTTTTTGCTAAGTGTAGCACGTCTTTTCCAAAGTAAGAGGATAGGGACATAATGTTTAACTGAAACAAAACTCCACTGTCTTTTAATCTAACAAATTGATTGAAGTCACCTGCCCAATATAAATATCTTTCTGGGTGGGCAAGTATAAGTTTGTATCCTGCTAATTGTAGTTCAAATATGTAACTATCTAAACCAAAAGGTGGAGCAATGAAAGGTATTTCAACTAAAAGATAGTTTTGCCTAAAGGTTTTGAATAAGCCTTTTTCTATTCTGTCGCTTACTCCTTCATCTAAAAGATGTTCTGCTCCAACTTCTATCTCTAATTTAATACCTTCAAATTTTGCTGCTCTTTGTAAACTAGCACATAAGTCGTCTAAACGTGTTACATCGTTTTGAAAAAACTCTGTTTTAACGTGTGGGGTTGTTATTACTTTTTTGTATCCAAGGGATTCTAATTCTTTTAATAAAGCTAAAGATGTTTCCATATCAGGAGAACCGTCATCTATTCCTGGAATTAAGTGAGAATGAATGTCGGTATGAAGTATTGATAAATCTACTCCTTTAGAAAATCCTTTGTCTTTACTAAACCAATTGAATAATCCCATTTTAGATTGTTTTTAGTTCTTTTATTGTTTCAATAGGATTTTCTGCTGCGAAAACTGCAGAGCCTGCTACTAAAACGTCTGCTCCTGCTTCTACAAGTGCTTTATGATTTGCTGTGTTTACTCCTCCATCTACTTCTATTAAGCATGCAGGATTTTTTCTGTTTATTAGTTCTTTTAGTGATTTTATTTTGCTGTATGTGTTTTCTATGAAAGATTGTCCTCCAAACCCTGGATTAACGCTCATCAATAACACTAAGTCACACATGTCAATTATGTCTTCTAAAACACAAACAGGTGTATGTGGGTTAAGAACTACTCCTGCCTTCATTCCTAATTGTTTAATTCTGCTTAGTGAACGGTGAAGGTGTGTGCATGCTTCGTAATGTACTGTGATGATGTCTGCTCCACAATTCTTGTAGTCTTCAAAGAATTTGTCAGGTTCAACAATCATTAAGTGAACATCAAGAGGCTTTTTAGCTAATTTTTTTATGTGTTTGATGACTGGTTGTCCAAAAGAAATGTTTGGAACAAACACTCCGTCCATTACGTCAATGTGAAACCAGTCTGCTTGACTTTCGTTAATCATTTCAATGTCTTTCGCTAAATTGCAAAAATCTGCAGAAAGCATTGATGGAGAAATTAAATGTGCCATTATGATTTTCTGTTTTTATTCTTTGTTTTATTATTTTGATTCTTTGATTTAAATTCTTGATTCTTTGATTTAGAATCTCGTCTCTTTGTTTTAGTTGGCTTCTTTGCTTGTGCAAGTTCAAATGTTAACGCTCTACCTTTATAGAACTTGTCTTCAAAGGCGAAAAGTACATCATCAACATCATTAGAACCAATTTCCACATAAGAGAAATTGTCAAGAATATCTATTTTTCCTATTTCTATTCTTGTGTTAGGGCAATAATCGTTGATTAATCCAATTATTCTTTGTGGTACTATTCTGTCTTTTCTTCCAAGTGAAAGGAATAAACGAGTGAACTCTCCTTGTTTTGCGTCTGTTTGCTTTTTAGATTGTTTTTTGTTTTGTTTTTCTTCTTTGCTTTCATCTACATTTAAGTCTGGAGCGTCTTTGTAGTATTCTAAAAAGCGATTAAATTCAACGGAAACAAATTTTTTGATTAGCTCTTCTCTGTCTAACCAACTTAATTTAGCAATTACTTCAGGTATAAAGTCTTCAATTTCTTCTTCATTAACAATTACATTTTCTAATTTGTTAATCATATTGAATAATTGCTTTCTGCAAACTTGTTTTCCTGTAGGAATTTCAGCCTTTTCAAATGTCTTTTGAATTAGCTTTTCGATATTTTTAATTTTATGCTTTTCTCTAAGATTTAAAATAGCAATAGAAATTCCTTGTTTGTCTGCTCTACCTGTACGTCCTGAACGATGAACATATTGTTCTAATTCATCGGGTAGATTATAATTTATTACGTGAGTTAGATTGCTTACGTCTAATCCTCTTGCGGCTACGTCAGTTGCAACAAGCATTTGTATATTTCTAAGTCTAAAACGACTCATTACATGGTCGCGTTGTGCTTGTGAAAGGTCTCCGTGAAGAGAATCGGCATTGTAACCATCTCTTATTAACATATCGGCAACCTCTTGAGTCTCTACCTTTGTACGACAAAAGATAATAGCATATATATCTGGATAATAGTCAGCTATTCTTTTTAATGCAAGGTATCTATCCTTTGCATGCACCAAGTAATAAAAATGTCTTACGTTATTTGAGCCTTGATTTTTGCTGCCGATTTGTATTCTTATTGGATTTTCTATGTAGTTACCTGCTATTTCTTCTACTTCATCAGGCATTGTTGCAGAGAAAAGAAGAGTGTACTTATCGGTAGGAGTTTGCTCTAATATAGAATCTAAGTCTTCTTTGAATCCCATATTAAGCATTTCGTCTGCTTCGTCAAGTACAAGATATTTAATAGAAGATAAATCCACTTTTCCTCTATCAAGTAAATCATTAATACGTCCAGGTGTTGCAACTATTATTTTAGCACCTTTTTTAAATTCCTTGATTTGCACTTCTATGCTTGCTCCTCCATATACAGGAACAACACTACATTCAGGAATGTACTTGGCAAACTTTTTGCAATCGTTGGCAATTTGAATACAAAGCTCTCTTGTTGGACAAATAATAAGAGCTTCTGTATTCTTATTATATAAATCTATTTTTTGTATTATTGGTAAACCAAAAGCGGCTGTTTTACCTGTGCCGGTTTGAGCAAGAGCGATTAAATTGCAGTCGCTTTCCAACAATGTAGGAATAACCTCCTCTTGAACTGGCATTGCTGATTCAAACCCCAAATCCTTTACACCTTTCAGCAATTCGGGAGATAAACCTATTTCCTCAAAAGTCATTACAATTGTTTTAAAATTTCTTGCAAAGTTAATAATAATTACCTAAACACCGAATAAAAATAGAGTTTAATAAAATTTTAATACACAAAATTATATTACACGCGCTTTTTATTGTAATTTTGCAACCGTAAAAATAGTGTGTTATTATGACAAATTTAAGTGTTAATATAAATAAAGTAGCAACAATAAGGAATGCCAGAGGGGGTAATATGCCAAATTTGATTCAAGTTGCAATAGATTGTGAAAACTTTGGAGCGCAAGGAATAACCGTTCACCCACGACCAGATGAAAGACATATTAGATATAAAGATGTTTATGAGTTAAAGGATGTCTTGACTACAGAATTTAATATAGAGGGTTATCCATCTGAAACTTTTATGAAACTTATAGAAGATGTGAAACCTGCTCAAGTAACTTTAGTTCCTGATGCCCCAGATGTATTAACATCAAATGCTGGTTGGGATACAATAAAACATAAAGAGGA
>JAEIGA010011722.1_pt1 | contig 13303 bp, 14 predicted proteins | sample 9270691 | NCBI WGS metagenome assembly JAEIGA01 (sample SAMN17057246, study PRJNA624740) | gut metagenome | biome: biome; isolation source: fecal sample | host: Bos grunniens | place: China: Xizang | collected 2019
CCCTTAGCGTCAACGTAAGTGATAAGCTCGCCCTTTATATCCATTTCCTTGAATGAATCCTTAGATTCCTTGATAGACTCAACAGCCGTATCCATTGTTTCTTCGTATTCATCTTCGTCAACGAGTTCAAGTCTGTCGCAAACAATCTTCTTGATTGTCTTATCCTTAGAAACTTCCTTTACATAATTGCTGCATACATCATAGAGGAAGCCGCCGTCGATTTCAACTGTAAGAGTTGTATACTCTGTTTTGATATCGCCGATTTCAACTTCTTCCTTCTTTTCAAGTTCAACTTCTTCAACAGACTTGAACCAGATATCAGTATACTTAGTCATCATTTCTTCAAGTTCTTCAGCTGAAACAAGTGATTCAAGATTCTTGGATTTTTCAATAATTGTGTTGTAAATTTCCATTTCTTCTGAATCCATTTCAGTTTCAAGAGCTTCTGATAAATCCATACCTATGAACTGCTCATTGAGTTCAGGAATGCGGTAGAACATCTGCATAGGATCCATGCATGAAACTGTTTCGAAAGAAACGAGCTTTTCATCGTTCCAATTGAGGAAAACATTTGCAAGAGCATTGTTTCCGTCTGAAGATGAGCTTGCACCGATAGCGATTGTCTTAACGTTATTGATAACATCGATAATAACGTCAGCATCTTCCATTGAAGAGTCAATACCCATCTCATCAATGAGCATTTCCTTAGCGTCATCGCTTACCTTATAAGTAAGAGTATAATCAGCAGCCATATTTTTCTTTGACTTGCCTGCAAGGCTGTCAGCGAGCTGCTTGTATGTTTCAGAAGTTTTCTTAGCTATTTCCTTAGAAGTATCTTCGTGAACCCATGTGTAATATTCAGCAGGTGAGAGAGTAGCAAGCTTAACCTGATTCTTAACGAAATCAGATGTATTGTAAGCGATAGCACCGCCGCCTGCACCGAGAGCAACAACACCGGCAGTTACGCCTGCGATAATTGGTGCTTTCTTTCTTTTAGTAACTGTTTCAACACCTGAAACGAAATCGCCGTTAGGTGTGTATCCATTCATTTCTGACATAATAAAATCCTCCTAATAATATTTAATGTGAAATAAAATGTATATGAAACCGTCAAAATCCGACGGAATCTAACAAAAAATAATACTTTTAATTATAATATCACAGTTTTTTTGCAATGTCAATTAAAATACAGCTTTTTAAATATTTGTATATATTTTGTAATCCTTTTGAAAAAGTTTTTGAATAATTTTTAATAAAAGAATAATAATATAGTTATGTTCCGACGGTTCAGATATGTTCCGCAGAGCAAAACAGGAAATTTTCAATTTACTGATTACTATGAAAAAGGAGTAAAGAAAATGGAAAACAAGAATAAGAATTCAAGTATCAAGTGTTCTGTAAGCCAGTGCCAGCATAATATGGTAACTGAAAACTACTGCAGTTTAAACTGCATTTCAGTAGGAACTCACGAGGCAAACCCTACAGTTCCTGAATGTACAGACTGCAACTCATTTGTAAAGAGAACAGGCTGCTGCGGCTGATAGCTTACCCCGACAGAAGTCGGGTACATAAATGTTTTGTCGGAAATTTTAAAAAAATCTAAAAATATACTTGAAAAACAGAATGAAATAGTATATAATTAATATATAATCTATTCTCTGAGGGAGGCTGTATAATATGCTTGATAAGACAATGACATTTTCTGTGAACGAAGATAAGGAAGCTGAACTTAAAAAGAACCTTACTTTAGTATATGATGCTCTTACACAAAAGGGCTATAATCCTATCAATCAGATAGTAGGATATATTCTGTCGGAAGACCCGACTTACATAACAACCTTTAATAATGCAAGAAGCATTATCCGTCACATTGATCGTGATGAGCTTCTTCAGGTTCTTGTACGCTCATACCTTAACCAGTAAAATGTGTTGAAATTTACAATATTTTCGTTTATGCATCCGCACAAGGATGATATCTGAATAAATATTGATTTCATTGACGGCAGTTCATTCTGCCGTCTTTTTAATTATCCTAACAGCACTATTATAATAGCGTCTATAATTGCGTCAGCAATACTTCTTCCTGTAGTATACTGAAACAGCTTGATTATACTTGTGATAATGCACCATACGGAAATCATACAAAGCAAACAGCCGATAATTCCGTTCGGAGCCTGAAAAATAAAGACAAACAGAACAAAATACAGTAAAGAAACGATAAACATCAATGTATAGAGAATAATTCTTTTTGTATTATTTTTCATAAAATATCACCTCATTTTTACTGTAATAATCAGAACTCAGTATCATATACTACATTTGCGGCAGAAACCGCAGGAAAAGATAAGGAAAAAGAATAATGAAAAAGATTGCCTTGACTTTAGCAATGACAGCAGCAATAATGCTGTCGGGAAATATTCCAGTTTCAGCGGCAGATACCGCTAAAATCGGGTACGGTCAGGGTGTGTCGGCAGATGAGAAAAATCGTCCGACTGATGCGGTTCAATTCAATTCAAGGTACAGCGGAATTGATGCCTACGCTTTAACCGAAGATGAAAACCGTATTATTCTGACCTTTGACCAGGGATATGAAAACGGATATACAAGTAAAATACTTGATACGCTTAAAGAAAAGAACGTAACAGCGATATTCTTTCTAACAGGCGATTACGCCAAAAAGGAGAAAGAACTCGTAAACCGAATGATAAGCGAGGGACATATTCTCGGAAATCACGGAATGAAGCACGCAAGTCTTCCGACGCTCAGTGACAGCGAAGCGGAAGAGGAAATAATGTCGCTTCATCAGTATATGATAGATGAATATGATTATGAAATGCAGTATTTCAGATGCCCTTGCGGTGAATATTCGGAAAAATCGCTTGAAAAGCTTCATGAGCTTGGTTACAAGACTCTTTTCTGGAGCTATGCTTACGTCGATTGGAAAACAGACGCTCAGCCTACAGCCGAAGAAGGCTATGAAAAGCTTACGAAGTCTGCTCACGGAGGAGAAATCCTCCTTCTCCATTCAGTATCGTCAACAAATGCTCAGATACTCGGAGATGTAATCGACAGTTTCAGAAATCAGGGTTATAAAGTATAAGCTGTGATTTGATTTGCAGAGGATTTTTTAAATTCTCTGCAAATTTTTTTCTGCCTCGGTGAAATATCGTATTCTTTCGATATTTTCAGCAACAATCGGACGTATATTATCACATATATTTTCAAGAAGCTTGTCCACCAGTACCCATTTATAATCAATGTGTTCATTGCTGAGTATGATTGAATCGGTAGGCGAGGTGCAGAAATAAGAAATAATTACAAGCTGTCTGAATTCATCAGGGAAATATGTACCGATATAAGCTGTATCATAAACTCTTACATCGAGTCCTGTTTCTTCGCTTATTTCACGTTTGAGTGCATTTTCGGGAGTTTCACCGAATTCTACCTTGCCGCCGGGAAATTCCCAGTCGCCGGGACCGCTTATATCATCAAGCGAGCGTTTTACGAGAAGAATTCTCCCCCTGTGAACGACTATTCCCTTAGCGGCAGGAACAAATCTTTTTTCCATAGCGTTTTACCTTAGTTAGAAGCAGTATCGTCAATGCCAACGTCAATGAGTAAATCGGAATCGCCTGTAACCTTAGGCAATGTACCATTCCACTTCTGAATTTTCTCATACTGGAGTACGATAGAAGAGAGCGAATCCTGTAAAAGCTTGTTAGCGTCAGCCTGAGCCTGAGCCTTTGTCTTTATAGCGTCAGCCTCTGCATTTGCGGCGATAATTTTCTTTTCAGCCTCAGCGTTTGCAATAACGATAGCCTGTTCCTGTTCAGTTTTTGTCTTGATGAGGTTTTGTTCAGCAACCTGCTTGGCTTCGATAGCTTCATTGAATTCCTGTGAGAAATCAAAGTTTACGATATTGAATTTTTCAATGTAGATACCATATTCATTAAGCTTTGCATCAAGAATTGACTTGATTTCATCACCGACAGCCGCACGCTTTGTAATAAGCTCCTCAGCGGTATATTTAGCAGTAGCTGATTTCATACCTTCCTGAACGATTGGCATAATAAGAACAGTTTTATAATCAGTACCAACATTCTTGTAAATCTCTGCACTTGCTTCATTGCTGATTTTATAGTTTACGGAAATAACGCTGCTGATTGACTGGAGGTCCTTTGAAACAGCAGAAGAGCTTGTTTCGTAAACCTGAATTTTATTAGACATGGTTTCTACATTCTGTACGAAAGGTGCTTTAAGATGAAAGCCCTCCTGAAGAACGTTATCCGAAACCTTACCGAGAGTCATAACAACACCTGAATGACCTGCTGGAATAATTGTAAATGAATTAAGAGCGATAAAAAGTGCGGCAACACCAGCAACAGCAAATTTTATCATTGTTCCGGGCTTCTTACCGAAGCTTCCGTCGTTGTTCATACGTTCAAATTTAACTTCTTGTGCCATAAATAATTCTCCTTATAAATGATTGTCAGTTTGTAGTGTCTGTTATTCAGCTTCAAAAAGAGCTGCAAGCTTTGCTTCCATACAATTCTTGATAAAACCGCTTCTGTAAGCAAGTACCATAACCATAAGAGCTTTTTTTAGCTTATCCTCATGTGAAATGATTGTCTTTGCAAACTGAGCGACACATTCATCTATAATAGATGAAAGCTGTTTATCTGAATAGGCGTCGTTTTCGTCTGCGAGGAAAATGATTTTGCATAAAAGATTGTAAAGTGCGATATCAGGGATAATATCGTCCGAAGTATCCTCAACGTCACCGTTTATGTAAATCATAATATTGGCAATATCCTCAAGCTTCATTACACCACGCATCATATTGATTAATAGTATTCGTGTAACCTGCTTATCGAAATACTTTTTGCCTTTTGTTGAAGAAACCCAGCCACGTTTTATCCAGTTCTGAATTGTAGAGGCTTCAAGTCCTGTGATTTTTGATAATTGAGAAAGAGAAATACCGCCTGTTGCTTCTATAATAGGTGATATGACAGAATATGCAGCATCTTTAGCCTGTTCTGTATATGTAATAGAAGTACCCGGAATTTTCTTTTCCATGTCACCAGCTCCTTTCTGACTATGTTATGATTATATCATAAGTTCGTATGAACTTCAAATGTTGTTTTGTGACGTTTTATGGTGTTTCGGGGACTTTCTAAGGAGTTTTTTGAAAATATCTCTTTAAATCTCATTATTTTAATGATTTTCACACTATTTCATTATTTATTATATTTTTAATCAGGATTAAGTACTGAAAACAAAACAGGCGGACATTCTATCCGCCTGTATAAATTATAATGCAACAAAATCAGAGCTTGCATATCCGTATTTGCCATTATAGCTTACAACATACCAGTCATTGTATCTGCCATATACGTTTACAACAGCACCATTCGGGATAACACCTATAATTTTTCCAGCCATTGACGGAAATGCTCTAAGATTGAGATTAGAGCCGTCTGTAATAACAGTTCCCATTTTAACTGCGGTAGGCTCAATAAATGGAATACCGAAATAATCACATAGCGACTGAACAAGATTTTTTGCGATCGGATTGACATTTTCACGAATCCAGCGTTCATCATATATATTATCATGATATCCAAGCTCGCAGAGAACAGAAACAGCATTTGTGCGTGTAACCTCTCCAAGACTTGTTGTGGGTAATGCTCTTGATTTATCGGGCAGAGGATAAATATTCATCATATTATTTGCAATAATAGTTGCAAGAGCCTCGCTGTATTTATTATAAGGATAATAATAAATATCAACACCTCTCAGCTTACCTGCAAGATTTTCGGGAGAAGCATTTGAGTGTAACGCAAGATGTACATCATACATTCCTGAATTTGAATCAGATATAGCACCCGTAACATTTCTTGAAGGGTCGTTTCTGTCAAATTGAATACCGCTTGAACGCAGATATGGCTCCATTCTGTCAGCAATAAGATTCATATAAAGTTCTTCATTTCCCTGTGTAACGTAAGAATTCCACTCCTGAGTGGATGGACTTAAAAATACCTTAGGCATACAATCTTCCTTTCGTATAATGAGTTGATAGTTTTATATTAATATTGTATGCATGAGGATAAAAAAGCTCTACTGTTGTTCCGCGATGAATATGGAAAGCCTGTTCTGAATCATATATTTATCTGCTTCTTTAATAAATAATATCATAATGCTATTATAATTTGATTACTGAATGAATATAATTTAGCAGTATGCAAATATTAATGAGGTGATGAAATGGCACGACGAAGAAGACGCAGAAAAATGATAAAAAAGCTTATACTCTGCATCAGTTCACCGATAGTAACGGCATTTCTTGTGAAAACAGCACCAAAAGCGGCGGATTATCTCGATAAGGCGGATAAGCTTATGCTTTCAGGAAAGGAAAACGTTATAAAACAGAATACAACTGACATTTTACAATACAATAATATAGAATACACCGAAGATTTTGAGGATATGATTAATTCCGATTATATAGTTTCCAGCGGATATGGTTATCTTGAAGAAACTGACGATAACGCTCTTGCCGTTTATGAAACAATATCCGATAATCCGGGGGCTAAGCCTTATCCTACTGAATGGACAAAGGGTGCGGCTATAATGCGTACAACATACGGGAAATTCACAGGCAAGACCTTTTTCAAGCTTGAAAAAGCAGGGCAGGTGAATAATCAGACGTCTGTACTTTCAGCTACTTTATCAAATGAGAGCAAGAAATTGCCCGAGTTTAAAATAAGCTTCAACAGTAATGAGCCACAGGTGCTTATATATCATACTCATACAACAGAAAGCTTTGAGCCGTATGTCAGGGATTACAGCGACCCTACATTCAATTATCGTACAACAGATGAAACAAAAAATATCGTAATGGTGGGCGGAGCAATTGCCCAGCAGCTTGAAAATGCAGGAATAGCTGTAATTCACGACACAACAATACACGATTATCCCTCATATAACGGTTCGTATGACAGAAGCAGAGAAACAATAAAACGAATACTTGAGCAATATCCCTCGATAAAGATAATTCTCGATGTTCATCGTGATGCGATTTCATCGGCAGAGGCAACATATCAGCCGATAGTTGAAATTGACGGAAAAGAGGCGGCTCAGATAATGATAATCTCAGGCTGTGATGACGGGACAATGAATATGCCGAATTATATGCAGAATTTCCGACTTGCATCATTACTTCAGCAGCAGATTGAAAGCGATTACAGCGGACTTACAAGACCAATACTCTTTGATTACAGAAAATATAATCAGAATATGTCAACAGGAGCGCTTCTTTTTGAAATAGGCTCACACGGAAACACGCTTGAACAGGTGCATTATTCGGGTGAGCTTGTCGGAAAGTCGATAGCTAAAGCACTTATGACCATTAAGGAGTAAAAATGAAAAATAAAAAAACTGCCTTAATGGCAGTAATAATGTATATATTGATAACTTCGGGGATATGGGGTGTTCTCAACGTATATTCCACATCCTATAATAAACTTTCTCCTGAAAAAATAAAACCTGTAAGCTTAAAAATAAGCTCGCAGGAGGCTGAATTGGATATTCTTGAAAAAAGTTATAATATAGATATAAGTAAATTACATTCTGAAAGCAAGATATATTATGCAATGTATCTTCTTTCATGTGATGAAGCAAGGTGGACGAGCCTTCTGCTTTCATCAATGATAGATTAATTCGGAATCCTCGCTTATAACGTGGCTTTCCTCAAAATACCAGCGATTAAGCTCGCCCTTATATATAAGCTCTGCATTAGGAAGAAATCTGAAATCATCGGGAGTATAAAGGCATGGTGATTTACTCAGCTCAAGACCCAGCTTGTAGAATGTATGAGCCACAAACTGTGAGCAGAGAAAACGATTCTTTCTTGTCCAGCTGATTTTAAGGAAAATAGCTATAAGTCCGAGAATATTATATGAATATGCATTTCTGAAAGTTGAAAAATGCTCCATAATGCGATAAAAATCACGCTTCTGTTCCTGTGTTACATTTATTCTGTAAATCTCGCATGGAATATTATCGTAAAGTCCGAGCGTACCTTCGCCTATAACCTCTTTATTGAAAGTGGCAGGAAGCGGAGTGCGTGGATAGTTTCGGCAGAAGCTGTACATTTCCGATAATCCTATATCGCCTGAAAGTGAAACGTGGTTATAAGGCTTTCTTGTAAAGAATTTTATTGCTTTTGCAACATTTGTGCCTGTCTGAGCAACAATCACATATATATAATCCTGCAAAAATATCCCTCCCAAATAAGCAATATATTTTATTATATCATAACCTCTTGCAAATTTCAAGACTTTTTGATATAATTATATTGTCGTTTTTTCTGTTTATGATTTTTTTGCGCCCGTAGCTCAGGGGATAGAGCAGCGGCCTCCGACGCCGTGTGCACAGGTTCGATTCCTGCCGGGCGCACCATAAAATTTTAAAGGGATAAAACAAATTAATATCCGTAATATATTTACGGACAAGTAAGGAGGATTTTAATGAAAGACAAAACAGAATTCAAGCCTTATATTCCTGCGTCAAAGGTAACGCCTGAGCTTACAGTTATATCTATTGTAATCGGTGTTATTCTTGCAGTAGTATTCGGTGCGGCAAATGCTTATCTCGGACTTCGAGTAGGTATGACGGTTTCAGCATCAATCCCTGCGGCAGTAATTGCAATGGGTGTAATCAGAATTATATTAAGAAGAAACTCAATTCTTGAAAGTAATATAGTTCAGACAATCGGTTCAGCAGGTGAATCACTCGCAGCAGGTGCGATTTTTACAATTCCTGCACTTTTCCTCTGGGCGTCAGAGGATGTAATGGACAAGCCAAGTATTATTGAAATTACACTTATTTCACTTATCGGTGGTCTTCTTGGTGTATTCTTTATGGTTCCGCTTCGTAATGCGCTTATAGTTAGAGAGCACGGAACACTTCCTTATCCTGAAGGTAAGGCTTGCGCCGAAGTTCTTCTTGCAGGTGAAGACGGCGGTTCAAGCGCTTCAACTGTATTCAAGGGTATGGGATTTGCGGCAATAATCAAATTTATTGTTGACGGCTTAAAGGCTGTTCCAGGTGAAGTATCATTCAGAGTAAAGAATTTTGCAGGCGAAATCGGTGTTCAGATATATCCTGCTGTAATGAGTGTTGGTTATATCTGCGGATTCCGTATTTCATCATTCCTTTTCTCAGGAAGTTTACTCAGCTGGTGCGTATTGATTCCTCTTATCGTAATGTTCGGTCAGGATGCAGTAATTTATCCATCTGACGGACAGACAATCGGAGAGATTTATGCGGCTGAGGGTGCAAGCGGTATCTGGAGTTCATATATCCGTTATATCGGAGCAGGTGCACTTGCGGCAGGCGGTATTATAAGCCTTATAAAATCACTTCCGCTTATCGTAAAGACATTCAGAGATGCTGTAAAGAGTATCGGCGGCAGTGGCAATATTGCTCAGGACAGAACATCTGCTGATCTTAATATGAAAATTGTTCTTGGTTCAATTGCAGTTCTTACACTTGCAGTATGGCTTATTCCTGCAATTCCTGTAAGTCTTATTGGTGCAATTATCATTGTTGTATTCGGTTTCTTTTTTGCAACTGTATCATCAAGAATGGTAGGCCTTGTAGGAAGCAGTAACAACCCTGTATCAGGTATGGCAATTGCTACACTTCTTATTGCAACTCTGATACTTAAATTCACAGGTGCATCAGGTGCATCAGGTATGTCAGCAGCAATTGCAATCGGCTCGATTATCTGTATTGTAGCTGCTATTTCAGGCGATACATCACAGGACCTTAAAACAGGTTATATTCTCGGTTCAACACCTAAGAAACAGCAGATAGCTGAGCTTATAGGTGTAGTAGCTTCAGCACTTGCAATCGGTATAACACTTTATCTTCTTGATGATGCATGGGGATTCGGTTCAAAGGAACTTGCAGCTCCACAGGCAACACTTATGAAGATGATTATCGAAGGCGTAATGAATGCAGAGCTTCCTTGGAATCTTGTATTCGTTGGAGCATTTATTGCAGTTATTGTAGAGCTTCTCGGTATTCCTGTTCTTCCTTTTGCAATTGGTGTATATCTCCCAATTCAGCTTAATGCTTGTATCCTTGTTGGCGGTATTATCCGTTTCTTCGTTGATAAGGCAAAGGGCGATGAATCTGAGAAGAAAAACAAGGTTAATAATGGTATCCTCTTCTGTTCAGGTATGATAGCAGGTGAGGGACTTGTCGGAATTCTTCTTGCAATTCTTGCGATTGTGGGAGTAAATAAGGCTCTTGTAATTTCCGATAACCTTAATTTACCTGCTGCTGTATCTAATGCAGGCACAATAGTAGTATTGCTTATAGCTATATTTGCAATCCTTAAAAGCTCTGTATGGAAGAAATCAAAAAAGGACTGATTTTTAAATGAAAAATAAAAAACAGCCCGATGAAAATTTTCTTGAACGCTGCCCTGTTTATCCCGAGGGCATGAAATGGACGACAGATGAAAACGGCATAGTAACAATTGACATTGAAAATAAAGGTGCAATGAACCGAATTATGCAGAAGCTTATAAAAAAGCCGAAGGTATCACATATACATCTTGATGAAATCGGAAGCTTTTTGTGGCTGCTTGTTGACGGTGAAAAAAAGCTTGCCGATATGGGCGAGCCGCTTGAAGAAAGATTCGGTGATGAGGCAAAGCCTACCTTTGAACGTCTGTCTACATTTTTCAAGCTTCTTGAACAATATAGATTCATAAATTGGAAAAATACAGACTGATATAAACAGCCGACGGAAAAAATCCGTCGGCTGTTTTTTATACTACATCAGTTTTCCATATTCCATGATTACTGCAATAAGCATAAACACTCAGCGGCTTCTCATCAATGAGAGAAAATGTCGCAACAGGTTTACCCTCAGGGTCAAGACACTTACGCTGACCGCCTCTGTCAGTCTGAAGATAAATCCATGGAATATTATGCTCCTTTGTCATCGGATGAAGAATATTACCGACAGAAACTCTTACTCTTTCGCCGTCATAATTTACAACAGGAATATGTTTTTCGTGATTTGCATCACATGATTCAGGTGCAAGATGCTTCATATCCGTACCACAGCATTTGATAGGTACTCCTGTATCATGAATCATACCAACAACATTTCCGCATTTTTCACAAATATAAAATCTGCTTTCACTCATAATAAAACCTCCGTTTGAGGCGGAATTTTTTTGCCTCAATTATATTATGGATAAATATATGGAGTTTTATTCCTGTTACATTAAAAAAGTACAGGCTTTAACACCTGTACTTTACAATTTATTTTAGTTTTCTGAGAATTTCCTTGAGATAATTCCATGTACGTTCAACCGAAGCAATATTCATACGCTCCGCAGGAGTGTGAATATCGTGAATATCAGGGCCGAATGAAATAATATCAGCGTTATCTATCTTCTTTGAGAAAATACCGCATTCAAGTCCCGCATGAATAGCTGAAACAATCGGAGCTTTTCCGTAAAGCTCTGTGAATGTATCGATTGCAAGTTGTCTGAGAGGTGAGTTTTCACGATATTCCCACGCAGGATATTCAGAATCAAATACACATTCAGCATTGTAATCAGCCGTGAATACTTCAAGCTTTTTCATAAGCTCGTGCATTTTTTCAGAGTTATTGCCTCTTATAAGCAGATGTGCAGATAATTTATTATTATCAAGTGAAACAGCACCCATATTGAGCGAGGTTTCAACAAGGTCAGGGATATTAGGACTGAAATTCTGTACGCCGTTAGGAACTTCTGTAATGAAGCGAATAATTCTATCTGTTGAATCAAGGTCATAGAAACTGAAATCATCAGCAACAGATTTTACAGCGAATACTGCATTCGGTTCATCAGCAGAATATTTGCTTTCAAAATCAGCTTTGAATGAAGCTATAATTTCACTAAGCTGTGAAAGACATTCGCTTTCTGTACCGATTATAACAGAAGCATTTTTCGGAATAACATTGAATTTTCCGCCGCCTTGTATATCGGAAATTCTGAATGTGATATCATTTTCCTTGATTTTTTTAAGAAGCTCACATACAAGTACAAAAGCATTATGACGTTTTTTATCAATATCAACGCCTGAATGACCGCCGAGAAGTCCGTCAACAAATATTTCATAAGAAAATCCGCATTTATCTGTCGGCGCAGTAAGCGGAACTGTATTATGTGCGGTAATTCCGCCTGCACAGCTTACTGTTAGAGTGCCCTCTTCCTCCATATCAATGTTGATGATTTTTTTTGCTTTTACAAGTGAGGCGTTGAATAATTCAGCACCGAACATACCTGTTTCCTCGTCACGGGTAATTACAGCTTCAATAGGAGGGTGAGGAATATCGTCTGAATCGAGAAGTGCGAATATATAAGCAAGTGCAATTCCGTCATCGCCGCCGAGAGTTGTTCCCTCAGCCCAAAGCCATTCTCCGTCTGTAGAAAGTGAAAGACCGTCAACAGCCATATCCTTAGTACATTGCGGAGTTTTTTCGCAAACCATATCCATATGCCCCTGAATGATAACAGGCTCGCTGTTTTCATAACCTTGTGTACCGTCAGCGTAGATTATAACATTGTCGCCCTTATCCATTACAGCTTTAAGATTTCTTTCAGCCGCAAAATCAAGACAATATTCTGCTATCTGAGCAGTATTGCCCGAACCGTGTGGAATCTGTGATATTTCGTTGAAAAATCTGAAAACCTTTTCGGGTTTAAGAGAATTTATATTGTTCATTTAAGCCTCCTGAAAAGAGCTTTGATGCTCTTAATGTTTATATGATAATTTTATCACAGATACGGGGGAAAGTCAAACGAAAATCGTTGCATCTTTTTGTTAAATATGATATAATGTGGATAATATTCAGGCTTAGTAAATAGATCAAACTGAAAGGATAATTGTTATGTTTATGAATGATGAAAAACCAAAGAATTTACAAGAATGCTTTGAAAGAATGAAAAAAGCTTGTGAAACACTTGAAAATGAATACGGATATTCAAAATATGCAAAATTCAATCCACCTGCAACAGAAGAAGATATAGTAAAATTTGAAAGTACACTAAATTTTCCGCTTCCACAGGAATATAGGGAATTTCTTAAATTCTCAAATGGTGCAAGAATAATGGGTGAAGAAATATACGGACTTGATTCTATTGGTAGTTCAGATGTGTATGTTCCTGACGGTTATCTTTCAATCAGCAGAGTAGAAATGACAAGTGAACGATTAGCTATTTCAGAAGAAA